>Ga0193692_1000158_pt1 | contig 16395 bp, 16 predicted proteins | sample L3a1metaG_FD_144917 | JGI IMG/M metagenome (GOLD analysis project Ga0193692, IMG submission 144917) | Soil microbial communities from a riparian zone of the East river system, Colorado, United States - L3a1 | ecosystem: Environmental > Terrestrial > Soil > Riparian zone | place: USA: East River... | reverse complement strand
TTTACGGTGTAATCCGAATTCGCGCCCCCAACCACAACCACATCAAATTGCGTCTTCCGCTCCATATTTCGTCCCGAAACCGGGTCGCGTGGCAAAATCGTCTAGCCGCATCTCCCGCGAAAGATTAAAATTCGTCGCGTGACTCCACCAGCGGCGGCAACAGCAGTAAGCACTGCGCCAACCTCAACTCCTGAGGTGCGCCATTTGCGGGACCTCTCATCGCAGCAATGGCGCTCCGGAATCGCTGCATGGCTCGGTTGGCTGTTCGACGGCCTGGACATGCATCTTTACACGCTTGTCTATGCCCAGTTCGTGGCCGAGTTGCTCCACGTTTCGAGCACAGCCGATCCCAGCGTTGGCCGGCATGCATCGATCATCCAGGCTGGGTTTCTTTTAGGCTGGGCTCTTGGTGGCGGATTCTTCGGTCGAATCGGCGATCGACTCGGACGGAGCAGAGCGCTCTGCCTGACAGTTCTGACGTACGCCCTGTTTACCGGCCTCTCATTTTTTGCACAGACATGGTGGCAGTTGTTTATTTTTCGCTTCCTGTCAGCCCTTGGCATTGGCGGTGAATGGGCGGTGGGAGCTTCGTTGCTCTCGGAGACGTGGCCGAAAAAATGGCGCGCATGGATCGCCGCGGTTTTGCAAGGTGGCGTGAACGTCGGAGTTTTGCTTGCAGTGCTGTGCAACTGGCTGATGTCGTCGATTGTTTCCACGCAGCCTCGTTATTTGTTCCTGGTCGGGATCGTGCCTGCGCTCCTGGTATTCTGGATACGCAAAGCGGTGCCGGAACCGGAGGAGTGGCATGCCGCAAAAGCAAAGGCCCGCAATAACGAGCCAAGCGTTCGCGACCTTTTTCGAGGCACGGTGAAACGGACCACAATTTTCGTGATCATCGTTTGCGCGCTTTCGCTGACAGCACATTGGGCCTTCATGTTCTGGCATCAGATTCAGTTGAAAAATCTGCCTGATGTCATCGGTTTGCCCACGACCGTGAAAAATGGCCTGGGCAGCAAGGCGCTTTATCTCGTCATGATGGCGTCGATTATCGGCAACTTCGCCGCCGCGGCCATCGCACGGGTAGTCGGGTATCGAAACGCGATTGCCATCCTTTGCCTTGGCTATCTCGCCGCGATGATTGGCACTTACGCGGTGGAGCGTCCGCACCAGCAATTGCTCTATTGGCTCGCGGTGCCCGGCTTTTTCCAGGGTGTCTTCGCGCTGTTCACGATGTATTTGCCACCGCTCTTTCCCACACTTCTGCGGACGACCGGCGCCGGCTTTTGCTACAACATAGGTCGAAGCATCTCCGCCTGCGGCGTGGTCTTTTTCGGGTTGTTTTCCACGGTGGGCGATTATCGCAAAACACTTCTCTATGCCGGGTTCCTCTTCCTCCCAGCTGCCATTTTTGCCTTGTTCCTGCCCGAATTGCGCGACAAACCTGACCGCGTGGATCAACCTGCTGATTGATCGTGTTTACGCTGCAGAACAAAACTTGTCTGGTAACCGGCGCCGGGTCGGGGATTGGCGCCGCCATTGCCGAGACCTTTGCGCGCGCACAAGCTTTTGTTTACGTGACCGATCGCGACGAAAAGAGCGGTCACCTCACCGTCAGCCGCATTCACGAAGCGCAGGGCCGCGCCGAATTCCTCTCGCTCGATGTTGCGAACGAAGAGAGTTGCAACCAGGTCAAAACGAAAATCGAGTCCGAAGACCGGCAGGTCGACATTCTCGTCAACAATGCAGGCATCGGCCATGTTGGGACGATCCTGCAGACCACGGGCGCGGACCTCGACCGTCTCTTTGCAGTGAACGTCCGTGGCGTTTTCAACGTGAGCAAAGCTTTCCTGCCCGAAATGATCGCGCGGAAAAATGGTGTGATTGTTAACATGGCCTCGATCGGCGGCGTGGTTGGTATTCGCGATCGCTTGGCTTACTGCACCACCAAGTTTGCAGTGGTTGGTTTGACCAAATCGATGGCTCTGGACCATGCCAAGGACGGTATCCGGGTAAACTGCATCTGCCCCGGGCGCGTCGAAACGCCTTTCGTTTCCGCGCGGCTCAAAGAATATCCCGATCCTAAGAAGGCTTACGAAGAAATGGCTGCCACCCAGGCCCTCGGACGGATGGGTAAACCGGAAGAAATCGCATCGGCTGCATTATATCTGGCCAGTGATGAATCCGGGTTCATTACCGGAACAGCATTTCTTATCGATGGCGGATGGAGCGCGGGGAAGTAGGTCATCACGCCGTCCTCGAAAAGAGAGGTTCGATTTTTCCATTCACAAGGATCGTGTAGCCGCAACCGGGAGAGGCTCGCTCCGCTTTTTCAACGATCTTCGGCAGTAGAACAGCGAGTCGCGCGTGTTGCTCGACAGCCGGCATTTTGCTCCAGCCGCGGCTCAAACAGAAGATGGCAAGATCGCTGTCGCGCCAGGCGCTGCATTCGTGAGGACTGCTCCCGGTGCGAGCGTCACCGGAGAGAAGCACCCAGCCTCCTTCGTTCGCGAGGGCTCGAATCCACTCCTCATCCGGATGGTCCGCGCCAAATTTGTCATGCAGGTGAACGAACGAATGCTCCGGACTCGCGAGCGCGTTGAGAGCGTGCGCTTGTCGCAGCGGCATATATCGATCGAGCAGAAATTTCATCGCGTTTCGAACTCGAGAGAGTCCTTAATCTCCGCTGGGGAAACGTTGAACCAGCGCGCGACCTCATCATTCGATTTGGAAGTTCGCGCTGCATTTGCCAGGACCTCTGTTGGCACACCGTGGGGGCTGCTGATCGGCCGTCCAAAGTTGCGGCTGGGATCGAGAACCACCGCCCGCTCATCACCCAGTGGCCACCAGCGGATCACGCCCTGTCCATCCTGGAACTCGAGCTCTTTCAGGAATGGCTTCATGATTTGCGTGAAGACCTGCTGCGGGTTTCCAATTTCAATAAGGCTGGGTTGTTCGGCGTTCGATTCCATCTCGATGAAGAACTGCCGTCCATCAGTGACGAATCGATTCGAGCAAAAAGGATGCGATACCTTGAAGAATTGCGCCGCTCGTTCGCGGGCGCGATGAATCGCTGTCCAGCTCACTCCCTGCTTCAGGAATGCATCAACAAACCGGATTTCGATCAGGTCCTGGAAGCCAAGCGCCAGGCTGCCCTTGATCGGCTGCCATTGTCCATTCCAGAGCGGCGGTTGCGCGCGTCGCGTCGCCCCCAATTTGTAGCGGTACCCGCGCAGCCACCGGCGGATCCGCCCGGGCGAAACCCCAGTGAGGCGCGCAGCGTCGCGGACCGTGTAAATGCCGGTGCTGAACCAGGCGGGATTCATCTAGTGCCGCAATTAAAGCCTGAATGGTTGCTCCAACGCAAGGAGCGCAGGCCTTATACAAATCGCAACGGGATGGTGTCTATCGGGTGGAATCTATCCAGGTTGCAAAAGGACACATGAACGCGCGAACTCCTCTCGTAATGGCGGCTGTGCTTGCCGTTGCCATCAGCTTCAACTCTCAAGGAGCGCAGAAGACGCTCTCTCCCGAGTTGGAAGCGCGCTTGATCCGATTCTTCAAAGTGAAGGAAGCGCAGGCCCAGGCGCTCATCAAACAGGAGAACAAAGAGGGTGCTCCCGATATGTGGGACTTCTTCAAAGCCGGCAAGGAAGGGGACTGGAAAGCCGTAGCAAGTCTCTATCGTGGTCTCGCCAGGCGGGCCTATCAATACGAAGGAACCCAGAACGATAAACAACTGGAAACGATGGCCTGGCAGCCGTTAAACGAGTGCTTCGGCGCCTATGATCAGTTTATTAACTGGCCCGAGGATTACGTCGAGATGTTCGGCCACGAAATTCTCGGCTCGATCCCTCCCGGTTCCATTTACTTCGGTGGAACAGATCCGGGGCGATGGGTTGTTACTGCCTTTTGCAAATCACACACCAAAGCCGATCCCTGTTTTGTCCTGACGCAGAATGCATTGGCTGACGGCCTTTACCTGAAATATCTCGGGCGGATGTACGGCGGTCGGATCAAAACTCCTTCCGAAGCTGACTCGAAGAAAGCTTACGACGCTTACATTGCAGAAGCTTCACAGCGGGATAAGGAAGGCAAGCTGAAGGCCGGTGAAAACGTGAAGAATGTAAACGGCAAATACCAGGTTTCCGGCCAGGTCGCGGTGATGGCCGTAAGTGCGAATATTGCCCGGATGGTTTTCGATTCTAATCCGGACCGTGAATTCTTTATCGAGGAAAGCTTTCCTCTTGATTGGATGTATCCATACCTCTCGCCAAACGGCTTTATCATGAAGATCAATCGCAAGCCACCCGGAGAACTCGCGGCAGAGATCGTGCGCAAAGATCGCGATCATTGGATGTGGTTTATCGACCGGGCCGTCGGCCAGTGGCTCACACCGGAAACGCCCCTGAAAGACGTCTGTGAATTTGCAGCAAAAGTTTTTGGAGCCAGGGAAAGTGGGGATTACCAGGCGGACGACCGCTTTGTCCGCAACGGAAGCGCCAGCAAGACATACTCGAAGCTGCGCAGTTCCATTGCGCAGGTTTATGTCTGGCATTGGAAGAACAGCAAATCGCCTGACGATAAAAAAAGAATGGCAAAGGAGGCCGACTTTGCTTTTCGCCAGGCGTTTGCCCTTTGCCCGTACAGCCCGGAAGTGGTTTCTCGTTATGTGAATCTGCTGAAGGAACAGGGACGAAAAACGGATGCCTTGCTGGTCGCGCAGACAGCCGAGCCACTCGATCCCCGCCAATTCAGCAAGCTCATCCAGCAGTTGGAAGAAGAGTGAGCGCCTAGAGTTGTTTCCTGACGAGCTTCACACCCGCGACCATGTTTCGCAGTTTCTGCCGTGCTGCCCAGCGAGCCGTCTGGCTCAAGCCACAGTCGGGTGCAAATGAGAGGCGGTCCGCGGATGCGTGCTTGAGGCAAGCCCTCACCCGATTCGCAACATCTTCCGCCGTTTCGATGTAATAGCTCTTCACATCGATGATTCCGACAGCTACGTCCTTCTTCTTCGCGATCGATTCAATAATCTCCAGTTCGGCAAATTCACGGCTTGCCATCTCGAGATGAATTTCGTCAACGGCCATCTCGAGGAAGGCCGGGAACATCGGGCTATAGCGTCGCGGCCCGACCGCGCGGCCCTTGTAGTTACCGAAGCAGAGATGGGTCGACAGATGGCATTTGCCCACGATCGGTTCTACGGTCCGATTGAAAATATCGACGAAGCGCTTCGGATTTTCGCGATAGGCGTAACAACTCATCGAGGGCTCATCGACAGTAATCTCGCTGCATCCTGCTTTGACCAGCGCCTCCAGTTCGGAACGAACGATTGGCAGCAATGCTTCAGTCAGCGCGTATCGGTCGGCGTACTGTTGGTTTGGCAACAATCGGCCGCTCAACGTATACGGACCCGGAACGCTCGCCTTCAGAGTGGGACCTGTTGGGGCTAATCTCTTGAGGCGCTGAAAATCCTCGACCGTACCGAGCCCTCGCCGGGCACGCAATTCGCCCACGACCTTGTGTTTTCCACGTTGATCGTGCGCGGGAGGACCGAATCGGCGCGGAGACGCGCTCTCGAGTTCGATCCCTTCGACGAAACCGTAGAATGATAAATTAAAATCGAGCCTCGTTTGTTCACCGTCCGTGATGACGTCGAGCCCGGCGTCGACCTGATCCCGAATTGCGATTGAAACCGCATCATCGATCAGTTCGGCGCGATCGTCTGAACCGAATTGATCGAAGTGTGTCGATGCGAATTCGAGCCAGCCGGGGAATGGGTAGCTGCCGATGACGGTGGTGCGAAGGGGTTGAGATTTCATTCGCCGAGTTTCTGATACAGTTTCGCGAGACGCCGCGCATGTTCGTCGTAAGCCGCTTCGAATATGGCTGCGGCTTCCTTCGCCCCCGCGATAGCGGGAGCGGTCAGGACGCGAGGCGGACGGCCCGCTTCGGTCAGCCTGGCGGCGAGTTCCGCCTTGATCGCGTTGACGATGATGCATCCGCCCACCGTGGAGCCGGGAGCAACCGGGCTGCTCAGCCCCCCAATGTGAACCATTGCATCTCCAACCGGCGCGCCCGTATCCAGGACCAGGTCGGAAAAATCCTGAAGCTTCTTTCCGGATGCATGTTTGCTCTGGGAAGCATCGGAATGCTTCCGGCTGATCAACGAGACCACGCGCACTTTGCGTTTGTGGAATTGCTCAGCCATCTCGATCGGCACAACGTTGCAACCGCTGGACGAAATAACCAACGCGCTGTCCTGGTCCGAAAGATCGAAGTTGCGCAGAATCCGTTCGGCAAGCCCGGAGACATTCTCGAGGAACATCGCCTGTCGCTGCCCGTTGGGCCCAACGACCAGGTTATGAAAGCTCAATGACAACTCGACAATTGGATTGAATCCCGGAAATGAGCCGTAACGCGGCCACATCTCCTCCACCAGGATCCGGCTATGTCCAGAGCCGAAAAGGTGAACCATCCGGCCTGCCAAAATCGTCTCGCAGAACCATTTGGCCGCCTTTTGAATCTGGAATTGCTGCAGCGCGATAACATCGAGCAATTCCCGACAGCGCTGAAAGTACTCTGTCGAAGGAGTGATCACGACGGCAGCTTAGTTCGAACGCCTGCGGGAGAAAAGCGCGATGTGTTATCGATCCGCGCTCGACAACGCATCAACCATTGAACACTCTGCCGTCATGCGCCCGTTCATCTTGAGCGCTTTGAGCGTTGGCATGGCTTTGCGGTTGGTTATGCAGACGCATGCAGCGGAGCCGCCCTTGCGCACCAGGTCCGCTGTCGAGGCAGCGCTTTCCAAAGAATCGTCAAAAACCTCCCGGCCTCTGAACATCGTCCTCATCGCTTCGAAACAGGACCATGGCCCCGGTGAACACGATTATCCGGCATGGCAGAAGAGTTGGAATGCACTTCTCTCACGGGCGGAGCGAACAACCGTCACGAATGCCTGGCTCTGGCCGACTGCCGAACAGTTTACGAACGCCGATGTACTTCTCTTCTACTACTGGAATCATGACTGGAATCCGGAGAAGTTTGCTCAATTAAAAGCCCACCTGCAGCGGAAAGGCGGCATTGTGCTGCTTCATTCCTCTTCCATCGCCGACAAGGACCCGGAGGCGCTCGCCGAGCAGATCGGAATTTCATTTCAGCCGAAGCGCAGCAAGTACCGTCATGGCGAACTCGACTTGATTCTGGCGAAGGAGCATCCGACTACTCATGGATTGCCGGCTTCGATGCATTTCCTGGACGAGACTTATTGGCCGATGATCGGCGATCTTAAAAAGGCATCGGTCCTCGCTACCACGGAAGAGGAGGGGAAGCAGTGGCCGATGGTTTGGACTTACGAACGGGACAACGGCAGGATTTTTGGAACCGTTCTCGGCCATTATATTACAACCCACGAAGATCCTTTCTTCCGCATCATGATCCTGCGTGCCATCGCCTGGTCGGTTCGCGAGCCTATTGCGCGCTTCGAGCCGCTAACCACCGTCGGTGTTCGTTTCAAAGATTAGCCAATCCCTATGTCTGATCCAAATACGCCCCCGCCCCCGATTCAACCGCCGTCCGGTCCTCCGCCGCCGCGGATTGCGACGCAACCCACCACAAAACGTGGTTGTTGGTTCTACGGCTGCATCACACTCGCAGTGTTGGTCCTCATTGGAAGCATTGGCACCTGGCTGGCCGTGCGCCATTTCGTTCGCCAGGCCGCCGGCCTGATCAACTATTACACCTCGACGAACTCTGTACCGATCGAGCGCGTCACGATTTCGGACGCTGACCTCAAGTCGTTGCAGGCCCGGGTGCAATCGTTTTCAAATGCACTCGACGGCAAAAACGGCTCGCGCGAACTTGTTCTGAGCGCGACCGACATCAATGCCCTGATCCAAAACGACCCGCAGTACAAAGACGTCCGCGATAAACTTTTTGTCATGCTCGATGGCGATCAGATCAAGGGCCGCATCAGCGTTCCGCTCGATCAGATTCACTCACAATTCAAGGGACGCTATTTGAATGGCACGGCCACTTTAAAGGTGTCGTTGCAGAATGGAGCGCTTGATGTGCGGTTGCAGGACGTCGATGTCGGTGGCAAACCGTTGCCTGGTCCCGTTATGAGCGGCTTCAAAAACGTGAATCTTGCCCAGGATGCGCAGAAAGACCAAAAAGCCCGCGCTAACCTGGAGAAGTTCGAAAGCATCGAGGTCAAGGACAGCAAACTGATCATCCGCGCCAAAGAACCGGTGAAGTAAATCCTCTTCAATAAACCGAATATCCGGTCCACCCAGACTACTGTCGGCCGCCGGCCTTTTGGTATTCGGCCATGGCTTTCGGCATGAAAGCTTCCAGGTCCTCGATCCGGCGTGTGTGGGACGGGTGAGTCGAGGCAAATTCGGGAGCTTGTGCTTCGCCGGCGCTGCTCATCCGTTTCCAAAAGGAAATTGCCTCGTGCGGATCATATCCGGCACGAGCCATGTAGAGCAGGCCCATTTCATCCGCTTCAGTTTCATGTTCGCGACTGAAAGGGAGGATGACCCCGTACTGGGCTCCAGCTCCAAGTGCGGCCATGATGGCCATCCTTTGCTGGGGGTCCATGTTTCCCATCGAATAATTGGCCCCCACCAAAAGAGTCTGCGCGAGACTTGTTCGAAGCAGCCTTTGTGACCCATGTCGCGCCACCGCGTGGGCCATTTCATGCCCCATCACCGCAGCTAAGGCTCCTTCCGTGCGCGTCATTGGAAAAATGCCTGTGTAGACCACAATTTTGCCTCCGGGCAGACAAAAGGCATTCGCCTGCGTGCTCCGTACCAGGTTCACTTGCCATTTGAAATCGCGCGCGGCGTTGCCAGTTGCTCGCGCCAGCCGTTCTGCCACCCGGACAACCATTTCTCGCTCGGGCCCGCTTTGAACTACATCCGATTGCGAAAGCACCTCCTGGTAGCTTTGCAGCCCCAGTTGCTCCTCCTGCTCGGATGAAAGGCCCACCCGGGTCGTTCGGCCCGTTTCGGGGTTCGTGATTTTTTCCGCACTGCAGTACTTCAATCCTGCTATAAGACCGGCGATGAGTAATGGCCAGATGACGAAGTGACGTCGTTGCATAGAGTTGTGGACTAAGCTTGGAGGAAACATTCCTCCTCATCGGTCATTTTCTCCATGGGGTGTGGTCCTCGTGTCTATTGATTGGCTGCTTCAAATTCTGAGTAGTGAAGCCGGCGCTTTCTGTAATCTTCCATCCGCCACCGAAGGAAGGAATCACAGTGGGCAGGTGTCGCTTTGTTCCGCGTCGGCCAGTATTCGAGAAAGTCACGTTCGAGCTTCTGCAGTTTTTTAATCCCTCGCTTCGCGATTGCATTCGCCCGCGCAGTCTTCTCGCGACTTATTGCCTGTTGCCAAATCATGTAGCGGCACGACTCTGCGGCCATCCGGCCCGCAAGCAACAACTCTTTCCTCAGGCTGGCGGCCTTCGTCTGGTCCGGTTTAGCGCGCGCGATTTTGGCAACTTGAGCTTCGATCTCACCAAGGGTCGCAGCAAGGTTCTTGGAATTGATCCGTGCGTAATACTTAAGCCCGCCCGGGCACCACATTTCACCCATAGCCGGCGGCGGCGCCGCAAGAGCAGCGCCGATAGGGGTACAATTGAACGCAGGATGGCCGACCTTTAGATGCGCATACGCCAGGCGCTCTGCAGCGTCGGCGATCGTGGCGTTCTCGAAAACATCGCGCGCCAGCATCGGCTTCACCGCGTCGCGACGGAAGCTTTGCCGGCACCAAGCCAACCCCGCTCCGATGGCATAAGGAAAATAGCTGACCGCGAGCGGTTGCGGATGTCCGCCATCTCCCCAATCGGTGATCAGGAATCCTTTCGCGCCATGCTTGAGCCCGGTTCGAGCAGCGTTCTCCAAATTCGCTTCTGCGTTATCGAGACGACCGATCAACGTCATCCACGTCGATGTCCCCGGGCAGACATAGAAAGGGATACCAGCATGCTCGAACTGCGGTGCTTCCTTTTCGAATGGATGGTTGGCTTCGTAACCCCAATTGAGCGCGCAAATATTTCGCCGTGGCAGCCGCTCAATCAAATCCGGGTGTTGCAGGATAATATCTCCCCAAAACATCATTGTCTTGCCACGCCGGGTGACCTCTTTGTGCAGGTCGAGCAGAAAGCCTAGATAAACCTTTCCTTTGCCGAATCGCTGACAGAGTTGGGCGCTCTGCCCGCAACCGAGGTCCCATGTTTCGTCGCAACCGACATTGAAGAACCTGCTCGAAAAATAAGGGAGCAGCTCGTCATAGAGTCCGCGCAGGAGCTTCATTGTTCCCGGATGTCGCGGGGCCAGCGTGAAGGGCCATGCGACAGTTTGGCCTGACGGCAAAGACCATGGTTTCCGCGTCTCAGCGAGATGTTGCAACGGCTCGTACTCCAGCCAGTGGCGGAGGTGTCCGAACGAATTTTGATTCGGCACTAGATCGATCCCGAGTTCTCGACACCGGGCGTCCAGCTTCAGGATTTCTTCACCAGCGAGCGCTCCCCACGGTTCCCATATCTTGCGATAGTTCGCGTAGGCGAAAGTATGCTCGGTGTAGAGCTGGAATTCGTTGATCTTAAGATCTGCCAGATGATCGACCAACTCCAGCAAGGTCTCCAGTCGAGGAACGCGGCCACGTGAAATGTCGAGCATCAAGCCCCGACGAGCGAAATCCGCGTGATCACTCACCCGCAGGCAGGGCAGGCGGCGGCCATACTCGCGCAAAAGTTGACGGAGTGTTGCGATCCCCGCTCGCAAGCCGTCCTGTGTGGCGTCATCGCTCTGACCGTAATCGAGCGTGATTCCTGATTTCGAAATCAAGAGTTCGTAACCGGATGCACTTGAAAAGCCTCCGGTTCGCGGACGACAAACGACTACTGCATTGGCGGGAATTGTTGCCCCTAAAGTAATCGTCAGGTTTGAGCCGGCGGAATGAATTGCTTCCTGAAGACGGAGAGCAACGGGCAAGTTGCCAGCTGTGAAGTGAATGCTTCCTGCGATCGGAAGCGTGAGAAACCCTGCCTGCCTGCGAAGCGACCTCGGAAAAGGAACGATATTCACAGCCGCTCAATCCCCTGAAGTCGGCGGTCTGGCGTCGCCTTACGGTTGGGCCGCAATCATCCCGGATTGACGGGCATAATTGAAAAGACCACCCGCATCGACCACGGGCCGGACATCACCAAGCGGTTTGAATTTGTAAGTCTTTCCCGTTCCCTCCACGGTGACTGTCGCCTTGTCGAGGTCGACCGTAATCACATCACCGGTTTTCAAAACTTCGCAGAGCCGGTCGGTACATTCGCATGGATAAAGTTCTCCGGTCGCGACGCAGTTGCGGAAAAAGATGCGGGCGAAGCTTTCGGCGAGTACGACTTTGCAACCGGCTGAACCCATCGCGATGGGAGCATGCTCACGCGAACTGCCGCAGCCAAAATTGCGTCCGCCAACTACAATCGGATACTCCGAATCGAGTTTGCCGGCCTGGACGAAGCGAGTCGGGTAGAGCGCCTCCGGCAATCCGCATAATGCGTAACTGCCGAGCTTTTCGTATTCCTCGGCAATTGTCGGCACGAGGTTCAGGTACTGAGCCGGAATGATCTGATCCGTATCGATGTTGTCGCGCACGACGTAAACGGGACCGCGAAAAACCGCTTGCATAGGTGCACAAGGTGGACGGCAATGCCTTGTATTTCAACCCTGAACTGAATCGGCCCATTTTGCTTCAATACACTGCGAATAAGGTGGTTAGCCTGCAGGACTTGGCCGGTTTGACATTCCCCGAGCAAGGTGATTCACTCATCCGTGCAGCCTAAACCCGGCTCTCTGAACCGGGTGCGGGGGAACCAATCCCGGAAAACCGGGTGGGGCGAACGATGCGGATCGAACCCGCATCAAGGTCACTTCTAAGACCGAGCCCGTCAGCTAACCTCGTCGGCATTTGGAAGGGCGATTTCTGGGCCAGTTCGCGGTCCAAGAGCCCCCTTAATTGAATAATTATGTGGTGCGCAGCGATACCGCGAAGCGGTAAACGGATTGAAAATCGGTCTGGCCTCTGTGATGCCTCTTTGTTCTCGAGAGGCCTTCCCCTGCGCCGACCTTAACTCTTTGTTGCACTCACTCCATTCTCTCTCCAGACAAGAAGCTCATGAACACAAAGCCTGAGGAATCCAAGCGAGGCTTCAGCTTCGCCCTCGCACTCGGTGCCTTGGGTGTTGTTTACGGCGACATCGGAACCAGTCCGCTTTACGCGCTGCGTGAATGCTTTTACGGCGAGCACGGCGTGGCTGTCACCCACGACAATATTCTCGGGGTCTTGTCGCTAATCTTCTGGTCTCTCATCCTGATCATTTCCGTGAAGTATCTCACGTTCGTTATGCGCGCGGACAATAAAGGAGAAGGCGGGATTCTCGCGCTGATGGCTTTGGCGTTTCCGGATGTCAGAGGGATGTCCGAAAAATTCCCCCGCCGATTGCTCGTCGCCTTGGGTGTATTCGGAGCCTCGTTGCTTTACGGAGATGGAATGATCACACCTTCGATCACGGTGCTCAGCGCAGTGGAAGGCCTGGAAGTCGCCACACCTATTTTCAAGCATTACATCGTGCCGGTCACAATCGTCATCCTCATCATCCTGTTCAAAGTGCAGAAGGCGGGCACGGAGAAAGTCGGCCGGATTTTTGGGCCTGTCATGGTCGTCTGGTTTGTTTGCATTGCGATTGCGGGAATCCGGGGTGTGACATTGGCTCCCGCAGTGATGAAGGCGTTCAATCCCGCCTACGGGATCGCGTTTTTCCGAGCCAATGGAACGGTCGGTTTTGTTGTTCTCGGCGCGGTGTTCCTCGTCTTGACGGGTGGCGAAGCACTTTATGCGGATATGGGACATTTTGGACGAAAGCCGATCCGTTGGGCCTGGTTCGGACTCGTGCTGCCCGCATTGCTCCTCAATTATCTGGGGCAGGGTGCTCTGCTCCTGTCCCAGCCTGCCCTCGCTTCGAATCCCTTCTACAATCTCTTCCCGTCTTGGTCGATCTACCCAATGGTCGGTCTTGCCACAGCGGCGGGTGTGATTGCTTCGCAGGCCCTGATCACGGGCGCTTATTCACTGACGATGCAGGCGATCCAGCTCGGTTACTGCCCGCGGCTGCGCGTCGAGCACACTTCGTCGGAGGAGAAAGGGCAAATCTACATGCCGACGATCAATTGGGTTTTGCTGCTCGCCTGCATTGGTCTTGTGGCCGGCTTTCGCTCTTCAACGCATTTGGCTGCAGCCTACGGTATCGCGGTCAGCCTTACGATGCTGGTGACCACCCTCTTGTTTTACTTTGCCTGCCGGCGCGTTTGGCACTGGAGCGCCGAATTGGCAGCCGGATTGTGTGGCTTCTTTTTCCTGATCGAGCTCGCTTTTCTCGGGGCCAACCTCCTCAAGATCACTCACGGTGGCTGGTTCCCGCTCGTAGTCGGTTTGATCATCTTCATCCTGCTCTCTACATGGAAACGAGGGCGACAGATTCTGGGAGCCCGGCTGCGCATGTCCGCGCTCCCGTTGAAAATGTTTCTGGACGATGTGAAACACGATCCGCCCATCCGTGTGCCCGGCATTGCGATTTTTCTCTCCGGGAACGCTGAGGGAACTCCGTTGGCGCTGCTGCACAACTTGAAGCATAACAAAGTCCTTCACAAACGCGTGGTCGTCCTGACCGTCACCACGGATGAAACGCCGCATGTCGATCGTGCCCGTCGGACCGAAATCGAAGAACTGATGCCCGAATTCTTTCGCGTCATCGCCCACTACGGTTTTATGGAAGACCCGAATGTTCCGGACTTCATCGCCAACTGCAAAGAGCGGGGCCTGGATCTTCCCTCGCAGCAAATCACTTATTTCCTCAGCCGGGAAACCATCATCCCCACCAAGCGCGCCGGGATGATGCTCTGGCGCGAGCGGTTATTCCGCTTCATGGCGCAGAATTCGCAAAGCGCTACCGCGTTTTTCCGCCTGCCACCCAACCGAGTCGTCGAACTGGGCATGCAGGTCGAAATCTAAACCCGGTTCAAGGTTCGTTCTCGTGGCGTGGCGCGTTGCACGTGCATTTCTCGGCCACCGCATTAAGCGCGTAAGCGCCTCCGGCCGGGCAGTCCGGCTTATGGTCCGCATAACCATTCTGGCCGAACAGGTCATCATCCTTGGGGATGGCGGTTGCGGGAAGTTTGTTTTCCGCCGCCCATTGCACTTTCAATCCATCAATATTCCGCCGGGTTAACGAGCAAGCGCGTCGTTGAGACTTCTCAAGGCTTTGCTTGAAACCGGGAATTACTATGGCGGCCAGGATCCCGATGATGGCGACGACAATCATTATTTCGATCAAGGTGAATGCGTTGTGAGCTTTTGTTTTCATACGCTGCGACTGTGGATGTTCTCGTGGCCCGATCTCTGAGGATCCGTTCAGCCACGCAATCCTAAGAACAACGCCTGTTCGCAAAAGTTGCGGCTGCTTGGGACGCCTCGTCGCGGCGAGCTAATGTCGAGGGAGGGGACGGACAACGAACCAGTAAGAGAATTGACCGAGTGCGATGATCACCGCCGCCAAAACGAAGGCCGGTGTGTATGAACCTGTGCGTTCGATAAGGACGCCTGTCAGCTTTGGCGCCGCGATGCCGGCAAGGTTTCCGACGAAATTGAAAATGCCTACCCATAGCCCAATCTGCGCTGGAGCGGCACAGTTCTGCAGAATCACTAATTGATTGGCATTCGAAAGCCCGACGAGGCAGCCACCCATGATCAAAACGAGCGCCACGTTTGCACTTCCGGCGTGTGCAGCGGGAATCAGGAAAAGACCGCTCGTGAAAGCAATCGAGACAAGCCCTTTGCGCGTCCGGTTTTCATCCCAACCAGCGCGCACGAGGCGATCGCCCAGCCAGCCACCCAGCGCCTGGCTAAGGCCAAACACCATGAACGGAAGTGCCGTGTAGATGCCCGCCCACTGAAGTGTAAGCTTTCTCACATTCACCATGTAATCGGGAAGCCAGGTCACTAGGAGATACCAATAATAGTCGAAACAGAAGAACCCGAGACACACACCGATCAGATTGCGATTTCTGAGCAGCGCCAGGACCCCGGCCCAGATCTCGCCGCGGTTGCGGGCCGGTTCTTTTGAAGGCGGACACCGCAGATCCCTGGGTGTTGCCGCAAACCATGGGAAGAGCCAGAGCAAGGCGGTGAAGCCGATGACCGCAAAAGTGGTCCTCCAGCCATATTGTGTGATCATGAAAGGAACGATCAATCCCTCAAGGACCATGCCGCTGCGTGTCCCGAAGTCGAAGATGCCGCACGGGAGTCCCCGTTCTTTGATTGGGAAAAGCAGGCTGACGATGCGGGTGCCTCCGGGCAAATAGATCGCTTCACCAATCCCGAGCAGCACGCGGAAAAACACCAGCGTCGTGAGCGTGTGCGCGAAGCCGGTGAGTGCCTGGGCGAGCGACCAAAGAACGAATGCCCCGGCGTAAAGCCAACGCAGGTTGAAACGGTCGGCGAGTAGACCCATCGGAATCTGCATCAGCGCATAGGACCAGAAGAAAGCTGAAAGAAGCGTCCCCTTGTCGCTTGGCGTGAGCGACAGATCTTTGGCAATGAACGGCAGCGCAAATGAAACCGTCGCCCGATCGAAGTAGTTAATCAGCGAAGCCGCGAAGAGCAGCGCGACAATGGTCCAGCGACCCGATCGCGGTACTAACTGTGCCGTGTCTGCGGAAGCGCAGGGCTCACTTGTTGGAATATTCGCGCTGATTCCCGAACTTCATACCCGTTCAGGTGCCTCCCGTCACCGTATATCCCTGCGCCCGTAAATCCTCAGCCAGCTCTTTTTCCATTTCGGCGGCCGCCTCGAACGGCATCGGATTGTAGCATTCGTACATTTCCGGCAGCAAACGGACGCCATACTTTTGCACGACCCATGCCGATTTGTAGCCCTTCTTGTGATTCTCAAAGCGCTCCGCCGGATCGAGTCCGGTCATCCCAACATAGATGCACGGCTTGGCCGGGTCGCGGCGCGGGTTCGATTTGAGAATTACGGAGTGTTTTGCGGCTTCGGGCGCAAGGAGAACCACGTAAACGTGATGATGAAATTGGCGCAGTGATGCGCGTTTCAAACGGCGAGCTCGCATTCGAACAGCGCCGCTTCTATCAGAATTGTTTCAGGAAACGAAGGTCGTTCTCGTAAAACAGCCGGATGTCGTTGATCTCGTAGCGAATCATTGCGATTCGTTCGATTCCAAAACCAAATGCCCATCCGGTCCATACTTCCGGATCGTACCCAACATTCTCGAACACTTGCGGGTGAACCATGCCGCAACCTGCAATTTCGAGCCACTCCTT
>Ga0193692_1000157_pt1 | contig 16399 bp, 8 predicted proteins | sample L3a1metaG_FD_144917 | JGI IMG/M metagenome (GOLD analysis project Ga0193692, IMG submission 144917) | Soil microbial communities from a riparian zone of the East river system, Colorado, United States - L3a1 | ecosystem: Environmental > Terrestrial > Soil > Riparian zone | place: USA: East River... | reverse complement strand
GTGAACGGCCCGACGCGACTTTCGCCGCGGCTCATTTTGGTGGCTCCCCCAAAGATTATGATTCCCGAAACGCGGATAAAATTCTCGAAGGTGACGATGTCGCCTGGAAAAAACTTTTTGCCCTGGCAAACGCCGGCCTTGCCGATCCGGCGCGTTACTCGCAAGTCTCGGCACTCCTCGATCTCCCTGCCTTTAGCGACTTTATGCTCGTGAACCTGTACGGCGCAAATGCCGATTGGGATCGCTCCTCCAACTGGTATGCCGCCCGCCGCCGAGGCCCCGGAGGCAAATTTTACTTCTTCGTCTGGGATGGTGAACGCACCCTCGAAAAATTTGCCGACAACACCATCGCCTTCGACGACGACCAAAGCCCCGCCCGCCTTTTCCAGAAACTACGTGCCAATCCCGAGTTTCGAAAATTCTTCACCCTACGCGCGCGGCTCCATTGCCTGGACGATGGCGCGCTCTCACCCGCCGCGAGCGCGAAACGTTTTCGTTCCTGGGCCGACACCATCGATCTGGCCGTCATCGCCGAGTCCGCCCGTTGGGGCGACTATCGTCGTGACGTTCATCCCTACAAAACCGGCCCGTACGAGCTCTATACACGCGACAAAGATTGGCGTCCCGAAATCGACCGCCTCCTCAACGACTACTTCCCCCGCCGCACCACCCTGTTCCTCCAGCAGCTCAAATCCGCCGGCCTCTACGACGACGCGAATGTTCGTTAGTTTTTCTATTGCTTATCATTTGAACAGTTGTATATTAAAACAGCATTTATGAATGGGGGTAGATCCCTTTGTTCTGACATCCTGAATTAAGTCAGCGCACTGGGGCAGGGCTGCATGCCCGTTTATTCTTGCTGTGGCTGCTACGGCTGGATCGTTTGGAAGGAAGCCAGCCAAACCCAACCAAATCCAGGTAAATGAAGCCAAATGAAGGTAAAAAAATCTCATCCAGCCACTCCGACGATCCATGCCGGCAAAACGGTACAATTCGGTACAGAAAACGATGTACCACTCGCGCCCGCTACGTCCGATCAAGCACTTGCAAAAGCCCGTTTCGGCCGGCTGTACCATTTTGCGATGGGCAAGATCCTCACTCGGCACCGTTGGAACATTTTTCTCGTATGCGCATCTCCGCAAAGCTTCGCGCACCTCCAGAAACTTTGCACAAAGGCCATTACTGGCCGAATTCTCGAAATGCGATACAATGGCAACGATGGCCAGGTTGGGTAAAATGAAGCAGTCTCTAAATGCACACGTGCAGCCGGTGCTGCAACGTTCCTGCTCCGCTTTTACGGTGATCGAACTGATGGTGGCAATCGGGGTCATCGGTATCCTGGCTGCTTTGATCCTGCCCGCCTTGAGCAAATCCAAGCTTTCTGCACGCGCGACCGGTTGTATCAACAATTTGCGGCAAATCGGCTTGGCCTTACAGCTTTATGCGGACGAAAACGATAACCGCTATCCCACCATGTTTGATGCTCCCATAGGCGGCGAAGGCATCGTTACAACGAACCTGCTCCCTACGGTCGATAAAGTTCTGGTTTCCTATCTCACGAGTTCGAATCTGCTCCGGTGCCCGTCAGACAGCCGCGGCCTATTCGAGCAAACGGGATGCAGCTACGCCTGGAATCCACTCGTCAACGGCGAGGACGTCACCGAACCGAAACTGTTCAACTCGCACTTCGACCGTCGCCAAATCCCGCTTTTTTTCGATCGTGAAGCTTTTCACCGCGAAAAAGGAGAGGGTCACGGAGTGAACTATCTTTACGCCGATGGTCATGTCCAAAACGAGCTTGTCCTCGGGGTCCCAAAGTCCCGCTGACCGACATCGAAAGTGGCCGGTTTTCGGGGCTGAAAACCGCTCGAGAATCACCTGATTTTTCACCCATTTATCGACAGAACCTGCGTAATCCTGAGTGGATTTGTAAGTTTTCCCAGAACCCCGACGCGTACCCAACGCCTTGGGCCAGCTCGAAAATGCCTCCCCAACCGGTGGTATTTTGAGCCAAAAATAACCCTAGTTTGCTGTTGTCTTTAACTCGTCTTGGTTTACAATTTTTGGGTTGAATCTGGACGCCTATTTCTGACGGGCTGTCCATTCCGTCTATGGCCAAAGAAATAGAACTTATGGAGAGCGAAAGTTCGGTCCCCAAACCGGATGGAGCCGAGAAGTACGATGCTTCAAAAATCGATAAACTCGAGGGCTTGGAAGCCGTTCGAAAGCGCCCCGGCATGTACATCGGCGACCCTGACGAACGCGGTCTGCATCATTGCGTTTTTGAAGTTTTAGACAATTCCATCGACGAGCATTTGGCTGGTTACGCCAACCACATCGAAGTCACGATTCATGTCGATGGCTCCTGCTCGATCCGCGATGACGGGCGTGGTATTCCTGTGGACAACCATCCCAAGTTCAATATGCCCGCGGTCGAATTGGTGCTGACCAATCTTCATGCCGGCGGCAAGTTCGGGCAGGGCGCTTACAAGTATTCGGGCGGGCTTCACGGTGTCGGCGCCAAGTGCGTCAATGCCCTTTCTGATTGGTTCAAGGTCGAGGTCTCACGCGATGGTCAGGTCTATCACATGGCTTTCGCGCGAGGAGTCACCACCAGAAAACTTGAAGTCATCGGCAAAACGAAACAGAACGGGACTCTCATCACCTTCAAGCCGGACCCGACCATTTTCACAATCACGACCGAGTTCAAATTCGATGCCTTGGCCAACCGTCTCCGCGAATTGGCATTCCTGAATCCAGGTGTCGAGATCAGCCTGACCGATGAACGGGTCGAGGACAAAAAGGAGCGCTTCTTCTATCGCGAGGGGATCGAGGAATTCGTCAAACAGCTCGGGAAGAATAAACAAATCATTCATCCCAAGCCGATCATTCTCACCCGCCAGAAAGATGAAGTCTTCGTTGATTGCGTGATGCAATACAACGACAGCTACAACGATCAGATCCTTTGTTTTGCCAACTCGATTCCCAATCCCGACGGCGGCACGCATCTGACGGGTTTCCGATCGGCGCTCACGCGTACGATCAACCAGTATGCGAAGTCGAACAATTTGCTGAAGGAGAAGGACCCCGCCATTTCGGGCGATGACGTTCGTGAAGGTCTTGTTTGCGTGCTGAGCATCAAGCTTCCGAACCCTCGCTTCGAATCGCAAACGAAGGTCAAGCTCGTGAACACTGAAATCGACGGCATCGTTTCGTCGATCGTTTACGAAGGCTTGATGAGTTTTTTCGACTCCAATCCTTCCGTCGCAAAGAAGGTCGTCGAGAAAGGCCTGCTCGAACACCGAGATCTACATCGTCGAGGGTGACTCTGCCGGTGGCTCTGCCAAGCAGGGACGCGACCGCAAATTCCAGGCGATCCTTCCGATTCGCGGCAAGCTGATCAATGTGGAAAAGGCGCGCCTGGACAAGGTGCTCCAAAATAACGAAATCCGCACCATGATCACAGCTGTCGGCACTGGCATCGGTGATGGCGAAGGGGAGGGCGCTTTCAACATCGAGAAGCTCCGTTACCACAAGATTATCATCATGACCGATGCGGACGTCGATGGATCGCACATCCGGACCCTGCTGCTCACATTTTTCTATCGCCAGATGCCGCAGTTGATAAAGCAAGGCTTCGTCTATATCGCCCAGCCGCCACTTTATCAGATCGCTCGCAAGAAGCGGGTCGAATACGTCGATGACGACGCGCAGCTCAACCGAATTCTGATCCAGATCGGGACCGAAGAAGTGCGCCTGCGTAATTTGGCCGACGACAAAGAGCTGAGCCAAAAACAGCTCGAAGAGATTCTCGAATTGCTCGAGGCGCTCAACAAATACGCCAAGGGCTTGCGGCGTCATGGCGGTGATTTTGCCGATTATTTGGAACATCGCGCGCCGAGGACGGGTGAAGTGCCTCGCCACCTCGTGAAGGTCCGCTCGGGAAATGACGAAAACGTCCATTATTTCCATAACGAAGAAGAACTCGCGAAATTCTCTGCGGACAATCCGGATCTCCGCCTCACCGGTGGCGCCGCCGCAGAGGAAGAGACCGAGATCATTGACCGTTCGCGCGCGCAAACCCGCCGAGCCCGTCACGTCGAATTGCATGAAAATACAGAGATCGACGACCTGCTGAAAAAGCTCTCTCGCAAAGGTCTCAACGTTGAGCACTATGCGGCCCAGGACAAACCGCTTTTCGAGTTGATCGAGGGCGAAGGTGAGAAGCAGCAAGTCAAACCCCTCTTCTCCATCGCTGAAATTTTCACGAGCGTTCTCGAAGTTGGCCGTCGCGGCCTTCAGATCAAGCGCTTCAAAGGTCTGGGTGAAATGAATCCCAAGGAACTCTTTGAGACGACCATGAATCCCGCGCGGCGCAAGTTGCTCCGGATCGACCTCACTGACGCCATCGAAGCTGAAGAAATGTTTACCAAGCTGATGGGCGACGAAGTCGAACCGCGCCGGCAGTTCATCGAAGATAACGCGCTCAACGTGCGTAATCTCGACATTTAATCGTAATTACAATCCGCGACTACGGAATGGCATATGGCCGAAAACGACGATCAGAATAATAATCCAGGCAACGGCGATACTCCCAATGGCGGTGAAGGAACGGATCTTCCGATTTCCAACACGCCACTATTCGCAGCCAACGAAAAAATCGCCAAAGTCAATGTAGCCGACGAGATCAAGAACTCGTTTCTCGACTACTCGATGTCGGTGATCATTTCGCGCGCATTGCCCGATGCGCGGGATGGTCTCAAGCCTTCCCAGCGCCGCATTCTCTACGCAATGAACGATCTTGGGATTTACCCGAATCGGAAGCATCTCAAGTGCGCCAAGATTGTCGGCGAGACGATGGGTAATTACCACCCGCACGGCGATCAGGCGATTTATCCAACGCTCGTCCATATGGCCCAGCCATGGGCGATGCGGGAGCGGTTGGTAGATGGGCAGGGAAATTTCGGTTCGGTCGAAGGCGATCCTCCGGCGTCCATGCGGTATACGGAAGCGCGAATGACCCACCTGGGTGCGTTGCTCATGGAGGACATGGACAAGGACACTGTCGACTTTGTCCCCAATTACGACGAGACCCGCGAAGAGCCTACTGTTTTTCCTTCGGCTTTTCCGAATCTGCTCGTTAACGGTGGCACAGGCATCGCCGTCGGCATGGCGACCAACATGGCGCCACACAACCTCGGTGAGGTGATCGATGGCATTTGTGCGCAGATCGACAACCCCAACATCACGATCCCACAGTTGATGAAGTTCGTGAAGGGGCCGGACTTCCCCACCGGTTGCATGGTTTGCGGCCTCGAGCCGATCAAAGAATATTTTACGAATGGCCGCGGCAGTTTGAAGGTGCGCGGAAAAGTCGGCCTTGAACAAGTCAAAGGCGGTCGGGAACACATCATCATTTCAGAAATTCCTTATAACGTAAACCGGGCCGTCCTTGTTGAGCGCATTGCGGAACTGGTGAACGAAAAGATCATCGGGGATATCACGGCGATTCGTGATGAATCGGACGAGAACACTCGCGTCGTCATCGAACTCAAACGCGACGCGATTGCAAAAGTCGTCATCAACAATCTTTACAAGTTCACCCAGCTCGAAACGAGCTTTGCGGTGAATGCCTTGGCGATCGACCATGGCCGCCCCAAGACGCTCAATCTTAAAGAGATAATCAATTGCTACATCGAGCATCGGCGCGAAGTCGTCCTTCGGCGGACTCGCTTCGAATTGCGCAAAGCTGAGGAGCGCGCGGAAACGCTCGAGGGTTTTCTCATCGCGCTGGCAAATCTCGATGAATTCATCCGCATCATTCGGACTTCTTCTAATCGCGAAGAAGCGAGGATTAAGTTGCTCGGGTTCGATTTCCCTCGTGCCACGGTTGAGCGGCTCGGCATCCTGATCCGCAGTGAAGCTCGCCTTGTTAACGGCGTTTATTCATTTAGTGAAGCCCAGGCCAACGCCATCCTTGAGCTTCGCCTCTATCAGTTGACCGGTCTGGAACGTGACAAGGTCAAAGGCGAATACATGGAGTTGATCGGCAAGATCAAGGACCTGCTGGACATTCTGGCTCGCGAAGAGCGCGTCTTTGCCATCATCAAAAACGAACTCAACGCCATTAAGGAAAAGTACGCGACGCCTCGCATCACCCAGTTGGTGCCCGATGAAGGCGAAATCGCCATTGAAGACCTGATCGCCAATGAAGGTGTCATCATCACCATCACCCATAATGGTTTGATCAAGCGCACCAATGTCAGCTCCTACCGCGCACAACGTCGCGGCGGGAAAGGTGTGATTGGGATGACTACTCGCGAGGGCGCGGCTGCCGACGGTCAGGATGCGGATTTCGTCGAGCATCTCTTTACGGCCAGCACGCACGATTACCTGATGTTCTTCACGAGCACCGGTCGTGCCTATGTGGAGCGTGTCCATGAAATCCCGGACATGGGCCGTGCCGCCAAGGGCCGCAGCATCGCGAACCTCCTGGAGTTGAAGGCGGATGAAAAAATCGCCGCGCTCATTCGGATCGCTTCCAAGACCGGCGCGAACCGCGAAGATTTTACGTGGCAACAACCCAATTTCCTCTTCTTCGCGACTCAAAAGGGCACCGTCAAAAAGACAGCTCTCGAAGAATTCGCAAATGTGCGCAAAGGCGGGATCATCGCCATCTCCATCGAACCCGGCGACACCCTGATCGATGTCAAACTCACCGGTGGCCAGGACCAGGTGGTCCTCATCACGAAGGAAGGTCAAAGCATCCGCTTCAATGAAGAGGATGTCCGCTCGATGGGACGGCCAGCCGGCGGTGTGCGCGGCATCACGCTGGAACCAACCGACGCTGTGGTCGCACTCGCTGTGGTGGTGCCAAATGCCACCTTGCTGGTCGCAGGCGAAAATGGCATCGGCAAACGAACCAATTTCGACGAGTACCGCATTCAGTCGCGTGGTGGCAAAGGCATTATCACGATGAAGACCAATGACAAAACCGGCTGCGTCATTGGTGCCCTTACAGTTCGTGACGAAGACGAGATCATGCTCATCACCGTCGGTGGTCAAATGGTCCGCACGTCTGTGAAAGACATCCGTGAAACCGGCCGCAACACGCAGGGCGTCAAGTTGATCGAACTGGAACAGAACGATCGTCTCAAAGCTATCGCCCCAGTGATCAGCGAAGAACGCCAGGACGTCGATGTAGCAACGGAACCAACCGACACCTCCACCTGCGCAACCTTAAGTCGCGGGTAACCGTAAATCGTAGCAGCCGACGCCAGTCGGCTCAGATTCCTGCGAAATCGTTGCAGCTTTGTCGCTTTTCGAGCGTCCCTGCGCGTGGTAGTCTCGATAACCGCAGGCATGACTACGCACCATCATGCAAGGGACCAATGGTTTACGCGGCCCACTGAGGCAAAGAGGTTGCCGCAACATGGAGCTTTGTTGAATTCTGTGTGCAACTTTGCTCGAAATTTCTCCCTTTAGTCTGTGTATGGCATCGTTTTGTCGAAAAATGGGATGGCGACGAACCGCGCGGTTGGTCGGACTAGGTGCTGCTTTACTTTGGATGAACGGTCCCGCGGCCTTTGCGGCCACGTTGTACGTCTCACAAGACAATTCGCTTGCCCTGCCACCCTATGCCACCTGGCTGACGGCGGCGGCTACCATTCAGGACGCTATTAATGTTGCGAATGCGGGTGACGAAATCGTCGTTACCAATGGGGTCTACGCCACAGGGGGGCGCGTGGTTTACGAGGCGCTCACCAATCGAGTGGCGGTCATCAAACCGTTGCGGGTAGTGAGTGTGAATGGACCGGGCGTCACTATCATTGAGGGCTATCAGTTGCCGGGCATTAAAAAGGGCGATGCCGCTGTCCGTTGTGCCTACCTGACGAATGGCGCGCTGTTGGCGGGTTTCACACTGAGGAATGGAGCCACGCGCACCAACGCAATTCCCGTCAGCGAAAGAGATGGCGGCGGTGTTTGGTGTGAGTCCGCTACTGCGGTGATCTCGAACTGCGTCCTTACAGCGAATGCAGCTGAGTTTCTAGGCGGCGGGGCTTATCAGGGGACGTTATTCGACTGCGTTATTAGTGGGAACTCAGCGGGGATGGTCAACGAAGGCGGCGGAGGGGGAGGTGGCATCTCGCGGAGCATCGCCAGTCACTGCGTGTTATCGAACAACACTTCGGTGGGAATCGGAGGCGGCGCGCACGATGCGACGTTGACGGATTGCCTCCTGAGCGCGAACACGCTCAAAGGCCGCTATCTTTGGCGCTTTGATGGAGGAGGCGCGTCGTTCTGCAATTTGACGAACTGCACCATCGCCAATAACACCGGTAGCGGCGCGTATCGCAGCACGCTTGATCAATGTGTTGCCGTCGGCAATGGCCGAGGAATTGAGGAGAGCGCAGCCACGCGTTCGACACTCTCCACCAATACGGAGATGGGCGCGATTTATTCTTCCGTGACCAACTGCATGCTGGCTGGGAATGGAGGGTCAGGCGCGTACGTCTGCACGCTCCAAAATTGCACGAGCACGGGTAACGTCGACGCCGGACTGGGCGGATTCAATTCCGGGTGCATCGCCTATAATTGTTTTATTACACGAAATGGCCGGGGGGCTCTTCTCTATAGTGAGCTTCATAATTGCGTCATTGCGAATAATCGGGGGGTCGGCGCATGGCTCTCCACCTTGAACAATTGTACCGTGACGGCCAACATCGGCGGCGTCGATCGTTGCGAGGTCAACAACTCGATCGTTTACTACAATTTCAGCCCATCGGGTGGATTTGAGAATCACGGCACGAACTCGACCTTCAACTATTCGTGCACGACTCCTTTGCCCGAAGGCGGCACTGGAAATATTGCAGACGAGCCGCAACTGGCCAGCACTTCGCATCTCATGGCGAGCTCACATTGCCGGGCCGCTGGCAGTTCCACTTACGTTTCCGGCTCGGACATCGACAATCAACCCTGGGCCAATCCTCCGTCCATGGGATGCGATGAATTTCACGAGGCTGCTCCGTTTGAGCCGTTAACAGTTTCCGTTACGGCTTCGTTTAACTCGGTGGCTGTTGGATTCGAAGTGGGATTCACGGCGGAGTTTGTCGGTGCCGTGACCTCGAGCCAGTGGACCTTCGGCGATGGGGCAACGGCTGGAACGCGAGCTTTTGCGGCGCATCGATGGTCTTCGGGCGGTGACTTTCCGGTCGTTGTGACGGCTTACAATGCGAATTTTCCTTCAGGCGTCAGCGCCACGACGATCGTTCATGTGGTGGAGGCGCCGGTGCATTATGTCTCGGCTAGTGCTTCCAATCCAGTGGCGCCGTTCATTTCCTGGGACACAGCCGCGAGAACAATTCAGGATGCCGTGGATGCGGCGATTCCCGGCGGCACCGTTCTCGTGACGAATGGTTTCTATGCATCGGGCGAGAAAGTAGTGAAAGGCCAAACGAATCGCGTCGCCGTCGCCGTCGAACTTCAGCTTCGGAGCGTGAACGGACCGGAATTCACTGCGATCGTTGGTCAGCGTCCGGACGAAGATGCAGGTGCGACCGGCTGTTGCATGCGCTGCGTTTACCTGGCGAACGGTGCCACACTCAGCGGGTTTACTCTCACCAATGGCTTCGCCCGGTGGAGCGCCGACGACGAGGATGACCAGGAGGATGAGTCCCTCGATAGCGGCGGTGGAGCGTTATGTGAATCGCAGCAGGTGATTATCTCCAATTGCGTCTTCACTGCCAATTCTGCTCACTATCTGGGTGGTGGTGTGATGGGGGGCACTCTCATCAATTGCAAATTGCATAATAACTGGGCGGATGTGGCAGGAGCCGCGGAAGAGAGCATTCTGCAAAACTGTACTCTCTTCGAGAACAGTGCCAGCGAGGTCGGGGCGGCCAATGTTTGCGAAATGACTGGTTGTTTGGTCTACGGCAACTATTCCCAGGAAGGGGGCGCGGTCAATGTTTCCTCTCTCAACAATTGCACCGTCACCGGCAACAGGTCCTTTTCGAGCTATGTGGCCGGAGCCCATATTTGCAGAATCACAAACTCGATTGTGTGGGACAACTACAACGCGAGCCATGTTCTTTCAAACTACGATTCATCGACCATTTCCTACAGTTGCACTTTGCCACTGCCGGGCGAAGGAGTTGGCAATATCGCCAGTGATCCTCGTTTCATGAACGCCTCTGGCGCCAATTTCCATCTGCTGCCCGATTCGCCGTGCATTGATGTTGGTTTGAACCTGACCGGAATCGTTGGAAACGATATCGATGGCAATCACCGCCCGCTGGACGGCAACCGAGATGGCGTTGCGGTCTTCGACCTTGGCGCCTATGAATTCAATGGTCTCTATTTTACCAGCGCCACGCGAGCAGGCGATAAGGTCAGTCTTTCGTGGTGGGACTCACCTCCGGGAATGAAATTGCAGCGTTCAGCAACGCTCTCAGGGTCCAATTGGTCCGATGTGCCCACCCCTCCCGGCCAAACCAACGCACTGGTGCCGTTCGAGAGCACATCCGGCTTCTTCAGATTGATCAACGGTCAGTAGATTCGGAAGCGGGACATATTCGACGTTTGTCGGCTCCCGAAGTCCTCAAGCGAGCACCTAACCAAATCTCGAATAAACGCCGTTGGAACCATTGCCTCGACGTGCTATTCATTAGCAACTGGCAATGTTCAGGTTTCGTCAGATCTCGTTTTGGTTGGTGTTGCTTTGCGGCTCGTGCTCGTGGTCGTTTGCAGCGGATTCAGGCACTCTTCCACCTCCCATCTCGAGGCCCGTCGATTTTGTTAAGGATATCCAGCCGATCTTCGCCGAGCGGTGCTTCGGCTGTCATGGTCCCAAAAAGCAGGAAGCTGAGTTTCGCCTCGATGCGAAGGAAGTCGCGTTGAAAGGCGGTGAACTCGGCCCCGCCATCGTTCCGGGTAAGAGCGCCGAAAGTCTGCTTATCAAGTTCGTGGCTGGAATGGATCCGCAGAAAGTCATGCCGAAACGGGGCGAGCGCCTGAGCGCAGAGCAGGTCGGCTTGCTTCGGACCTGGATTGACCAGGGCGCTGCCTGGCCGGATTCAGCCTCGATAAAGATTGAGAACAACCGAAATCATTGGGCTTTCAAGCCCCCGGTTCGTTCAGCCGAACCGGCGGTCAAGAATAGCGGCTGGGCCCAGAACGCTATCGACCGCTTCGTCCTCGCTCGATTGGAAAAGGAAGGTTTGCAACCTTCCAAAGAAGCCGACCGGGTCACATTGGTGCGAAGGCTCAGTCTCGACCTTACGGGCCTGCCACCCACGATCGAAGAGGTTGATCGGTTCGTAGCGGATAAAGATCCGGACGCCTACAAGAAACTCGTCGAACATTTTCTTTCTTCACCTCACTACGGCGAGCGATGGGGGCGGCCCTGGCTCGATGCGGCGCGTTATGCCGATTCGAATGGGTACGAAAAGGACCTGCCGCGCTCCATCTGGCCTTATCGCGATTGGGTTATCAATGCCCTGAACCGAGACGTTCCGTTCGACCAGTTCACGATCGAACAATTGGCGGGAGATCTTTTGCCGAATGCGACACTCGAACAAAAAGTGGCGACCGGCTTTCTGCGGAATTCAATGGTCAACGAAGAAGGAGGCGTCGATCCGGAGCAGTTTCGTGTCGAAGCGATCGTCGACCGGATTGATACGCTCGGCAAAGCGTTCCTTGGCCTCACTGTCAATTGCGCTCAATGCCACAATCACAAATACGATCCAATCAGCCAAAAGGAGTACTATCAGCTGTTCGCGTTTCTGAATAGTGACGACGAACCGCAACTCGAAGTTCCGTCAGCAGAGCAGCAGGCCAAACGCGCGGCCATCCTTAAAATCATCGCGGAAATCGAGGATCGACTCCTCTCCAGCACAAATGATTTCCACGAACGCATGGCCGGTTGGGAAACTGAAATGAAAGAGTTGGAGCGCGATTGGATCGTGCTCGACCCCTCAGCCTATTACGGCGCGGTTGGCACCAAGTTTACGAAGTTGAAGGATGGCTCACTCCTCGCAACCGCCTCCAGTCCGCCTGTCTCCGGATATACCATCAATGTCCGGACGAAGATGACGAATATTACCGGCTTCCGTTTGGAGGTTTTTCGGGATCCGAACCTGCCGATGAATGGACCCGGCCGCAGCAAAAACGGGAATTTCGTTCTGACCGAATTCAACGTCTACGCCACACCGGAGTCCGATCCAACCAAGACCAACAAAGCTGCTTTCAAGTCGGCGACGGCCGACATGTCGCAAAAGGATTTTCCCATCGCCGCAGCCATCGACGGAATCAATACCAATAAGATTGGCTGGGGAGCAGATGGCGGCCCGGGCAGGCGCAACCAGGATCACCGGGCTGTTTTCGAAGCCAAAGAACCGATTGGTTTTCCTGAAGGCACGTTGCTCACCTTCCACATGGAACAACTGTTTGGTTCGGAGCACACGATTGGCCGCTTCCGTCTTTCTGCGACGACTGGTCCCGCTCCGTTAAAGGCGGATCCCCTTTCGCCCGAGTTCCGGCGGACTCTCGCTATCCCCGCCGAGAAACGCGCGAAAGAACAACAGCGCAAATTATTCAGCGCGTATCGCGCCAGCGAGAAGCGCTTCGCGGAAGCCAACAAGAAGATCAACGAACAAATGGATCAGTGGCCAACGCCACCCACCACTTTGGTGCTGGCACAGCATGATGAGCTCAGGCCGACGCATATTATGAAGCGCGGCGATTTCCGTAAACAAGGCGCCGCCGTCGAAGCAGGCGCTCCGGCGATTTTGAACCCGCTTCCGACCAATGCTCCGCCGACACGACTCACGCTCGCGAAATGGCTGGTTGATCCACAGCACCCGACCGTTGCCCGCGTGGTTGTAAATCGCATCTGGCAGCAATATTTCGGACGCGGCCTGGTTGCGACCGCTGAAGATCTCGGCACTCAGGGTGAACGACCGAGCCATCCGGAACTGCTCGACTGGCTCGCAACCGAGTTGATCGCGAATCAGTGGAGCTTGAAACACATTCACAGGTTGATCGCGTCGTCCGCCACGTATCGGCAGTCTTCAGCCGTTTCCCCCGCGCTGTACGAACGCGACCAGTACAACATCCTGCTCGCGCGCGGTGCGCGTTTTCGCGTGGAATCTGAAGTGGTCCGCGACGTTGCGCTTTCTGTGAGTGGTTTGCTTTCCCCGAAGATTGGCGGTCCGAGCGCGTATCCTCCCATGCCTGATGGAGTGCTTGGGTTGGCGTATGGCCCGGCCATGGCGTGGCCTACGACCACTGCGGATAATCGCTATCGGCGCGGGATGTACACGTTCTGGAAACGAGCTGTGCCTTATCCATCGATGCTCGCGTTCGACTCTCCGACCGGCGAATTTTCATGCCCGCGCCGGCTACGATCCAACACTCCGCTCCAGGCGCTCACTACTTTGAACGACCCCGCGTTTTTCGAAGCCGCCCAAGCTCTCGGCATGCGGATTGTGAAAGAGGGCTCGGGTGATGAAACTGCCCATGCGCGTTTTGCATTCCGACTTTGCACTGGGCGGCCGCCGGATGAAACGGAACTGGAAACCATCTTGAAACTCTATCGCGATCAACTCGCCACGGTCGAAGATCACACGACGCAGGCAATCACCATCGCATCGCGTGATCTCAAAAGTCCTCCGGCGGATCTGAATTTGCACAAGGCGGCTGCGTGGACAATGGTGTCGCGCGTCTTGCTGAACCTCGACGAGACCATCACGAAACAGTAGTTCCGGACTTCAGGCGACTTCAGGCCGCTTAAGCGTGCGCAACTGGAAGCGATTGAGAACTTCCAGCACTGTCAACAGATCGAACGTCCAAGCGGCCTGAAGTCCGCGCTCCGGTGGCCCAGGCAATAGGCCCATCGGGCAACTTGTCTGGCAAGATTGCCCGGCGTTCATTCGGTTGTGGCAGATTCTTTGTTTCAGCCCTATGGTGTGTCCATGCAGACGCTGCCCCGGCCTGATGTAATCCTGACGCACGAGAGCGACCTCGACGGTCTCATCTCGGGCGTGCTGTTGCAACGGCTGGCGCGCAAACTTTTCGACGTCGAAGTCCGGCTCGAAGCCTATCACTACAACACCTGGCGCCAGCGCGATCCACGCGAAAACGCTGCATGGGTGAGCGATCTCAGTTTTGAACCCCGCCTGGACAAATCCAATTGGCTGATCGTCGATCATCACGCGACTGAGGCTCTTCCAGGCAAGGCGCAACTGATTCATGACACGAGCAAATCTGCGGGTCTGCTTTGTTACGAGCTTTGCCAGCAGCATGGCATCGCCTCGGACCAGTTGGATCGACTCGTTAAACTGAACAACGTTTCCGATCTTTTCCTCGAAACCGATCCGGAATTTGTCCTCGCGAATGATTATGCAAATCTCGTGAAGGTTTACGGGTTTTGGAACCTGCTCGCGCTCGTAGCAGGGCAGTTGGAGCGCTTGCTGGATCATCCTTTGCTTGAAGTGATGGCGATCAAACGGAAGATCGAAGATCCGTTAGGACTCGAGTGGAGCCGGAAAAATGTTATCGAACTTAGTCCTTCGATTGGATTCGTCGATACGGTCGTGGGAAACAATAACCTGATCGTCCACCAACTGCTCGAGAAGCAGGCAACGAAATTTCCCATATTACTAACGCTGTTCCGTCGCGCGAATGGCACCATGATTGTGAGTCTCCGCAGCCGCAACGGCGAAGCTCTCAAAGTGGCCGAGAAACTGCAGGGCGGTGGACACGCCAATGCGTCCGGCGCTGCTCTGCCAAAATCGGTCCGCAATGTTCCCGATGCGGTCGCTTATCTCCGCACTATTCTGAACCCCCCACAGAGCCAATCGGCTGCTTTGAACAGTCTCGACAGCGCATTTGCTGCACTCGAAGGCAAGCAATCGTGACGAAAAGCCACGACGTCGGTGTTGGACGACAATCCAATTGCCCTGCCTTCGGTGTCCTACTACATTCCGCGTCGTGACGACCCCTACCGCCACCCCAAATTCGAATCTTCGGGCCGACGGCCGAGTCCCGGAGCAACTGCGTCCAATTCGTTTTGTGAACCACATCGCTCCGTATGCGTCCGGTTCTACACTGGTTGAATGGGGCAGCACGCGTGTTATTTGTGGTGTCACTATCGACGAATCGGTTCCGCGATGGATGAAGGAGCAGAATGTGACAGGCGGCTGGATTACCGCCGAGTATTCGATGCTTCCCTATTCCACATTGCAGCGAAAGGCTCGCGATATCTCCAAAGGGAAGATCGACGGCCGATCCCAGGAAATCCAGCGACTGATCGGCCGCGCCATGCGCGCCGCGATCGATCTCGAAGCCGTGGGGGCCCGGACGATCTGGGTCGATTGTGACGTGCTGCAGGCGGACGGGGGCACTCGAACAGCCGCAATCACCGGAGCCTACGTCGCGCTCTCGCTTGCGGTCAAAAAACTGATGACCGAGGGCAAACTGGCGAAGAACCCGATTTCGCATGGCATCGCTGCTGTGAGTGTCGGGCTCGTGAACGGAAAGGCGCTTCTCGATCTCTGCTACACCGAGGATGTTGCCGCAACGGTGGACATGAACCTCGTGATGAACTCTTCGGACCAGTTCATCGAAGTCCAGGGGACCGGCGAAGAAGCGTGCTTTAGCCAGAGTGAGCTGGATGCCCTGCTGAGCCTCGGAAAAGCTGGAATCAAGCAGTTGCTGGCCGCCCAAACCGCTGCACTTCAGGGTTGATGGTCCGCAAAGCTCGCCCCGGCCGTCTCTGGCATCTTTCCCTGCCCATTACTTCCGAAAGTGAGGATGCGGTTCGAGAGGCTCTGTTCGAACTTTTTGGAGTAAGCCCTTCGGTCTATTACGACGCTGAGACCCATGCGATTTCAGCGCACATCTATTTGCCAAACAGACCGGCCGTCAAAAAGCTCGACGAGCTTACCCGGGCACTCGAACGGGTTCGCGCGGCTGGTTTAGCCCTTCCCGGGCAACGGTTTGCCCTCAAAACAATCCGGAAAGAGGATTGGGCGGAATCGTGGAAGCGGCATTTCAAGCCATTGATGATTCGGCGGCGTTTATTGATCCGACCCTCGTGGATTCGCAAACCGGTTCCCAAAGGTTGCGCGGTGGTGGTTCTGGATCCGGGCCTTAGTTTCGGCACCGGGCAACATCCGACGACGCGATTCTGCCTGGAACAACTTGTCGCTCATCGAAAAGCTGCCGAATCCCAATCGTTTCTGGATATCGGCACGGGGTCGGGAATATTGGCCGTGGCGGCCGCGAAGCTCGGTTATGGTCCGGTGGATGCCATCGAGATCGATCCGCAAGCGGTTCAAATCGCGCGCCTGAATGCCCGGAAGAATCGGGTTAATCAGAAACTGAACATTATTTGCCA
>Ga0193692_1000156_pt1 | contig 16550 bp, 12 predicted proteins | sample L3a1metaG_FD_144917 | JGI IMG/M metagenome (GOLD analysis project Ga0193692, IMG submission 144917) | Soil microbial communities from a riparian zone of the East river system, Colorado, United States - L3a1 | ecosystem: Environmental > Terrestrial > Soil > Riparian zone | place: USA: East River... | reverse complement strand
CTGGTACGGCAAGGGCAAATACACTACAATCGCCTGGATGGCTGACTCCTGCGGACCTTCGGCACCAGTGCCGGCGCCGGGCGCTTCGACCAATACCAGCGGACGCAAGGTGATGTGCGTGAAGTTCCAGAAGGAACTGCCGGGGCTCGACACGATTCCCTGGCCCGGCGAGCTCGGTCAACGGATCTTCGACAACGTCTCGAAGGACGCCTGGAAGCTCTGGGAAGAGCGCATGAAGATGATTCTGAACGAGTACCGCCTCATGCCGTGGCAGAAGGAGGCTCAGGATCTGGTCGCCAAACATATGGAAGATTTCTTCTTCGGGGACGGCGCCGCGTTACCACCGGGGTACGTCCCCCAGCAGGCGAAATAACGCCGAGCTTCCGCAGTCATTCACTACTGCTACAAGCCCTTCTGTAGCAAACCGCTGCAACGGCGTTTCGGGCGATTTTGCATAGCGTCTTGTAACTGGCCTTAAATAAGCTATTTACGTGAGAGGCGTCATCCAGCCCGTAGGCACAGACTTTGATAATCGTCCAGGTGCGATGGGAATCCACTGGAACGAGGTCTGTCGAGTTTACGGTGTCGTTTTGGCCGCGGAGCCGGACGACCCGGAGAACGACTCGGACGAAACACCGGAGACGCCGCTCGATGAGCCTCGTCCCCCGCGCGTTCAGGATCCCCCGCCGCAGCCAGACCCGAAAGGCCCGTACGTCGTCCGGGCCCAAGGCTGGTAAAACATACGGAGGGCTGAACGGTGACTACAGGAGAACGGAAAGAACGTCGAGGATTCGCGTCAATGTCGGCCGAGAAGCAGCGCGAGATCGCCAGCAAGGGCGGACGGGCTGCTCACGAGAAGGGCACGGCGCACGAGTGGACGGCGGACGAAGCCCGCAACGCCGGCCGCAAGGGCGGTCAGGTCAGCCGCGGCGGACGCGGCCGGCTCATCGTCCCGCAGGAAGCGACGCAGGCGGGCACGGAACCCGATGGCACGGCGGATAATCGTGCGGAATGACCGGTTCGATCGAGCGAACGTTTTGGAGGCGACTAACAATGGCAAGACGCGTAGCCGTGATGTGTGTGTGGGCGCTGGCCGTGGCGGCGAGCGCGAGCGCACAGAGCGGGTCTTCAGGGACATCCACGGGGCAGAGCACAACCGCCACCCAGACTTCGTCCTCGTCGACGGCAGAAACGCGGCCGGCCACGACGACATTCAACGGAGACACTGGGCTGTGGTATGTGCCGACCGGCGAAGTCCTCGGTAAGGGACAGTGGTCGGCGACCGTGTACCGTCGCGGCACCAACTGGGTGCAGGGGTACACCAACGTCGCCGACTTCGCGGGCACGTTTGCCTACGGCGTGGGGGATCGCGCCGAGGTCTTCGGGTCGTTTCTCGTCGACACGCGGATCGACCGGGACATCCGGCCGATCTTCGTGAACGATCCGGCCTTCGGCGGCTTCATCGATCGGTACCCGAAGGTCAATCAGTACTGGACCGGCGACAACGTCGGCGATTTGTACGTCGGCGCAAAGTACAACATCTGGTCCGAGTACCGCCAGAACCCGGCGGCTATTGCCCTTCGCGGCATGATCAAGCTGCCGACCGGTAAGGCGGACGCGGGCGTCAGCACCGGCAAGGCGGATTTCTCGATTGACGGCGTCGTGAGCAAGGAAGCCTCAAAGCTCGTGGAGGTTTCGGGCTACGGCGGCTATGAATGGCGCGGCAACCCAGACGGTTTCAATGTGCCGGGTGGGGCGTTCCGGTGGGGCACCGGCCTGACCTTTCCGTCGCGCAATTTCCTCCGAGTGGTCGGCGAGCTGAATGGCTACGTGCCGTCCAGCGATGTGGCGACCACGGCCACGCCGCTCACCGGCGTCGATCTGAGCCGGTCGCCGCTGACCTCGAACACGGAGAACATCACGCGCGCCACGCTCGGTCTCACGCTGCAGACCAAGAAGGGGCTCTTCTTCGGCGCCGGCGTCAGCTGGAACGTGCCGACGCGGGGCCGAAGCGGGTCGTTCACCGACGAGCCTGACGTCATCGGCGACTACTACGACATGCAGTTCCGGATCGGTTACCACCCGGGCGTGAAGGTCTACGTGCCGCCGCCCCCGCCGGCCGCGGCCGCGCCGACGCCGGCCCCGATCCAGGCGCCAGTGCACAACCTCAGTGTCAAAGCCGCCTGCGATCCGTGCACCGTCGAAGTCGGCCAGGTGTCGACCGTGACGGCGACCGTGCAGGACTCGATCAGCTGCTCGGTCACGTATCGCTGGACCGCGCCAAGCGGGACGCTGGCGCAGCCGGCGGAACGCTCCACGCGGTGGACGGCGCCGCAGCAGGAAGGCAGCGTGCCGGTGACGGTCACCGTGACCTGCCCGTCGGACAACAAGACCGCGTCCGACACGGTCAACATCCAGGTGACGCGTCCGCCCGTGCGGCAGTACACCTTCGAGGATGTGTACTTCGACTTCGACCGCTACTCGCTGCGGCCGGAAGCGACGCGCGTGCTCGACGAAGCGGTCGCCGCGATGCGCGAGAACGCGACCCTGCGAGTGGAGGTCGAAGGCCACACTTGCAGCATCGGCACGGCGGAGTACAACCTCGCGCTCGGCGATCGCCGCGCGAACGCGGTGAAGGACTACCTCGTCAGCCGTGGGATCAGCGCCGACCGGATGCGGACAGTGAGTTACGGCGAAGAGCGGCCGAAGTACGACAACAGCCGCGAGGAAACGCGTCGCCTCAACCGGCGCGCGGCGCTCGTGGTCAACCTGCGATAGCGAAGGGCAGGGGCTAGGTACTGGGCGCTGGGGGCTAGGTTCCCCAGCCCCAACCGAGCCCCTAGCTCCGAGCTCCTAGTCCCGAGGTCCCCATGCGCTTCATTCACCTCTTCCTCGTCGGCTATTTCGTCTTGGTCCTCGGCGCCGTGATGGCGCTGTGGAAGGCCGGCGTCCTGGCGCATGTGAGCGGCATGTGGATCGCGATCGGCACGATCATCGCGATCGGCCTCGGGATCATGCTTGCGGTCTCCTCAGGCAAGCCTGAGATCACGCGCGAATAAGGAGCTGGAAGGGCAGCAGGGGCGGGAAGGGCAGGAAAGCGCTGTCGTCGCGCCTATCTTTCCTGTTGTCCTCAACCGGTCTGTTTTCCCACCCTTCCGACCCTGCCCGTCCCACCCGTCCCGCCAATCCCTGGTACGGATTATGGTTCCGTAGTGCCAGTCATGCGCGCCTCTACCGCCCTGTTTCTCGTTGCCGCCCTGGCATCCACCGCGGGATGCAAGGAAGGCGGGACGATCAAGGTGCACAGCCTCTCGTTCAAAGGCGTCAACGCGATCAACGAGAACCGCCTGAAGGACGCCCTCGCCACTCGCCAGAGCTCGAAAATTCCCTGGGGCAAGAAGTACTTCTTCGACCGTTCGCGCTTCGACGCGGACCTGAAGCGAATGCAGGCGTTCTACGCCGACCGCGGCTTCCCCGACGCCCGCGTCACCGCCTTCGACGTAAAACTCAACGACAAGCAGGACGAGGTCGATCTGACCGTCACGATCGTGGAAGGCGCTCCAGTGGTCGTCAAGGCGATCGACTTCACAGGATTCGAAGACATTCCGGCGGCGCACCTCGACGACCTCAAGAAGCGCGTGCCGTTGAAGGTCGGGGAGCCGCGCGATCGACAACTCGTGGTCAGCACCCACGAGATGGCGGTGAACGAGCTGAAGGACCATGGTTTTCCGTACGGCAAGGTCACGACCGGCGAAGACGACGGGAGCGATGGAAAGCAGGCGGTGCTGACGTTCGCCGCCGAGCCTGGCAAAATCGCGCATTTCGGGCCTGTGGAAGTGGTCGGCAACAAGAGCGTCGACGAGCACATCATCCGGCGCCAGCTGACGCTCAAGCCAGGCGAACTGTTTCAGCGCAGCGTCGTGCAGGACTCGCAGCGGCGGCTCTACGGCCTCGAGCTGTTCCAGTTCGCGAACGTGGAGCCACTGAACCAGGAACAGCAGCCCGACGAAGTCCCGGTCCGGGTGACGGTGGCGGAGGGTAACCATCAACGCGTGAACTTCGGCGTCGGCTACGGCACCGAGGAGAAGGCGCGGGTCGACGCCGAATACCACCACGTCAACTTCCTGGGCGGCGCGCGGTCGGCCGGCGCGCATGTCCGCTGGTCGTCGCTCGATCGCGGTGTGCGGCTGGACTTCAACCAGCCGTACTTTTTCGCCCCCCGCCTGTCGTTCGGCGCCGAGGGGCAGCAGTGGTACACCTACACACCCGCATACAACTCGGTGGTCAGCGGCGTGAAGCTCACCTTGACGCATCGGATCAATGCGCACACAACGTGGGCGGCCTCGATCACGAGTGAGCACGACGTCAGCTCGATCACGGACCAGGCGTTCAACGATCCGGCCCTGTTCGCGTACTTTATCGCCCTCGGCCTCGATTTCAGGACCAAGGAACAGAGCGGCAACCTCAACGCCCTCGGCCTCGACTTTCAGCACTCCACCGCCGACAACCTGTTGGACTCCCACCGCGGCTACCAGGTGGCCTTTCACGGCGAGGAAGCGGGACGCGTGACGCCGGGCAGCTTCAACTACTATTCGGTCTCGGGCGACGCGCGTCAGTACCTGCCGATCTCGGACAAGCTCGTGCTCGCCAGCCGGGTGTCGTTCGGGAACATCCGCCCGGCCGGCGACGACCCGGCCAACGTGCCGTTTGGGAAGAAATATTTCCTGGGCGGCGCCTCGAGCATTCGCGGATGGGGACGGTACGAGGTCAGCCCGCTCGTTTCTGGCCAGCCGGTCGGCGGCAACAGCATGTTCGGGTTCAGCGAGGAGTTGAGGGCGGTGCTGCACGGCAACTTCGGCGCCGTGTTCTTCTTCGATGCCGGGAACGTGTGGGCCCGGTCGTGGGGGGTCGATCTCCACGACTTGCGTTACGCGATCGGTCCCGGACTGCGTTACCTGACGCCGATTGGACCGATCCGCCTGGACCTGGGCTATCAGTTGAATCCGGTTCCGGACCTGCTCGTGAACGGCAGCCCGCAGACGCGGCGCTACCGCCTCCATTTCAGCATCGGACAAGCATTCTGATGGGTTCAGGGTTCAGGTCCACGTTCAGGGTTCAGGGATGAGCATCGTCAAGCGCGTGGCGCACGTGCTGATCATCGTGCTGACGCTCGTCGTCGGCGCGACGGCTGCGGCGGTGATTGTGTCCCAGACCGCGTGGTTCAAGAACTGGCTGCGGGGCTACATCGTGCGGGAGGCACAGCAGTACCTGAACGGCACGCTCTCGATCGAGCGCCTCGGCGGGAACCTGTTCTTCGGCGTCGAGATGGAGAACATCGGGTTGTCGATGGACGGCAGCCAGGTCGTCGCGGTGAAGGATCTCGGACTCGACTACAGCGTGTTCGAGCTCCTCACCAAGGGACTGTCGGTGGACAGCATCCGTCTCGACAAGCCGGTGATCTACCTGCGCCGCGAAGGCGACACCTGGTCGCTGAGCAAGCTCGTGAAGAAGCAGGAGACGGAGGCCGACCGCAGCGGACCCGCCAAACCCATCGCGATCGACACGATCGGCATCTCCGACGGATCGGTGATCGTCGACTCGCCGGTCGGGACGTCCGGGATCGAGGTTCCCAAGCGCTTCGATCATCTCGACGCGAAGCTCTCGTTCAAGTACGAGCCGGTGCGGTACTCGATCGAGATCACGCACGTGTCGTTCCGCGGGTCCGAGCCGGCGCTCGCCCTCAACGCGCTGTCCGGGGGCATCGCGGTCAAGGACGACACCGTGTTCGTCGAGAAGCTGGCGCTCCGCACGTCGGAAACGTCGCTGTTGTTCGACGGCGCGATCCAGAATTACCTGACGAAGCCGGTCTTCAACCTGCAGATCAGCTCGGACAAGCTGTCGGTGCCGGAAATCGCGCAGCTGGTGCCGGCGCTGGCCGGCATCCGGCTGCAGCCGTCGTTCAACGTGAAGGCGGACGGACCGCTCGATCGCCTGGGCGTCGAGATGAACGTGCAGTCGTCGGCCGGCGTGGCGAGCGGCAAGATGGTCGCCGATTTCGTCTCGCCCGGCCAGTCGGTGCAGGGCGATCTGTCGGTGAAGCATCTCGATCTGTCGACGCTGCTGAACGATCCGGCGCAGAAGAGCGACATCAACGCCGACGCGCGCGTCGACCTGCATGGCGAGGCGCTGTCGAACATCAACGGGCTGCGCGGCACGGTGATCCTCGATTCGCCGCGGCTCGTGGCTGCGGGCTACGTCGCCGAGCGCGTCCACGCGAACGCGAAGATCAACGGACGGCGGGTTGGACTCGATGGACGTGCCAGCGCCTACGGCGCGTCGGCGACCGTCGCCGGCGAGGTGACGCTGCCGGACTTCGATCAGAAAGCGCGCACCACCGCCTACGATCTCCGCGGTCAGGCGCGGCACGTGGACCTGCGCCGGTTGCCGCGTCAGCTGGCAATCCCGCCAGCTGACACCGATGTGAATGCCGACTACCACGCCGTCGGGTCGGTCGCGTCCGGCTCAAGCCGGACACTACCGGAACCCGGTACTCCGATCGCCAAGGCTAAGCCCGCGATGACTTCCGTCGGGTCCGGCCCCAGTCGGACACGACCGGAACCCGGTACGACGCAAGCGAAGGCTCCGGTCGTGTCCGGCTTTAGCCGGACCAACGTCGATCTCCGCTTCCAAGCGTCAACCGTCGCCGGCGCGCGGATCGCCGCCGGCAGCACCGCTGGCGTGACGATGGACGGTGGAGACATCGCGTATCGCGCCGATGCGACCGTCGCGGATCTCGATCTGCGGCGCCTCGGCGAGCAGTTCGGCGTGGACGCGCTGGCGACCGAGCGCTACGCCAGCGCGATCAACGGCCACATCACGGCCACCGGCCGCGGCTCCACGCCGGAAACGCTGGATGTGACCGCGGACGGCACGCTGAACGACTCGTCGATCCTCGGCGGCACGATCCCGCAGCTCGTCTTCAACGCCGCGGTGGCTCGTGACACGGCGCACATCAAGGCCGCCGGCAGCTTCGCCGGATTCGATCCGGCGGTCGCGACCGGCAGACCGGACACCAAGGGCAACGTTGCGGGCACGATCGATGTGGACGCCACCGTCTCCGGCCTGTCCAGCGGCGTGACGCCGGACAGCGTGCAGGCTGAGGGCAAACTGACGCTGCAGCCGTCGACCATCGGCGGACTCGAGATCACGAGCGCCTTGCTGGACGGCGCGTACCACGGCGCGAGCGGCGACATCCGCACGCTGGAGGTCACCGGCCGCGACCTCAATGTGCAGGCGAGCGGGACGCTGGCGCTGAGCGAGACCGGGCAGTCGAACCTGAAGGTCCACGCCGACTCGCCCAGCCTCGAGGCGATCGGCAAGCTGGTCGATCAGCCGTTGATCGGCATCGGGAAAATCGACGCGACCATCACCGGAAACCGCCGCGAGCTGAAGGCGACCGGCACGCTGGTCGGCGATGGCGTGAAGTACGGCGAGAACGGCGCGCTCACCGTTTCGAGCAGCTACACCGCGGTGGTGCCGGAACTGGCGATTGAGGACGCGAACGTGGTCGCCGACACGCACGCGACTTTCGTGTCGATCGCGGGCCAGGAGATCAACGAGCTCGACGCGAAGACGACGTATAAGCAGAAGCAGCTCGACTTCGACGCGAACGCGAAACAGCCTCAGCGCTCGGTCGGCGTTGCCGGCTCGCTCCTGCTCCACCCGGACCATCAGGAAGTCCATCTCCAGCGGCTCGGCCTGACCACACAGGGGCAGACCTGGCAGCTGGCGCCGGCCTCGGCCGCGACCATCAACTACGCCCACGACGCAGTGGCGGTGAACAACCTCACGCTGGCGAACGGGAATCAGCAGATCGCGGCCGACGGCACGTTCGGCCGGCCGGGCGATGCGCTGAAGGTGACCCTGACCAACGTCGACCTCGCCAACGTCGATGCGATCCTGCTGCGTCCGCCGCAACTGACCGGGACGCTCAACGGCTCGGCGATCGTCAGCGGCACCACCGCGGCTCCGGATGTGAACGCTGAGCTCCGCGTGGACAAGGGCGGTTTTCGGCAGTACCGCTACGACTCGTTCGGCGGCACGGTGCACTACGCGGGCGCCGGCCTCACGATCGACACCAAGCTACAGCAGAATCCGACGACCTACCTCACGGCGAAGGGCTACGTGCCGGCTGCACTCTTCACAGGCGCCGTGACCGAAGCAGAACGCGAGAAGGCGCACGGCTCGCCGATCGCTCCCGGCGATCGCATCGACTTGCACATCGAGAGCACGCCGATCGATCTTGGCCTCGTGCAGGGCTTCACGACCTCGTTGACCAAGGTCACCGGCACGATGCAGGCGAAGATCGATGTCACCGGCTCCGCAGCGGATCCGCACCCGACCGGCGTGGTGACGATCGACAAGGCGGCGTTCACCGTCGAGCCGACCGGCGTCAGCTACGCGAACCTGAAGGGAAAGATTGACCTGCTGGAGGACAAGGTCCACATCGACAACATCTCGGTGCTCGACAACCATCAGAGCTCGCTCTCGATCACCGGCGATCTCGCCATCCACGAACTGGAGGTCGGCGGCGTCGAGCTCTACGTGACCGCGAACGACTTCAAGGTCATCGACAACAAGCTGGGCAACGTCCGCGTGAATGCCAGCCTGGAGATCGCGGGAGAGTTGCGGTCACCGCGCATCGAGGGCGACTTCGGCGTCTCGACCGGTCAGGTGGATCTCGATCAGGTCCTCGCGCTGGTCGGCGATTCCGCCTACGCCACCGAGCAGACGGAGTACCTGCCGAACGCGGAGGCGGGCGCGACCGCGGCCAAACCGTCGCCGATGGACGCGTTGAAGATGGACGTCCGGGTCACCGTTCCCGACGATCTGGTCATCAAGGCGAGCGAGCTGCGGACACCCGGCGCGCCGCTCAGCCTGGGCGCCCTGACCATCACCCTCGGCGGCGATCTCCGCGCGACGAAGGCACCGGGCGAACAGCTCGTGCTGGTGGGTGTGGTCAACACCGTGCGCGGCACTTACGATTTCCAGGGCCGCCGGTTCGACATCCTGCGCGACGGCACCGTGCGGTTCAGCGGCGACCCGCTCAACCAGCTGAACCCGATTCTCGACGTGCGGACGAGCCGGATGATTCAGGGCGTCGAGGCGCGCGTCAACGTGCGCGGCACGCTGGCGGCGCCCGAGATCGTGCTCAGCAGCACGCCGCCGCTCGAACAGGCCGACATCCTGTCGCTGATCGTGTTCAACCAGCCGATCAACTCGCTCGGCGAAGGCCAGCAGGTATCGCTGGCGCAGCGTGCGCAGCAACTCGCGACCGGCGCACTTGCCGGCGAGCTGGCCTCGTCCGTGGGCAATGCGCTCGGGTTGAACACCTTTGAGATCAACACTGCTCCCGACAGCGGCGCCGCCGCGTCGCTGACGGTCGGCCAACAGCTGAGCCAGAATCTGTATGTGAAAGTGGAGCAGGCGATCGGCGGAAGCAGCCAGACCAATTTCATTCTCGAATACGAGCTCACCAGATGGCTCCGCCTGCGCACCAACGTCCTGCAGGGAGCCAACTCGCAGCCGCTGTTCCAGCGCGCGCAGGACAGCGGCGTCGATTTGCTGTTTTTCTTCAGCTACTGAGAGAGACTACGCGTTGGCGAGCGAAGCCACCTGTACCCTTGCGTCGTTGAAGCAGGCGCCGGCGCCGAGGTCGGTGAGTGTGTCGGGCACCAGCGCCGTTCCGGTGGCATTGTTCCGCGTGCTCCGCCGCCAGATCCCCTTCGGCAGGCTGATCGTGCCCGGACGGATCGACGGAGCGACGCGCAACGGGCAGTGCACCTCGCCCAGATCGTTGAAGATCCGCACGAGATCGTTGTCCTCCAACCCACGCGCCCGCGCATCGTCAGGATGCATCAGCAGCATGACGTCGGGACGCGGCAGTTCGCCGAGCGTCGAGCTGATCGTCCGTTCGCTCGCGGGAGAAATGAGGGCGAGCGGGTAGCGCTCCGTCTGCGGGTCCGGTTGGTAGCGATAGAGCCCCAGCGGCGTCGAGGGATCGAGCGCAGCCGGGAACAGATGGACCTTCCGGTCCGGCGTGTTGGGGAAGACGTCGACGAACTGCACGGGCGCCACGCCGCACGGCGGCGCCGGCATCTGGCCTTCGCGCAGCGGACTGCCGATCGCCTCCGGCAGCTGGTTCAGCACTCTGACCATCAAGTCCAGCTCGTCGGCCGGCTCGTCGCTCTTCAGCAGGCCCAGCCGGGTGCACAGGCTGCCGAACACGTCGGCGTTCGTGCGCGCCTCGCCGACCGCGTCGATCACCGGACGTCCGAGGTCGAGCGTGATCGCGCCGTAGCCTCTCGCAAAGTCGTAGCCTTCGAGAAACGTCGTGTTCGGGAGCAGGAGATCGGCGTAGAGCGCGGTGTCGGTCATCACCTGCTCGAACACCACCGTGAAGAGATCCTCGCGCTCGAGTCCCTGAATCACCCGCTTCTGGTCTGGGACCGTCGCCGCCGGATTGCAGTTGTAGACGAACAGTACGTTGACCGGCGGATCGTTGTATTCCGTGAGCGCACGGCCGAGATGGTTCATGTTTACGAGGCGCGTGTCCGGCTCGGGTGCATCGATCCAGGTGCGCTCGATGTTCCACGATGCCGAGTTGCTCATGGAGTAGCCGCCTCCGCGGACGCCGAACTTGCCGCCGATGGCCGGCAGCGCGAGGACCGACATCGCGGCGTTGCCGCCGTTGCGGTTCCGCTCGAGGCCCCAGCCGCACCTGATGAGCGCTGGCGAGCTCTCGGCATAGAGCGTGGCGAGCGCCTCGATCGAGCAGGCGTCAACCCCGGATACTTCTGCGGCCCGCTCGAACGTCCACGGCTCGGCGCGTTCCTTCAGCAGGTCGGCGCCGCTGGTGTGCTCGCGCAGGAACGCCTCGTCCGTGTGCCCGTTGGCAAAGAGGTAGCGGTGGATCGCCAGCGCGACGACGACGTCCGTGCCGGTTTTGACCGCGAGGTGGAGGTCGGCGGTGCGCGCCAGCGTCGTGGTGCGCGGGTCGATCACGACCAGCTTCGCCCCGTGTTTCTGGGCTTCGCGGACGAACGGGATGATATGGATGCCCGATGCGGACGGGTTTACGCCCCAGAGAATGATCAGCTTCGCGGCAGGGTAGTCCTGGTAGGTGACCGACGGCATCTTGCCGTAGAGCGCCATATTGGCCGCGCCGGTGGGCGCGGCGCAGACCGTGCGCGCGAGGCGCGACGTGCCGAAGCGGCGCCACAGCTGCGCGTCGATGTTGTCCTGGGTCAGCAGGCCGTTCGAGCCGCCGTAGGAGTACGGCAGGATCGACTCGGCGCCGGCGGTCGCCTTCGCAGACAGGAAGCGTGAGGCGACCAACTCGATCGCCTCGTCCCAGGTGACGCGCGTGAACCGACCGGAGCCCTTGGGGCCGCTGCGGACGGCCGGGTAGAGCAGGCGATCGGGTCCGTACACACGGTCACCAAATTTCCGCACCTTGGCGCAGATGTAGCCGTCGGTGATCGGGTTCTTGCGCGATCCGTCAATCGTGGCAATCTTGCCGTTCTGGACCGTGACGGCGAGGCTGCATGCATCGGGGCAGTCGAGGGGGCACGCGGTTTCGACGACGGTCGTAGTGCCGCCGAGCACTTCCTCGCGCGTCGCTCGATCGGGTTTGCCTGGTGTCGCCATCTGGATAACATAGCATCAGGATGGGTTCAGTGTTCAGGGTTCAAGGTGCAGGGTCCTGAACCCTGAACTCAGAACCGTGAATCGTGAACCAGAACCCTGAACGAACCCTGAACCTGGAACCCTGAACCTTGAACCCAGCAAGAGTTGTGATCGTCGGAGGAGGGTTCGGCGGGCTGAACGTGGCGCGCGCGCTGGCGGGCGCGGACGTCAGCGTGACGCTGCTCGATCGCCACAACTATCACCTGTTCCAGCCGCTGCTGTATCAGGTCGCGACCGCCTCGCTGTCGCCCGGCGACGTCGCGTCGCCGATCCGCTGGATTCTGCGTCACCAGAAGAACGTCGAGGTGCTGCTCGCGGACGTGCGTGAGATCGACCCGGCCGGCCGTCGTGTGTTGATCGACGGCGCGGAATCGATCGCATACGACTACCTCGTGCTGGCCCCCGGTGCCGCCCACGCGTACTTCGGTCATCCCGAATGGGCTGAGCACGCTCCTGGCCTCAAGACGCTCGACGATGCGCTGGAGATGCGGCGCCGAGTGCTACGCGCGTTCGAGGCGGCGGAACGGGAAGTGGACGCCGACCGGCAGCGCCGTCTGTTGACGTTCGTGATCGTCGGCGCGGGGCCAACCGGTGTGGAACTGGCCGGTGCGCTCGCGGAAATTGCGAGGCAGTCGCTGCGAAAGGACTTCCGCCGCATTCACCCGGAGTCGGCGCGCATCGTCCTGCTCGAGGGCGGACCGTCGGTCCTGCCGCCGTTCGCGGAGCCGCTGCGCGACGCCGCGCGCCGATCGCTCGAGCGGCTCGGCGTCGAAGTTCGGACGGGATCGGTTGTAACGAGCGTCGACGAGGATGGCGTGACGATCGGCGCGGAACGGATATCCGCCGGCACCGTGCTGTGGGCGGCCGGCGTCGCGGCATCGCCGATCGCGCGCTCGCTCGGCGTGCCGCTCGATCGCGCGGGACGCGTGACGCCGGAACGGACACTCGCGCTCGCCGCGCATCCCGAGATCTTCATCGTCGGCGACCTGTGCGTGTTCGTGCAGGACGGCAAGCCGCTGCCGGGAGTGGCGCAGGTGGCGATGCAGCAGGGTACGCGCGCCGGGAAGAACGTGCTGCGCGCGATCGCCGGGCAGCCGCTCGAACCGTTCCACTACAAGGACTACGGGATCATGGCGACGATTGGCCGCAACGCGGCGGTCGGCGACGTCTTCGGCCTGAAGATCTCAGGATTCGTCGCCTGGATCTTCTGGATCTTCCTGCACATCTTCTGGCTGATCGGCTTCCGCAACCGCTTCGTGGTCATGACCGAGTGGGCGTGGGCGTACTTCTCGCTGCAGCGGCGCGTGCGGCTGATCACCGGTGACTCGTTCGGATCAGCCAAACAGTGACCTTGCGGTTGTTGCGATTCCTCGCCCATCGGCGCCCTTCAATAGCTGCCACGTTTCAAGCGATTCTGCCCGTTTTGCCAATGATTTCCATCGGCATGCCCCTCGCATAGACGATGTAAAATGGCGGGCGTGAAGGCTGCGCAGGAGCGCGTGAGCTACGCGGATCTGGAGCGATGGCCCGAGGATGGCCGCCGGTACGAGCTGTACAACGGCGAGGTCTTCGAGATTCCATCTCCAATTCTGCTCCACCAGTTTGTCCTTGGGCGCCTGCATCTGGTGCTATCCGCGTACGTGCAGGCGCACGGCGGTTCCGTATTCGTCGCGCCTCTCGATATCGTGCTGACCGACTACGACGTGGTGCAGCCCGATGTCTTGTTGTTCATGCCGGAGCGGGAGCATTTGCTCGACATGCGGAAGGTCACGCGCCACGCCCCGGATCTCGCCATCGAGATCGTGTCGCCGGGCACATCGCGCAACGACCGCGGACGGAAACTGCGGTTGTTCGAGCGGCATCGTGTGCAGGAGTACTGGCTGGTCGAGCCCGACGGGCCATCCGTCGAGGTGTATCGGTTATCCGGTACCCGACTCGTTCTGGCCGCGACGGCGCGGGACGGTGAGCAGGTCGAGTCGGCGCTGTTGCCGGGGCTCGACCTTCACCCGAACGACCTTCTGCCGCCCTCCGCGCCGTAGTGCAGGCCTTCAGGCCTGCCGTGCAGATGGCCCAACAGCTCGGTGGCCCTCGCGGTCGGTTATCGTGGATTCGGCCGCCGGACCACGACCCGTACGGCGCTGACGTCCGCATCGGTGACCACGACGACCGGACGCGGGTCGATGCGGCCGGAAGGGTCACGCGAAACGACTACGCCACCCGGTACCGGGCCGACGATACCGGCGACAACGCCGCCGCTGACGCCTGTGCGCGCGGACGGGTCGGGCGCGTTCGCGACGGCGCCGCCAGGCATCGGCAGAGCGCTCACTGCCGTCCGGTATGTGCCGGCCGCCACATCGTCGAACGCGAAGCGTCCATCGGCGGATGTGCGTGATCGCCCGGCGAATGTTTCGAGCGGGTCGCCAGCCCGAGTATCGGCGGTGAGAAAGACGTCTGTGTCTGCGACCGCCTTGCCGTCCTGATCGACCATGATGCCGGAGACACGAAACGCTGGAGCCGATGGGACGGCGAAGATGACGCCGGTGACGCTGCCGCGACCGTCACTGATACTTGCTGCGCCGCGGCGCGATCGGCGTCCCGGGATAATACGTAGTCATCAGCCGCGTCCGCGTCGGTTGTGGCACCGGCGGCGCGGTCGCGACGATGTAGAACGCTCCGGGCGGAAGGTGATCGGCGAGAAACTCGCCGGCCTCGTTCGTGTTCAGTTGTTGGGTGGAGGACGCATCGCCGTTGGTGAGCGGCCCGAGGACGCGGATCGCCGCTCTGATCGGATGTCCCGCTGGATCGACCACGCGTCCGGCAATCGATGCGCCCTTGCGAAAATGGAGGTCGACGTTCTCGAGCGTCTGCTGAGGACCGATCTCCACGTGTCGCTGCGCAGCCAGCTGATCCGAGCGAAGGGGTGCGAGGGCGTCGATACGATAGCCGCCGGACGCGACGCCTTGGAAAACGTAGCGTCCGGAGATGCGCCCGTCCTGGGCGGCGCCGCTAGCCAGAACCGCCATCAGCAAAGCACAGATCGCGAACATCAGCTGACCTCGCGCCCAGTATAATCGGCGCCTTCATGACCAAAGACATCGCCTTCGAAATGGCCGTCTCCAGTGTCCGGTTCGGCGTCGGCGTCACCCGGGAGGTCGGTATGGACCTGGCCGAGATGGGCGCGAAGCTCGTGATGGTCGTGACCGACCCGGTGCTCGTGAAGCTGCCGCCCGTGCGGACGGTGCTCGAGTCGCTGGAGCAGAACAAGATTCCGTACGCGGTCTACGACCGCGTCCGAGTGGAACCAAGCGACGAGTCGTTTCTCGACGCCATCGCGTTCGCCAAGGAGCGGCCATTCGACGCGTTCGTCGCGGTCGGCGGCGGATCGGTGATCGATACGGCGAAGGCGGTCAATCTCTACACCACGTATCCCCCCGCCGATTTTCTTGACTACGTGAACCCGCCGATCGGCAAAGGGCTCCCGGTGCCAGGTCCGTTGAAGCCGCTGCTCGCGATCCCGACGACGGCGGGGACCGGGAGCGAGACGACCGGCGTGACCATCTTCGACTACAAGAAGCTGAAGGCGAAGACCGGCATCGCCAACCGCCGGCTCAAGCCGACGCTCGGCTACCTGGATCCGGACAACACCCGGACGATGCCGCCGGAGGTGGCGGCGTCCACCGGGCTCGACATCCTGAGCCACGCCATCGAGTCGTTCACGGCGATGCCGTACACCGATCGGCCGATGCCGGATCGTCCCGCGATGCGGCCGGCGTATCAGGGATCGAACCCGATCAGCGACATCTGGTCGATGCAGGCGCTGCGGATGGTCAATCAGTATCTCGTGCGCGCGTTCGACGACACGCAAGACGAAGAGGCGCGCGCGAACATGCTGCTGGCGGCATCGTACGCGGGCGTCGGCTTCGGCAACGCGGGGGTGCACCTGCCGCATGGGATGTCGTACCCGGTCTCGGGGAACGTCGAGCGCTACACCGCCCCGGGCTATGTCACCGACCACGCGATCGTGCCGCACGGCATGTCGGTGATCCTGAACGCGCCCGCGGTGTTCCGGTTTACCGCATCGGCCAATCCGGCGCGGCATCTCGAAGCTGCGGCGGCGCTGGGCGCGGACGTCTCCCGGGCAAAGGCCGGGGATGCGGGGACGATCCTCGCCGATCGCATCACCTGGTTCATGCAGCGGCTGCAGATGCCGAACGGGCTGAAGGCGATCGGCTACTCGTCGTCCGACATTCCGAGGCTCGTCGAAGGCACGCTGCCGCAGCACCGCGTGACGAAGCTCTCGCCTCGACCGGCCGGTCCGGACGAGTTCGCCGCGCTGTTCGAGGATTCGATGGTGGCGTGGTAAGAAGAAACCGCGGAGAGCGCAGAGACCTTCGCTGAGAAGACTTGAGATGTCCCCAACGACCGATCTTCACACGTCGATTCTGTCGGCCTGGCAGACCAGCAATCGGATTACCGTCGAACTGCTCGAGCATCTCCCTGCAGCGCTGTGGTCGGCTGACGTCCCTGGCACGCCGCGACGCACCATCCGCATGATTGCGGCGCACCTCCACAATTCACGCTGTGGTTGGATCCGGACGTTGGGCAGGGAGCACGGCGTGACCACGCCGGCCCGCGTCGATCGTTACACGGTGACACGACGCCAGCTGAGCGTCGCGTTGAGGCGCAGCAGCCGCGGGATGGAGGAGCTTCTGGAATTGGGCTTCGCCGCCGGCGGCGCCCTGCCGCCGTCGAAGGGGTACGTGTGGCGCAATCTGCCGCTGGACGTCGGGCATGTCCTCGCG
>Ga0193692_1000155_pt1 | contig 16565 bp, 10 predicted proteins | sample L3a1metaG_FD_144917 | JGI IMG/M metagenome (GOLD analysis project Ga0193692, IMG submission 144917) | Soil microbial communities from a riparian zone of the East river system, Colorado, United States - L3a1 | ecosystem: Environmental > Terrestrial > Soil > Riparian zone | place: USA: East River... | reverse complement strand
AACAGATCTTAATACAGTTCGCAGCCGTGCCGGTTTACCAGTCGCAAATCCTGCAGATCAAAATGCTTTTTATCTTGCTATGGAGAAAGAACGCCAGGTTGAGTTTTTTGCAGAATGGGGACATCGCTGGCTAGATCTAAAACGTACCAATCGTGCAGAGGCCGTACTGAAACCACTATCAGTTACCAATTCATGGAAACCGGGCTCAGAATTATATCCTGTTCCGGCCGATGAAATAGCCAAAAATCCATTACTAATTCAAAACCCAGGATACTGACCGATCATGTTGATATGCTTCACGCAACTCGGCTGCATCATAAAAAATTACATAGCCAGTTTGAGATATAATTGCAGAAAAGACCTTTGTCAGTTCAACGATTCTGTTGGAGAAACTAATAGTTTGTTAATACCGCTTTGACGAGGAAAGTATAAAAGCAGCAGTCATTAAAAGGAACGACCTTTTCATGGGACCCAAGTTTCTTGTGCGGGCAAATCTGTGCCCGCACAATTAATTGCATAAATTGCAATGCTTGGGATTAAGGCTAATGGTTATCGAACTAATTATTCAGCACTTAAGCGCCGGCCAGAGATGTTCCTAGCATTTCTGGCTTTTTTCTGTTCTTTTATAATGCTACTAATATTTTACATTTTGTTTCCTACCAGCATCATGGCAATACCATCAGTTTTCTTCCTTCAAGTCTAAAATGCAGATTGTTTTTCTCCAGGATCTTTAACATCTGCGACAGCTTCAAGTTCTTTTCTATATCTCCTCCCCACTCCCTTTGAGGTATTGCACCTTCATAAACTACATCCACATCATACCATCGGCTAAGTAACTGCATAACCGTTTTGGTATCTGCTCCATCAACATTAAAATATCCATTTTTCCATGCCATCACTTTATCAGGATCTGCTTTGCTTATTGTGATCTGCCCTTCTTTATTTAATTGAGCCTGCTGACCAGGAGTTATCAATTTTGATTCATGGGTTTTAAGTGATGTTACTTTCACACTGCCTTCAAGCAGTGTAGTTTTTATTGAGCCTTCATCCGCATAAGAATTAATGTTGAAGTGGGTTCCTAAAACTTCTACTTCATTTTTTCCATCAACATCAACTTTAAATGGCATGGAAGGATTCTTTGCCACTTCAAAATATGCTTCACCTGATACCTCTACTCTTCTTTCATTTCCATTGAAAGAAACAGGAAAGCGGATAGAAGAGGCAGAATTCAACCAAACCTTAGATCCGTCTGAAAGTAATAATTGATACTGCCCTCCTCTTGGCGTTGTCACCGTGTTATAAAGAACTTGTGTTGGTTTTTCTTCTAATATATTATAGACAAGTTGCCCGTCGTTTAATTTCGAAATTTTGGTATCGCCTTCCGTAATAATGGTTCCGTTTGAAACGTTTTCCAAATTGATATCAGAGCGATTTGAAAGAGTCAACACTGCTTTGTTACCACCAGGAAGTATGTCATTTGTTTGATGCTGATTATTTGCTACCGGCAGCTCTACCGGATGTTGATTGACTAAGAGATAAGCTCCTATTACAGCAAGAATAAATACAGCCGCAGCTGCCAAACGGAACCAGTTTCTTTTCATAAGTGGCACAACAGGCGCCACTACATTTATTTTTTCTGAATCAAGTTTCGCCTTAATAGCATTAAAAGTTCCTGTCAAAGCATTCTCCAGCTCTTCTGCCGTAAAAGAACTTATTTCCCGTTCGGTTTCGAGCTCCTGGGTAATTAAATTTCTGAGCAATTCCTCGTTGCCTTCAATATCAAACTCTTTCAATAATAATTTTAATTCATCCGGTGAGCATTTATTTTCCAGGTATTTTTTAAATAGTTCTTGCATTGTGGTACGTCTTCAAAAGGGTGATTAATATAATTTAATACGTATGAATGGAGGCTTTCCTCTGCTCCCATTTTATTTTTTATTTGATCATACTGAATAAAAAACAAAAAAGGATGATTGCCATATCATTATGAGTAAAAATAAATTCACGAATTGCCTTATTTGCTTTTACAATATGATCACTTATGGTTGAAACCGATATACCCAATTGCCGGCTTACCTCTTCGTAGCTTTTATTGTCAAGTTTAATTAATCGAAATACCTGTTGACGTTGCGGTGAAAGAGAGTCAATAGCTTTTTGAAGGAGTAAATCATTCTCTTTTTTATGGATCATTGTTTCAATATGCTCATATTCTTCCGTTGCAGCTGCAAACAACTGGGCTTGTATTTTTTTATCTCTTGATGCTTTACGAAAAAAATCATAAACCTGATTTTCAGCGATCCGGAAAAGATAGGATCGAAAAGATTTATCGAGGTCAATGCTGGCACGGTTCAACCAAATTTTTATAAAGACATCCTGTAATATTTCCTGTGTAGTTGTTTCAGACTTCACCATCTTGAATACATTTCCAAAAAGCCGGGAGCTGTATGAGTCATATATTTTCTCAAATGCCTGTTCATTACCCTGCTTTAATAGCGAGAGTAATTCTCTTTCATCATGAGGAGAAGTAATATTCAACGTAAGGTTTGGTTTAGCTATCTAAACACGAATTTATAGTTTCCATTTTAATAGAGCTCAAATGGCTTCTCTTATCTTTGCGCCATGCTTAAAATCGGTATCCTCGGTGGCGGACAGTTGGGAAGAATGCTTTTACAAGCTGCTGCCAACTATCCTGTTAATACCTTTTTAATGGAAAATGACGATGAATGTCCCGCTGCTCATCTCTGCCATCATTTCACCAAAGGCGATATAAAAGATTTTGATGCTGTTTACAATTTCGGCAAGAGCCTCGATGCAATTACCATTGAAATTGAAAACGTAAATGTAGATGCACTGGAAAAGTTAGAAACTGAAGGAGTGAAAGTTTATCCCAGGCCTTCTGTACTCCGTATCATCAAAAATAAAATTTTACAAAAGCAGTATTATCACCAACATAGCATCCCTACCGCAGATTTTATTTTAACTAATAGTCTTTCTGATATAGAAGGGCATATAGGCTTTTTGCCTGCTGTTCACAAACTGGGTGAAGGCGGTTATGATGGACGCGGTGTTCAAATTTTAAAAAATAAAGAAGACCTGGGAAAAGCCTTTAATGCCCCCAGCGTTTTGGAAAAACTGATCCCGATCGATAAAGAGATCGCTCAAATGGTTGCCGTGAATGACAAAGGAGAAACTGCTCTTTATCCGCCGGTAGAAATGCTTTTTGATCAAGATCTTAATTTACTCGATTATCAACTTTGCCCCGCAGAATTGGGTATTCAAACTCTTTATAAGGTTGAAGCAATCGCTTCGACAGTCGTACGCAATTTCAAATCACCAGGAATTTTTGCTGTTGAAATGTTTGTAGACAAAGGCGGTGATGTATTTGTAAATGAAACGGCGCCGCGAGTTCATAACAGCGGACATCATACCATCGAGGCACATTATAGTAGCCAGTTTGATATGCTATGGCGGGTGATGCTTGGATATCCTTTGGGAAATACGGATGCTATTCTTCCTTCGATCATGGTCAATATCATCGGTGCTGAAGGTTGCAATGGTGATGTGAAATATGAAGGGTTGGAAGATGTAATGAAGATCGACAATGCCTTTGTTCATATATATGGGAAGAAACAAACTAAACCCGGAAGGAAAATGGGACATGTCACCATCCTAAGCAAAGAAAAACAAGACCTTCTGCACAAATCAAACAAAGTGAAACACACTTTGTTTCCAAGATCCTGATCAATTCCTTTTATCCCCTGAAAAAGCCATTCATAACAGTCAGACAATTAAATTTTTGACTACCAAAGGATTTGAGGTCATGCGTCGTCAAATTTATGCTTAAACGCAAATAAGTACTTATTTTTACGACCCCTAAATACAACTGCACAATCGTGAATAATTTTAAACTACTTTCTGTAATATTTTTTTTGATCTTAAGCTCGGTAATTATTTCGTGCGGGGACAAAAAGAAGGATGCTGCTCCATCAGCCGGGTCCCAGGCGCAACAACAGGTAATAACAGCAGATGCATTGATAGTTGCCACCCGGGCACTTAGTGCTGATATTGAAATTCCCGGAACAATATTGGCAGGCGAAACCACAGAAATTCATCCTGAAATTTCAGGTCGTGTCGTACAATTGAATGTAAGAGAAGGAACTTTCGTTAGCAAGGGTGCGCTGCTTGCCAAATTATATGATGGTGATCTGCAGGCACAGTTAAGAAAACTGGACGTGCAATTAAAAATAGCTGAGCAAACTGAAAAAAGGCAAGCAGAACTTATAAAGATCCAGGGAATCAGCCAACAAGAATATGATCTTAGTCTTTTACAGGTAAGTAATTTGAAAGCGGATATGGATATCATAAGAGAAGCTGTTCGCAAAACAGAGATAAGGGCTCCATTTAGCGGAAAGCTGGGGCTAAGAAATATTAGCGATGGTGCTTATGTTACTTCAGCTACAATTCTTACTACTATAAGCCAGGTGAACATATTAAAAATTCAATTTAATGTACCAGAAAAATATGGCTCACAGTTGAGAAACGGACAAATCATCAATTTCACAGTCGATGGCACTAATAAAATTTATTCAGCAAATATTATAGCATCAGAAGTAAAAATGGATGAGAACACAAGAAGTCTTGCCATAAGAGGTATTGTAAAGAATGGTGATGCCGCTTTGATCCCTGGTGTGTTTGCCAAAGTAAAAATTGTATTGGGTCAAAATGAAAATGCGATCATGATCCCGACAATTGTTGTGCAACCGCAAGGGAGAACAAAATTAGTGTACTTATATAAGGGAGGGAAATCAATACCCGCAGATATTACAACAGGAATCAGAGATAGTTCTAATGTACAAGTACTGACAGGTTTGAATGTGGGTGATACGATTATAACAACAGGCCTTTTATTTTTAAGACCAGGTGCAGATGTGAAGTTGAAGAAGGTATCAAACCCCTAAATCCCCTAAAGGGGACTTAAGGAAAAACTTTTGTTTAGTATCATCAATATCTTGTTTGAAATAATTTTTAAGAAACTAAAATGCACCCCTTTAGGGGTTGGCGGTTTATGAATTTATCAGAACTAAGTTTAAGACGACCGGTACTTGCAATGGTTTGTTCTATTGTTATTATCATTTTTGGTGGTATTGGGTATAAATATTTGGGCATTCGCGAATATCCAGCGATCGATCCAGCGGTGGTTAACGTAAGAACATCTTATGTTGGCGCAAATGCAGACATCATAGAACAACAAATAACTGAACCGCTTGAAAAAGCAGTGAACGGCGTGCCCGGTGTCAAAAACATAACTTCAACAAGTTCTACCGGCAGTAGCAATATTACCGTCGAGTTTGAGTTGAATGTTGACCTGGAACGGGCAGCAAATGATGTCCGGGATAAAGTTTCCCAGGCTCTCGGAAATCTCCCGCAGGACATTGATGCGCCCCCCATTGTAAGAAAAGCAGATTCGGATTCTGACCCAATACTTTTCTTACAGATACAAAGTCAAAGTAAAGGACTAATGGAACTTACAGATTATGCCGAAAATGTTGTCCAGGAACGATTGCAAACTATTCAGGGCGTAAGTGCAGTGAGTGTTTTTGGCAAAAGGTATTCTATGCGGCTGTGGATCGATCCATCAAAACTGTCGGCATACAGGCTCACAATCAATGATATTCGTGTAGCGTTAGATAAAGAAAATATTGAATTACCAGGAGGCAAGATCCGTGGCAACACGACACAACTTATTGTAAAAACATTCGGAAAGCTAACCACTGAATCAGATTTTAATGACCTGATACTGCGTGAGGATAATAATGGAGTAGTTAGATATAAAGATGTGGGTTATGCCGAACTAGGTCCGGACAATGAAGAACAATCTTCAAGAAAAAATAATATTCCGTCGGTAAATTTGGGAGTGGTAGCCCAGCCGGGAGCCAATCAGATCGAAATTGTGGATGAGGTTTATAAAAGGATCCAGGAGATCAAAAAAGATATGCCTCCGGACATAATCCTTGAGGTTGGCTATGACCGTACCACTTTTGTGCGCAATGCCATTGGTGAAGTGAAGGAAACTCTTATCATCGCAATTTCATTGGTAGTATTCATCATATTCCTTTTCTTTCGTGAGTGGACACTTGCTCTTCGTCCATTGATCGACATTCCGGTTTCACTCATCGGTGCATTCTTTATTATGTACGTGATGGGTTTTTCCATCAATGTACTTACACTACTTGCCATTGTGCTTGCCACAGGTCTTGTTGTTGACGATGGAATAGTTGTCACTGAAAACATTTTCAAAAAAATGGAGCAGGGTATGAATAAGCATAAAGCTGCCCTCGAAGGATCAAAAGAAATTTATTTCGCGGTTATCGCTACATCAATAACACTTGCTATAGTTTTTCTTCCCATCATTTTCTTAGAAGGATTTGTTGGAAGATTATTCCGTGAATTTGGAATTGTATTGGCCGGCGCTGTATTGATCTCAGCATTTGTTTCTTTATCGCTTACGCCTGTGTTGAATATTTATATGGCGAAAAAAAATCCACATAAGCATTCATGGTTTTATAGAAAAACAGAACCATTCTTTACTGGTCTTGAAAATTTATACAGATCATCTTTGCAAGGTTTTATGCGAATTCGTTTGCTGGGATTGGTTTCTGTGCTTGGCGGTTGTATTGCAATCATCATTCTTATCGGCGGGCAGTTACCTTCCGAGTTGGCTCCAATGGAGGATCGAAACCGTATTCGTACAAGCATCACTGGCCCTGAGGGTGCCGACTTTGACTTTACAGACAGAGTTGCTTATGAGATCACACAGCAATTGCTTGATTCGATTCCTGAAAATAGCGTTGCCCTCACATTTGCACCGGGATTTGGAGGAGGAGGCAGTAATGCTGCGTTTGTCAGCATGGGGTTAGTGAACGCTTCAGAAAGGAAAAGATCGCAGGACGAGATTGCTCAGCAGATGAACCGCATGTTCAGGAAATATAATAACCTGAGAGTTTTTGCGACACAGGAACAAACAATATCAGTTGGTCTCGGTGGCCGTGGAGCTAATCCGGTTCAATTCGTTTTACAAAATCTGAATTTTGAAAAATTAAAAGAAAAAATTCCTTTGTTCATGGAGGAGGTGCGGCAGAACCAGACTTTTGTAAATGCCGACATAAACTTAAAATTTAATCAGCCTGAATTACAGATAACGATCGACCGCCTTAAGGCAAATGAATTAGGGGTTTCAGTACAAGATATTTCGACAACGCTGCAATTAGCACTCAGTGGCCGCCGCTTCGGTTATTTTATAATGAATGGAAAACAATATGAAGTGATTGCCCAGGTTGAAAGAAGAGACAGAGATGATCCGCTCGATCTCAAAGGATTTTTCGTGAGAAATAACCGTGGTGAATTGATTCAGCTTGACAACCTTGTGAAATCGGAGGAAATGGCTAACCCGCCGAGCATTTTGCATTTTAATCGCTTTAAAAGTGCAACAGTACAGGCCGGACTGGCCCCTGGAAAAACAATAGGCGATGGCATTGCAGAAATGCAAAAAATTGCAGATAAAGTGTTAGATGAATCATTTGAAACATCACTCTCCGGTGCTTCAAGAGATTTTGCAGAAAGCTCTTCCAATACTTCATTTGCATTCATACTCGCATTAGTGCTTATCTTTTTAGTACTTGCTGCACAGTTTGAAAGTTTCGTTGATCCATTTATTATTATGATTACAGTACCATTAGCATTGGCCGGTGCAGTTCTTAGTTTGTGGATATTTGGACAAACGATTAATATATTTTCACAGATCGGTATCATCATGTTGATAGGTCTTGTAACCAAGAACGGAATTTTGATCGTTGAGTTCGCCAATCAAAAAAGAAGAAGAGGCGAACAGAAGATCGCTGCTGCTGTTGATGCATCCGTTGCCCGTTTGCGTCCGATCCTGATGACGACTCTTGCCACTACATTAGGAGCATTACCAATTGCATTGGCATTTGGTTCTGCAGGTAAAAGCCGCGTGCCGCTTGGTATTGTTATTGTTGGTGGTATGCTCTTTGCACTTGTGCTTACTTTATATGTAGTACCAGCATTATACTCATATCTTTCTTCAAAAAAGAAAGCAAGCAATCTTGATACTGAACTGGCAGTTGCAGATCTGAAGGAAGCACATGATTAATTTTGGTAATCAAACTAATCAATTCTATTAAACTATGTTGCGTCGCACTCTTGTACGTTCGGTTCTATATTCAGCTTTTTCTTTAGCAGTATATTCATTGCAAGCTCAAAAATTGCTGACACTCGAAGATGCCATAAGCCTTGCGCTTAAAAACAATTACGATATTCAGATCTCAAGAAATGATTCAGCCGTAGCTGCACTGGACTATTCTTACCGCAATTGGTTGTTTGCCCCCAGGTTGAATGCTTCTGTTAGTAACATTTGGAATAATAACCACCAGAACCAGGAATTTTCCAATGGTACTAAAAGAGAAGGTGATGTAAAAACCGGTAACCTGTCAGGTTCTGTCAACTTAAGCTGGCTATTATTTGACGGTGGTAAAATGTTTGTAACCCGTAACCAAGCGCAGGAACTTATTCGCCTTGGTGAACTGGGTATAAAAGACCAGGTAGTTAACACTGTGGCTCAAGTCATCAACTCTTACTATATAATTGTGCGTCAGAAACAACAGTTGAAAGCGATAGAAGAGCAAATGAGCATTAACCAAACCCGTCTCGACCTCACCCAGCGCCGGCTTGAAATTGGAGTTGGTAACAAACCAGATGTCTTGCAGAGCAAGGTGGATCTGAATGCACAGATAGCTTCCCGGTATCGCCAACTTACATTAATTGAAGAGTTAAAAGAAAGACTAAATCAAACTATGAATGCGGCAGTTGGCACCAATTATGAGGTTAGCGATTCCATTCCATTCAACAACAATTTAACCCTTGCACAGATCCAGAACAATTTTGAGCAGACAAATACGACGTTGCAGCTCCAGAAAAAAAATATTGATCTTGCGGAACTTACAATAAAATCAAGAAAAGCAGACCAGTTCCCACTTATATCATTTAATTCAGCTTATAACTACAACCGCACAAATAATGACGTTACTTTAAATACCGCCCTGCCATTGTATAATCGTAACCAGGGATACAATTATGGATTCTCTGCGACGATCCCGATTTTAAATTACCGTAACACCAACCGGCTTATAAAGCAGTCCAAGCTTGATTTGAGTTATCAGCAACTTGTTTACGAAAGTCAGAAGTCTACTTTAAATCTGAATGTCAGTAATTTCTTTAAAGAGTATGAGCTTCAGAAAAAAATGCTTGACCTGGAAGAAACCAATATTCTGCTGGCCAAAGAAAATGTAAACATACAGCTTGAATTATTCCGGCTTGGCTCATCTACTATCATTCAGTTGAGAGATGCACAGCTTAGCCTTTCAGATGCTTATGACAGGTTGATTGCGGCTCGTTATAATACCAAGCTTGCAGAAACAGAACTTATGAGATTGAAAGGTGAACTTATAAGATAAGGCTTCACGCAAAGACGCCAAGTCCCGATAGCTATCAGGATCGCAAAGGCGCAAAGAAATTTTCTTTATTAAAGGGTTTCTTTGCGTCTTTTGTTTTAGAGAACTTTGCGTCTTTGCGTGAAATATTTTTTCCCTTTCTTTGCTTCATGAAACCACTCGTAGGAATTATAATGGGCAGCGATAGTGATCTAACTGTTATGCAAGCTGCATCTGATCTGCTCAAAGAATTCGGAATAGCTCATGAAGTAACTGTTGTCTCGGCACATCGTACTCCCCTTCGCATGGTTGACTATGCAACAAAAGCAAAAAAAAGAGGTTTGAAAGTAATTATTGCCGGAGCTGGTGGTGCTGCACATTTACCGGGGATGGTAGCATCTATTACTTCGTTGCCTGTTATTGGAGTTCCTATTAAATCATCTAACTCAATTGATGGATGGGATTCTGTTCTTTCAATTCTTCAAATGCCAAATGGTGTTCCAGTTGCTACAGTTGCGCTGAATGCAGCAAAGAATGCAGGCATACTAGCCGCGGAAATTATCGGCGCATTTGATCCAAATGTTTCTAAGAAAGTAGCCGCTTTCAAAGACTCGCTGAATAAAGATGTTTTAAAGAAGGTGGAGACGATGAAGAAGGCAGGTTGGGAAAATAAGTTTGATTAAGTCAGAACCTCGATTTAAAAGATTAGATGGATTATGATGAAATTGGGAATCTTCATATTCCCAAAAATTGAAGATCACTTTTCTAACATTACCACAAACTCCTGCTCAAGATTCAATGAGTGTTCATACAGTTTGCCAATGAACTCTCTCCCCCATTTTGCATAATAATAACTGATATTATCTATCCTTTCCTGTAAACCATTTTTCGGGAATAAATGTTCTTTAATTGTATGGATCTGTCGTTGCTGATCGGCAAACTTTCGTTTCTCTGCCCTCAACATTTTCTTTTCAAGTTCCTGCAAGCGTTGCACAGTTCTTAGCTTTAAAGCCTCCACATGTTTTTCTAAAGAGATATCAACTGCTGAAGCTTGTTTTTTAAAACTTTCATATAGCTGTTCAAGCTCTGTTAATGATCCGTTCAGCTTTACTTCATTCTTGCTTTCATTCATAACTAGCCGGTTCAATAATTCTTCCTGGGATAAAAAGAAGTCCTCGATCGAAAATCCAAGTTTTGCAATCCTTTCCTGCAAGCTCTTTTCAACAACTAAAAAAGAATTTCGCAACACCAGCACCGGGAAAGGAATTTTATAATGATTGAACAGATCTTTCAACTGTAACCAATAAGCCGTTTCACCACCACCGCCAATAAAAGCAAGATTAGGAAGGATCGTTTCCTGGTAAAGTCCGCGAAGAATAACATTTGGACTAAAGCGATCAGGATGTTCATTCAACTCCTTAAGTAAAGCTTCTTCGAAAAATCTCTCCTTCCCATTCACTACTCTCCATTCACCATTTACCATTTCAATTCTTTCACGAATATTATCTTTCAGATAAAACAAATTGACCTCCCTTGGGTTGGCCTGCACTTTATATCCTGCCTTACTTAATTTCTCTGCTGTTTTCTCAACAATACCCGAAGCAGTTTGGTTCAACAGGTCATCTTTGAAGATCGGGATCATCTGTTTCTTCAACTCAGCATTATCAGGTAATAACACAACTAAACCGTATTCACCAAATAACTCATTAACTATTTTAAAAGTTGAAGATTGAATTGTATCTCCTTCTTTATAGCATTCTTTCATCAGACCAGCGATCTCTTTTCCAAATGGCAAAACAGAAAGCTGGCCTTCCATTGATCCGATCAATTTGATCAACTCTTTGTCCACCTTCATTCTTCCAACCGCACCAGTTTGTTTTGTATTCCAGGTGAGTTTTTCACCTCCAACATATATATGATTCAGTTCATCAAGATCAGCATCTTCACTGCCTATATAAAAAACAGGGACAAAATTATTATCAGGTAAATTCGTCTTACAATATTCTGCCAGCTTTATTGTGTGCAATATTTTATAAATAAAATAAAGTGGCCCTGTAAAAATATTATTTTGGTGAGCTGTAGTAAATGTGAAAGTGTTTTTTGAAGCTAATGCTTCGATATTATTCTTTGTCTTTTCAGATAATGCAACGGCAGAATATTGTTTTCTTAATTCCTGCACCAACACATTACGATCATAGTTGAACTGCTTTCTATCTTCAATTGCTTTTTTTATTCCATGGATCGTCGGCGGATAACTAAAGAATTCTTTTAATGAAGTATGTTGATCAATATAATCAACCACTGTTTTACTAAAACTTCCTGTTTGCCTGTAAGGTATTCGTGTAGAGATACAATCCATAAGAGTATCAAAAATAGAAAAGAGTTGACCGGTGTTAAAATACCAGGTGTAAAATTAACTTTACTTTACCCGATAGGCAACAATGGTATTGCGCCAAAACGTCGGCACATAGATGATCTTGTTCTTTGCATCCATTCCAATATCTGCTGTATTCTTTTTATCGGGTCTTGAATCCAACAATTGCTGCTTACTGCCATCAGCACTCACATACCAGACAACACCCTGCCAGCAGGAAACTATAAAGTCATTGCCCGAAATATTCTCTATCCCATCTGTGCCTCCATCCATACCATCGGTTATCTTGGTAAGCGTTTTATCCTTGTTCATTTTAAACATACCACCCGCATCCAACAAATAAAAGTCATCGCCACGTATCAACACGCCATTTGGCCCTTTCAGAGTATCAAGAAGTAATTCTGATACACCATCTTTTACAGTAAATATTTTTTTCAATTTTGAATCTGACACGTACACAGTCCCGCTTTTGCTAACACTTACATCATTTAATCCTTCTGCGCCAGTAACAACTATCCTCTTTTCAATTTTGCCACCGGCAATATCAATTACCACGAGTTCATTCAGGTCTGCCACATATAATTTCCCCATATAAAGTCCCATTCCTTTTGGAGCATTTAAGCCACTTACCCATTCTGTTGCGATCACTTTTCCATCAAGACCAACTTTTGCAACAGATCCTTTCCCATCTTTTCCCCATGGATCTGTGCCATCAATATTTGTAGCATACAAAACTTTATGATCGCCATCAAATAAAACGGATTCAGGAACTTTTAAAACAGAATCTGTTTCCCACAATTTTTCCAACTTGTGCTGTGCAAATAATAAAGAAGAATTAAAAAGAATTAATATCAGTACTGTTGTTCTTGACAAGATCTTTTTCATGATGTAAATTTTAGCATAGCTAAGTTACGTATAGAAAGCCTTATCCAAACCTGGCCGGGTTAAAAGCTTCGAGACCAAAGGAAGATTTTTTACCAGAAATAATTTCCTCAATTAACCTTCCTGTTCCAGCTGCGGCTGTAACCCCTAACATTGCATGTCCTCCAGCATAAGTAAGATTGGAAAATTTATTATGCCTTCCGATATATGGCATGCCATCGGGACTCACAGGCCGGTAACCAAACCAGGCCTTACTTATATCAGGTTGCGGCAGGTTCATTGTGGGATAATATTTTTTAAACGCATTATAGATCGCTGTCACTCGTTTGGGCAAAATATTATCGCTATGACCACTCAACTCCATAGTACCACCGATCCTCAGCCATTTACCAATTGGCGTTGTTGCAGTGCGATCATCAACTAATATTGAAGGATATTGCAAATTCTTTTCTAATCCATCATAGACCATGCTATAACCTTTGCCCGGTTGCATTGGCGTATAAATGCCAAGCTGCTTAGAAATATTCTGTAGCCATGAGCCATTTGCCAAAATCAATTCTTCGCAATCCAGCTTTGCCTTATCAGTTATAACCCCGGTTATTTTTCCATTCGCAGTTTCAAAACTTTTTACTTCCGAGTTCAGCCAAAACTTCACCCCTTTACTTTTTAAATAAGAATAAAGTGAACGCATAAACTTTCCCGGGTTCACATGGCAATCATCAAGATATAGTACACCACCTGCAACATCAGTTTCTACCTGCGGTTCATATTCCTGTACTTGTTGCGGAGTACACATGATCGTTTTCAGTCCGTATGCATTTGCCTGATCAGCCAAATGCTTTTCGTGATCAGCAGTCTTCTCATTTTTCCAAAGCATCCAGCAGCCTTTCTCCGTCATATCAAATGGTTCGGGCAATTCATTCTTCACTTCATTCATCAAATGCCTTGTCAGTTGCAAAAGATTATTCATGTGCGGAGCATTCTCTTCCACTTTTTTTGCAGAAGCGCTTTTCCAAAACGTCATTCCCCAGCGAATAAGATCAAGATTTAACCTTGGCTTTACATAAAATGGCGACGAAGAGCTCATCATCCATTTTAATCCTTTTGATACAATACCCGGTGTTGCCAATGGAACAAAATGCGATGGCGACACATAGCCCATATTACCAAATGAACACCCATCGGTAATATCGCCACGTTCAATAACAGTTACATTATGTCCTTCTTTTTGTAAATAATAAGCGCAGTTCAATCCTATAACCCCGCCTCCGATAATAGTTACGTTCATAGTTTACTTGCGAGGCGAAGCCGAAGCAATCTCCTCATTCATTCTATTAGTTATAAAATATTTTTGTTTCCAACTTTTGTAATTCTATTTAACTACTGTTGCGTCGTACTCTTGTACGACAACAATTCTAATCAACATTTTTTCTTCTTTGTCACCCTGAGCTTGTCGAAGGGCTATTCACCATGTCCCGGATTAGGATCATTCGTTTTTATTGCATTAATTAATCTTGCGCCAAAAACTCTTCCGGCAGTTTTGCCGTAATTTGCTTCTATCCTTACCGTAATTTTTTCTTTACCCTTTACTAAGTCTTCCGGGATATTATATTCAACATCATAGAACTTTCCTGTCTTTCCACCTTTCCAATCTTCTGTTGCGATCTTTACACCATCAATCAAAATATCAAACTTCCGGTCTTTATCGTCGCCAATATAGGTCAATAACAAATTACAGCCAATGACATTATTCGTTTTCATTTCAAAAGAAAAATAATTATCTCTTCTTGCTTCTCTGCCCATTCTTCCTATTGCATCACTTACATAACTCCTTTCACTTGCTTTCAGGTTATGGTCTCTTTCGGGCTGCATCTCTCCTATCCTGAAATTATCAATAGTTTTTTCTTCGATTTCCTTTTCTCGTATCTTTTCCGCCTCGTATTCTGCTTGTCTTGACGACCAATCAGCATTTGTAAAATAATCCCAGTACACACTATAATACTGATCATACATTTTATAAAAGGGAATCAATTTCACATCAAATGGCTTTCCCACCTCTTTCATTTCAAATTGCAAAGGTTGTGATGTCGGTTTTATCCAATCGTTGATGTTTTTATTATCAGTAAGCAAAACAGGAGTTCCATAAACAGGATCAGGCATGTCTTTTCCTAATTGCCCGGCTAAAACAATTGGCCCATACTTAAATGCAATACGATTTGGATTATCGGGCATTGATTCAGTGTAAAGCCCCATATTGAGTCGCATTTCCAATTTATCATTCTTTTTCATCGTCACTCTTAATGGTATATACCCATCAATTCTGTCGAACTCAAAATTATTATCGTAAGACTTTATATTTTGATTTTCTTTCCCATTCATGAAAAACCTTGTTCTTCCGGTTGACCAGTAAGGTTTGCGTATTAATAATGTAAACGTTTTACTTGTTTCACCCAAATAAGTAAAAACCGTAGAGTTTGATTCAGGAAAATTTGTTTCCTGTTTTAAAATTAATCCTTGTTCTCTCCAGTTAACAACAGATGGAATAAATAAATTCACAAACAATTCTCCATGATCCCCATGACTATATATCTGCTCAACATATTTGGAATGATTTTCTATTCCGCTGCCCACACAACAGGTAAAAGTTGTAAATGGTGAACTGAATTCTTTCTTTGTTCCCATCCTCAATGGAACAAAATAAGTCATCATTCCATTTTCAGGATTCTGAGAAGCAAGAATATGATTATACAAAGCCCTTTCATAATAGTCCATCAATTCTCCCGAAGGTTGCCATGCAAATAAATGCCTTGTCAATTTGAGCATATTATATGTATTGCATGTTTCACAGGTATTATCACTCAACCGGTCATTTAATGAATCTTGTTTGCCGCAATATTCATAATTGCTATTGCCACCAATAACATAAGTATGATGCTTTACCATGGACTCCCAAAAGAATGTAGCAATTGTTTTGTCTCTTTCATCACCAGTGATCTCATATCGGCGTGAACAACCAATCGCCTTTGGTACGTTTGTATTACTGTGTTTACCTGGCATGGGGTCGATGTGTTTGGCGAGTTGTCCCAATACAAACTCATCATGAAATTTTCTTGACAACGCTAAATATTTTTCATTCCCTGTGATCGCATAAATATTCGCAAGCACTTCATTCATACCTCCATGTTCGCAATTAAGCATTTTTAGCCGCTGTTCTTCATTCAATCCATTCACAATTGTTCCAGTCCAGTCTGCAGCAGCCACAGCAATTGTCAATGCAGTGTTGTTATCACAATACAAATAAGCATCAAGCAATCCGGCCAGGACTTTATGAAGAGTATACCAGGGAACCCATGAACCATTCAGATCAAAACCAGCGGATCGAATATTACCACGCTTCACCTGTGCAAAAACTGTATCCTCATTAGGCACTGCACCAATATAACCTGTCTTTCTTGCTACCTGGCATTTTCGTAATTCATCAACGATATAATCAATCCTGTTTTTAAATTCTTTTTCACCCGTACTGGCATACATCATGGCGCAGGCAGACAGGTAATGACCTAATGTATGGCCTGATATTCCATCCTTTTCCCATCCACCATAAATTGAATCCTTTACTGGCAAGCCAGCATGCTTATGAAAGCGATATAATAACCTGTCAGGTTTTATCTGTAACAAATAGCTGCTATCCATTGTCATCGCATGACGAAACGGGCTATTCAATAGTCTTACTTCACTAAGATTAAAGCTATACGCTTTAATAGGAACAACAGGCTTAACCTTAAATTTATTGTTGCTTTTTT
>Ga0193692_1000154_pt1 | contig 16601 bp, 11 predicted proteins | sample L3a1metaG_FD_144917 | JGI IMG/M metagenome (GOLD analysis project Ga0193692, IMG submission 144917) | Soil microbial communities from a riparian zone of the East river system, Colorado, United States - L3a1 | ecosystem: Environmental > Terrestrial > Soil > Riparian zone | place: USA: East River... | reverse complement strand
CGACCTCCGCCGCGAATTCGACGAACTCAAGCGCCGCTTCGAATCCCTCACACCCACCACGCCAGTCCTCGTCAAAACCAACAAACCAGCCAGTTCCCCGCGAGCCTCCAGGTAAACGGGACCCTGTTCGGCTTACGATACACCAACGGTGTAACGGCACTCAGCCCAGCGGTTGGCACGCCTGTGCCCGTCCGGAAGGACTCCCGCGTGCCTACCCTGGGTGCCTGAATCGTTAGGTTTCTTTCCTCTCCCCCGCGCGGCGCGGGGGAGAGGAAAGACGTCCCGACTTGTCGGGGGTGAGGGGGCGCGTTTCACAACGCTTGACGATTTTCGCCAAGGCAAGATATTTTTCGGCCCGCAGGGAAAAATCGCAGGGATTGTGAAGGGCGCGACACTCAATCAGAATCAAAGAGCAGCCAAAGATTTTGCGGCATTTACTCTAATCGAACTGCTCGTTGTCATCGCGATCATCGCCATTCTCGCCAGCCTGATCCTGCCCGGTCTAAGTCAGGCAAAAGAAAAAGCGAAGCGAACTAGCTGCATCAGCAACCTGAAGCAGTGGGGGCTCGCAACGCATCTCTATATTGAAGATAATGAAGACTATCTTCCCCCTGAAGGTTTTGAAAATCCGGGCGATAACCAAACGAACATCGGATGGTACATCCAGCTACCAAGGATCCTCGGTCTCCCTCGATATCATGATCAGGGATGGCGTACTAACGCCAGCGTAGAACCCGGCAACACGGTTTGGCTCTGCCCCTCGAATCGACGACGGAGTAACGGAAATAACCTGTTTCACTACTGCATGAACGATCTCGTCGATGGTACGGGAACTAACGATCACCCCATTACAATTTCGACAATCCACAGCCCTCACACGATGGTCTGGATGTTCGACTCCAAGAACCTCCCTGCGCTCGGGGAATGGTCCTTTGTTCACAGGGATCTTCACAATCGGGGTGCGAACCTCCTCTTTCTTGATGGGCACGCTGCGCGATTTCCTGCAAATGCCTATTGGAACTTCACGACGAACAAAGGGGTAACAAACAATCCAGACTTGGCTTGGTACCCGTTCTGACGAGCAGAACGCCATCCCCTAAAATGCGCCATCCCGCGATTCAAAATGGGTCGGTTTGTGCAGAGTCGGGCGATCTTGCATCACCCAGTCAGCCACGCGGTCGATCAACTGAACTGCGGAAAGCGAAGGCAGACCAAAAAGGCTCTCGGCGAGGCGCGCGTTACTGAGGATCGCATTGTTCGATTCGCTGCCGGTGAAGCTGACGCGCCGATTCATGCGCGCGGCCACCTGTTCGGATACATCACGGACCTTCAACAACTCCGGGCCGGTGATGTTCAGTACTCTCGGCGGAACAGAGGCATGGTCGAGCGCCTGCAGCGCCTGGGCATTGGCGTCCCGCTGCCAAATGGTATTGAAGAAGCCCATCGTGACATCGATCGGTTCCTCGTTCCAGATGCGTTGCGCCAGGTCGACCAGCACGCCGTAACGGAGGTCGCAGGCGTAATTCAGCCGGAGCAAGGTCAGCGGAATTTTTGCCTCCCGGCTGAAATGTTCGAACATCCGTTCCCGGCCGAGGCAACTCATAGCGTACTCGCCGACCGGTTGCGGAACCGTTTGTTCCGTTGCGCCTCCTTCGGACACAGGACTCAACCCGTAAACGTTGCCCGTGGAGAATGCCACAATGCGACTGGACGCATAGCGACGGCAAACGAGTGATGGCAAAAAACAATTCATCGCCCAGGTCCGCGCTTCGTTGCCCGTGGCGCCAAATTTCATCCCAGCCATGAAGATGACATTCGGAGCATCGGGCAGTTTCACGACGGCCTCTTCATCGAGCAGATCGCACCGGACCGTTTGCACCCCGTGGTCCTGCAAAGATTTCTCCGCCTTGGAATCATTGAAGCGCGCCACGCCGATGATTCGCCGCGGCGCTCCCGCCTTCGCACTCGCGCGCTGCGCCATGCGGGCCAGGCTCGGCCCCATTTTTCCGGCAACGCCGAGGATGACAATGTCACCGTGCCTGCGTTTGAGCGTTTCAATGACACCGTGCGTCGGCTCGCTCAGCGCCTCTTCCAATTCTTCAATCGGATCAGGCATGGACGACCTTGTTATAGATGTCGCGAATCTCTTTCCGATAGGCCGCGATCGCCTGGCGGAAGGCTTCCGGACCCTCGAATCCGCAGCGGAGCGAGACGCGGTAGTATGGAGCCGGATCAACCGGCAACACCGCTTCTCCTTCAAAACTCCAGCGGCGCAGGATCCGTTCGATCCGGTGCAGTTGCCGGAAATTTTCCATCAGGCGGGTTCCATCGGCCTGGCTCAACGCCCGTTCATTCCGCGCGCGCTCGAGAGCTTGAAACGTATTCGGCTCCAGCCACCCATTTTCCATCGCGAGGATTTGCGCCACAAACTCGGCATCGATCAATCCGCCGGCGCCCGTCTTGATTGCAAGCTCGGCTTGTCCTACCGGCGTCCGTTCTTTCTCGATCCGCTGTCGCATGTGCGCAATCTGCTGCTTCCAATCAGCCGACCACGCGGCCAATCCTTTGCTTTTGACCGGCTGCGGTTGCCCCTTCCGCGCTTTCGGCATGGCCGCTGGCGCCGGCAGTTGAAAGCCGTTCTTGACGTTGGCGGACCGGAAATCAGTCAGCACCTGGGCGACGGTCCGGAACTGGCTGCCGAGTTCCTGGTTCCCCGCCACCGGCCGGGCGCGGGAAAGCGCCTGGATCTCCCAAAGCTGGGCTCGATGCCGGTAATATTCCTCGTAGGCGCTGAGTGTGTTGACGAGCAATCCCTTCTCGCCATCGGGACGCAAACGCGCGTCGGTAGCGAAGGCAACGCCGAGTTCCGTCTGGCTGGAGAGCAGATCTATGAGGTCCACGGCGATGGGCTGGAGTTTGTCGATCTGCTTTGTCGCATCGTTGGCGACAAAAAGGATGTCGAGGTCCGAACCATAGGTCAGCTCTTCCCCGCCCAATTTGCCGAGGCCGATAATCACGATGGGGGAGACCTTCAGCTTCCGTTTGCGCAACACGACTTCAAGCGCGTATTGCAGGCAGGCGTCCGCAAGGCCGGACAATTCCTTGAGATTTTGCTCGGGATCAGCAAGCCCAAGGATGTCGCGCAGCCCGATCCGCATGAACTCCGCCTGGTGATACCGCCGGATCCAGAGCCGCTGATCGGCATCCTTTGCGCCATGTCGCAATTCCTTGAGAATTTCGGCCGCCGTTTTGGTACGGCGTAAGCGGCCGCTCAGCACCAGTTCGTCGACAAGATCGGGCGTGCGGATGGCCATTTCGGCCAGGAATTCGGAGCGATCGAAGAGCAGCAGGAGCAGCGTAAAAAGAGAAGTATTGCTGTTCCAGGTCTCGAACAGGACCGCGCGCGCACCATACGCCGTAATAAAACTATCGAGCCGCGCCACGACACGATCGGGATCAGAAAGGACTTTGCGGGGAACCGGTTTGGGAGCGTCCGCGGCAGCCACATGCCGTTTGGCCGCAGGTTTCTGTATCCCCTTCCCCTTTGCGCCCGCCGGCTTCGGATCTTCGCTGGAAGCCTTCGGACAGAGCTCAAGAATTTTCGGAATGAGTTGCCGCGCCAATTCCACGGTGCGTTTGGAAACGTGAACGTAACCCGGCCCCTGCGTGAACTCTTTCAGCAGACGGAACGACTGTTCCACGTTTTTGAATTGATGCCTCGACAGAAGTTCTTTCCAGGCCTGCTCGTGCGCATCGAACGATTCCGGCAACGACGATGCGGGCGCATTCTCTTCGGCGGGAAGGAAACGGGTGTAGAGTTCGCGAACGATCGCGGTGTGCTTCCGCAGCGCGGCGTCAAACTCCTTCGCGGATTTGAAATCCATGAGCTTCGCCAGCCGCTCCCGGGCAGGCGCCGCTGTCGGTATCGTGTGCGTCTGCAGATTGTTCTCCATCTGCAAACGATGCTCCACGTCGCGCAAAAAACAGTAGGCCTCCTGCAAAGCACTGGCATTCTCCGGCTCGATCAAATGGTACTGCACCATTTTGTTGAGCGCCGGCAGCGTCTGGCGCTCCTGGAGAAACGGCATCCGTCCGCCGTGGATCAACTCTGTTGCCTGCACAATGAATTCGATCTCGCGAATGCCCCCCAAACCGAGCTTCACATTTCGCTCGAGTTCGCCGGATTTCACGACTTCGCTTTCCATGCGCAACTTCATCGCGGCGACCTCGCGCAAGGCTCCTTCCGGAAGGGAGCGCGGATAGCGAAATGGCTGGATCGTCTCAAGAAACTCACTGGCCAGTACCGAGTCCCCGGCGACTCCCCGCGCCTTCATCAACATCATCCGTTCCCAGGTCTGGCCCCACTGCGAGTAAAACGCTTCGTAGCTCGGAAGCGAACGGACGATCGGCCCGGCGTCGCCCTCCGGCCGCAACCGCAGATCGACACGATACAGGACTCCTTCCGGCGTCGACCGTGTCAACTCCGTGACAAAAGCTTCCGCGGCCCGTTTGAAGAATTGATGGCTCGAAAGCGCCCGCTCCGTGGCCGCGTTCTTCGCCGGCGGTTCCTTGAAAACGAATCCTTCTTCGGAATAGACCAGTGTCAGGTCGACATCCGAATTGTAATTCAGTTCCTGACCGCCGAGTTTTCCGAGCCCAATGACGGTGAATTGTGTCGGGAACCAGCGACCATCGGCGTCCTGATGATAAGGCCGGCCGAGGCGGGCCACATGTTGTTCGAAGCAAATCCGCCAAACGCTGTTGAGGCAAACATCGGCCAGGTTCGAAAGTTCAAGCGTCAGTTCCGACGTGGTGGCGAGGCGCGCCAATTCGCGCGTGGCGAGCCGCATCAAATCGCGGCGCTGAAAGAGCCGGAGTTTGGCCAGCGCTTCGGAATGATTGCCGCCGGCGACCGCAGGATCGAGCCACTCGTTGACTTCACGGCGCAAACCCTGTTCCCGCCGTGGATTCTGCAGCAACGCAGGATCGAGAGTGCTCAGCCATTCGGGATGTTTGATCAGCCATTCGCTCACAGCCACGGAGCCGCTGAAGAGACTGACTAGGACACGCGCTGCTTCCGGGCTGAAGCCGCGCAACGTCTCAAGGGAATGTGCCGCGAGTTGCAGAAGAAAGTCGCGCGCTCGATGGGGTTCGGCGGACGCCTTGAGCGCCTCCTTCCATGGACTGGCGGTGATTAGCGTCTTCGGCACAGGATCAAAGCATTAATTTTTCAAGGGCAACATCCACGCGAGGCGCTGAGCCTCCAGTGCGCAGCTTCGTAAACAAGCCGCGCCAGAAACCGATTCCATAAAAAATATGCGTGCAGACGACCAGCGGCATCGCGAGGAGGCTTCGCACCAGACCATGGTCCTTGGCCGAAACGGCCGTTTGCGCCAGGACCGCACAGCCATACGCGGCGAGAGGCAACAGCCCGAGCCAGCCAAACCAGGGACCGACCAGAAGGTAAACACAAAAGAGCGGCGGAACGAAATTGAGGGCTGATCCCGGCGTGGGATGAAGCCGGAATTGTTCGGCGCGTCCGCGACCGTAGGTCATGAGCATGCGAATGAATGCACGAAGGGTTGAGCGAGGACGTCGATAGACGACGAAGTCGGGATCGTAAAGCAGCTTGCCCCCGCGTTTCTGGAGGTCGTCCATGAGCGCATTCTCCTCGTTGGGATAAAGCGATTCATCGAACCCGCCCAGTTCGAGGAGATCGGCTCGGCGAGCCGCAAGGTTGCAAAGGATCAATTCCTTTTCGCCAGAGGGCCGCGATGCGCCAACACGCATATAGCGGGCGCGACTCGGGCCAAACGCGAGCCAACTGCTAAGGACCACAGCAAAGACCTGTTCCAGCAGCGGCGCATCCGGCGGACATAGATTCGGCCCTCCGACCATTTTGATCGCCGGATCGTTGAAGTAACTGAGAGCGCGCTGCAGATTGGCTGGAAGCGGACAGGCGTCATCGTCCAGGAAATAAATCCAATCGCCCTTTGCGGATCGGATTGCTTCGTTCCGTTGCACCGAGGGCTGTTTCCCTCGTGCTACGAGGATTTCAATGCGATCGCGCGGGTAATCCAGTTTGCGAACAGCTGCCAACGCCGCGATTTCGGATTCGCCCGGACGCGTCGGAATGATGATGCTGATGAATGGCAGCTCGCTGCTCACCGTGAGGATTTAACGCAAACCAGCTTGAACGCCAAGGCGCAAAGCCAGATGAGCCCGGCGATGTTGTTCTGTCGGAGCTTGCGCAGAGCCCCAGTGGGAAGCAACTTACTTGCATGCAAGATGCTGCGGCTCCTGAATTATTGCGAGACTGCGAAGCCGTCCAGATTCCATATGGCTCGCCGGTTCTTTTGCCGAAGGGCACACCCGTAACCGTGACTCAAACGCTTGGCGGAACCGTGACCGTCCATGCAGCTGGGGCTCTTTATCGCATTGCTACCAAGGATCTCGATGCGCTTGGAATGAAGCAGGAGGAAATCAAGCCTGTTGCCAAGGGAACGGTACCTGAGGCCGACGAGAAGCAGATTTGGGAAACCCTCCGAACCTGCTATGACCCGGAAATTCCGGTTAACATCGTCGACCTCGGTCTGATTTACGACATGCAGCTGGCAAAGGTGCCAAGCGGTTTGAGCAAAGTGGATATCAAGATGACGCTCACGGCGCCCGGCTGTGGAATGGGCACGGTCATCGCCGGCGACGCTCAGCAAAAGCTGCTCATGCTCGATGGTGTGGAAGAAGCCAATGTCGAGATCGTGTGGGACCCGCCCTGGCATCAATCGATGATTACGGCTGAAGGCCGGAGAATTCTCGGTCTGGAATAGAGGGCAGCTTGTTGGGTCTTTCCTCACGCCTTACGACGCCAACAGTTTACACATTTGTGTAAAGCCGGTAACTCCTCGGTTTAAGGTACTTGCGCCCCCCGGCATCCTTGCTGCTAGGCAGGGATGCCGAGATGAACAGGCCGCACTTAGGCATTGCCACTATCGGCTGTGTGGCGGGTTTTCTGGTTTTCGCATTCGACGCCCGAAGTGCAGAAACCGGTCTGGCTCAGGAAGTTCAGGAGCTCAAGCGCCAGAACAAGCTACTGCAGGAGCAACTGCAGAAACAGCAAACCCAGATTGACCGCCTTACGGAAAAGGTTTCCGAGGCGAAGCCACAGGTGCCGAAAGTGCCGGATGAAGAGGAAAATCAGACGTCAAAGAGCGATGGCAGGGGTTTCAGTTTCGGCAAAGTTCACCTCAGCGGCGAAGGGGGTGTCGCCTTCTTCCACACGGGCGAAAAGGGTCCTTATCCAAACTCCGAGTTTCGGGTGGACGAAGCGAAACTGTTCGTCGAAGCACCGATCTGGAAGGACGTTTATTTCTTCACGGAGCTCAATATCACCCTGCGCGAAGATCCGAGCATCTACGTGCAGGTTGGCGAACTCTACCTGGATTTCGAGAACCTCTCGCGCTTTTGGAATCGTGACGGTCAACTGAATCTGCGAGTCGGCCGCTTCGACATTCCGTTTGGAGAAGAATATCTCACCCGCGACGCAATCAATAATCCGCTCGTTTCTCATTCCTTGAGCGACACCTGGGGCATTGATGAAGGAATCGAAATCTACGGCTCGATCGCGAAGGTTCAATATACGCTTGCCGTTCAAAACGGCGGGCACCCTTCCCTTCGCGATTACGATGCTGACAAATCAATCACACTCCGCATTGGGTACGATCCGGTCCCACAACTACACGTCAGCGTGAGCGCCATGCGGACTGGCGCGCTCGCCACCACAGGAGATCAGTTCTCCGAGCTTTGGTTTGGCAATGCGTTCGTGCGATCGCTCGATTTCGGCGCGACGCGCTTTCAGGCAAACCTTTTGGAAGCAGACGCGCAATTCCGTTGGTCAAAAGGTTATCTCAGAGGAGCAGGTGGCTATCTGAAATATAACGACAACGGGTCAAGCGATACGCAGCGCGAGGTTTATTACTACTACGTGGAAGGGCTGCAGCACTTGACTTCGCGTCTTTATGCCGCGGCGCGCTGGAGCCAGATGATACCACACCACGGTTATCCGATTGCTGGAGATGGTTCGTGGGGGGAGTACTTCTTCGGCGGTTTCACCAGGATTATCTCGCGCCTGACAGCTGGAGCTGGTTACCGACTCAATCACAACCTCCTGTTGAAGGCGGAGTATACGTTCAATACCGGGCGCGAAGTTAATGGGGCCATCCGGAACCACGAAAACATTGTCGCTGCTGAAGCGGCTTTCTCCTTTTAGGCCATGATGCGGTTGCACGTCATTCTCCTGATTCTTTCGTATGCGCATGGAGCGCACGCAGGAACGATTACCGGCATTGTCCGCGCGCAAGGAAAAGAAGAAGCTGCTCGCGAGGTGGCTACAGGCAAGTACGACAGCCGGAAGTTCAAGTTTATCGAGCGAATCAATTACGCCGAATTGCGCGATTTCGTCGTTTATATCGACGAGCACTCCACAAACAGAGCCGCGCCTGCCAAGCCGGTTCAAGTCACGACGAGACGGGTCACGCAAAAGGGAGCCATGTTCACTCCGCACGTGTTGCCCGTGATGGTTGGAACGACGGTCGAGTGGCCGAACAATGATGAGATTTTTCACAACGTTTTCTCGATGTCCGAGACAAAAGAATTCGATCTGGGCCTCTACGAGGGCGGAAAATCCAAAAGTGTGTTGTTCGACAGACCGGGCAGAGTAGATGTGTTCTGTTCGATCCACACGGCGATGAATTGCATCGTTTTGGTGCTGGAGACGCCTCACTTTTCCGCCACTGACGACAAGGGACGTTACACCATCGCCCAGGTTCCGGCCGGCACCTACAAACTGAAAGCCTGGCACGAGCGGCTGCCCAGCCAGACAAAGGAAGTGACCGTCACGGACGATGGAGTCGTGAAGATCGACTTCACCCTCGGCATCACAAATCTTCCAAAATACTGAAGGTCATGCCGGGACTCTCCTTATATCGACGATGGGGATTCCAGGCGAAAGTGCTGGTTTCAGTCGTCGGTGTCATGTCCCTGTTGGTTGTTACGACGCTCCTGTTCGTGAACAGCCGGATCACGCAGGAATTTCAGGCGGAAACAGCGCAGCGACTCGCAATCGCAGATGCCGTCTTCAAAACGTCCGATAACGCCCGCGCCCGGACTTTGCTCGATAAATACCGGAATGCTGGTTTGGATCCGCGCTTTAAAGCAGTCGTGTTAAAAACAGGTGACCGCAAGACCTTGCGCGGGATGCTTTCCGAGTTGCTCAAAGAACTCCGCGGCGAAATGGTGTTCTTTACAGCGGAATCGGGTGAACGGTTTGCCACGAGCGTTCGCGATCCGCGGCTGAATCCCGCAGAATTCGAAGCCGGCAGCACCCCTTCGGTTCGACAGGCGCTGCAAGGGCAAATGAACGTCGATACGCTGCTGATCGGCGAGAGATTGTTCGATGCCATTTCAATTCCCGTAGCTGTCGGGGACAACGTTGTCGGGGCGCTCACGTTTCTTGTAGAGATCGACCATTCGGTTGTGGAGGAATTGAAAAGGCTGACGCACACAGAAATTGTCCTGCGAGCAGGCGATCACATTGTGGTCTCGAGCCTTGCCAAACCAAATCTTGAGGAGGAATTGCAGACGGTTTTTGGAAAGGCTTTCCGCCTGAGTTCGCCGGCACGCCGAAGCGGTCCCCGGGAAGTATTGATCGGCAACGAGCATTTCCTCGGATTATCCGGGCGATTTACTTCGTCGGGCAATGGCGAGACGGCCGAATATCTATTGCTCTCTTCGTACGAACAACCGCTCACGGCCCTTCATGCGACCCAACGAATGCTGGCGCTGCTTTGCGCCTGTGGGATCCTGCTGAGCACGGGCGTCATTTGGATGGTGCTCGGCAAGGTTACACAGCCACTGCGCCAGTTGCGTGACAGCGCCGAAGCGGTCGGAAGGGGGGACTTCACCCAGCGCGTCCGCATCGTTTCCCACGACGAGTGCGGTGAGCTGGCCAAGGTCTTCAACGAGATGACCGAGAACCTCAAGAACTCGCGCCAGCAACTCGAGCAAACAGTCGAAACCCTCAAGACCACCCAGGCCCAATTGATCCAAAGCGAGAAATTGTCGGCGGTCGGCGAATTTGTCGCTGGAGTTGCCCATGAATTGAACAATCCGCTCACTTCGGTGGTTGGATTTGCGGAATTGATGCAGCAAACCGAAATTAGCGAGCAGCATCGGCGTTTCCTGGACATGATCGTGAACAGCGCGCATCGCTGCCACAAAATCGTCCAGGGACTTCTGGCATTCGCGCGGCAGCACAAGCCGGAACGCAAGCCAATCACGGTGCGCGACCTGATCGAAGCGACGATCGGCATTTTGCAGTACCAGTTGCGGACGAGTAACATTCAAGTTGTCACACAACTCGATCCAAAAGCTCCCCGAGTACTTGGCGATTCGCACCAACTGCAGCAGGTCTTTGTCAACATCATCAACAATGCGCGCCAGGCAATCGAAAGCTACAAGCCGCAGGGAGTTATCCGCATCAATAGCGAGGTGACGGAAAAAGGCATGCGGATCATCTTCCAGGATGATGGCCCGGGGATTTCGGAGGAGAATCTTCCCAAAATTTTTAATCCCTTTTTTACCACGAAGGAAGTGGGTAAAGGCACGGGCCTGGGTCTAAGCCTAGCGTATGGGATCGTAAAGGAACATGGCGGATCGGTTGTCGTTGAAAGCAAGCCGGGAGAAGGCGCTACATTCATCGTTGAGTTGCCTGGACTCGTGGAGAGCGCCAACCCGGGAACGATTTTCGTTGCTCAAAACCAATTGGGTGAATTCGACGGGTCCGGGAAACGAATCCTGGTCGTCGACGACGAGGATCTAATCCTTGAACTCGTTCGCGAAGCCCTGCGCACCAATGGCTGCCGATTGGATTTGGTGCACGACGGTGACGCTGCGCTCCATTGCCTTCGCCAGCAGGACTACGATCTCACGGTCTGCGATTGGCGCATGCCCGGAATGAACGGACAACAACTCTACGAACAGGTGCGCTCGGAAAATCCCAAGGCGGCGGCAAACTTTCTTTTCATGACGGGCGACGTGATGAATGAAAAAACGCAGCAGTTTTTGAAACAAACTGGAAACGTCTGCCTCGCGAAACCTTTTTCCATGGACGACTTTCGCGCCACGATTGGCAAGCTGCTCAAGGCCGCTTGACGGAATGGCTCGGTTGAAACCCGGCTAATCGCATCGCGCGCTTCACTTCCGGATTTTTCATAAAGTACCGCCAGACAAACCCGGTGCGCAGGTTCTCGGCCATAAGAAGCGTAATTCCCGCATCGATGCCAACAATGTCGGGCCCGGTCCACCCGGTGAGCGGATTGAAAGCGTCCACAAAGCCGAACCGATTCCAACACCGATTTCCGAAACGTGATCGCAAGGTCCGCAGGCAATCGAGCGTTTCCCTCGGCAGAAACACTAATGAACCTGCAGCAGCACAGGGTACGATGGTGCCATCCAGGTGCCCGCTCCGGGGCGGACCACCCCAACCGACGTAGCCACGAACCGAATCGCTTGCGGTGATTCCCCAGACATCGTCGCCGTAGCTCGGGAACTCGGATTTCAGGTCGATGCAAAATTGCCGGTGAGCTTTCGTGGCGATGACTGAATTCTCGAAATAGTCTGCGTAGGCGTCACGCTGGCCGCGAAAATCGATCCAGGCATGAGAGAATTGATGCACGAACAAAGGCGCGCCGTCGCTCAGGAATTTGTAGCCTTTATACTCGACGGTCGGCCGCTGCCACGCGTGCCAGGAATCAGCCGCGATTGGGTGACGGTTAGAGCCGATCGCGAGGAGGTAGAGGATCATCAACTCGCAGTACTTGTTCCATCGGCTCGTGAGAAAGCCTGATTCCGGTTTCCAGCCCATCGAGAGCGTCCTCTCGCCGTTCAGCATCCAGTCCCATTCGACCCGATCGTAGATTTGCGAGGTGAGCCTGCGAATCTCGCGATCGCCGGAGAACCAGGAGCGGCAGGTCAACACACCAGCGAGGAGGAGCGCCGTATCGATGCTCGAGAGTTCACATTTCCAAAGGCGCTCGCCGCTCCGCCAATCCACAAAATGATAAAAGAATCCGTGCTCCTGGGGCAGTCTCGTGGCGATGAAACGCAATGCCGTCCGCGCTCTTTCGCGAGCCTCGCCTCGGTTCAACCATCGACGCGAATCGGCAATGCAGAGCGCCGTCAGCCCGAACCCGGTCGCAGAGATACTGCAGATTCCCCGCGGGTCGTCGCCCTTCACATGATTCCTGTCCTTTAAGAGACCGGTCGATGGTTCAGTGCAAGCGAGGAAAAATTCGAAGGTGGTCCGTTCCAGCTCTTCGAGAAATTGTTCATCCGTGGAGCTGACTTCCCTTGGGTAGCTCGACAGCACCGCGCCCGATCCTCCGAGTGCCAGCAGGAATTCCCGGCGATCGAGCAGGTTCTTGCGGTCCGAGCGCTAGCTTTTCCGCTCGAAACAGTAGAGCGCCTTTTCAGTGCGAATAAACAAGCGGCCGTTCTCGATCACTGGCGTGGCATAGATCTTTTCTCGAAACGCCCGCGATGAAATGATCTTCCACTCCGGCTGATTCGCTACAATCGTCACGGTCCCCTGCTCTCCTGCGAAAAAAACCTTTCCATCTGCCGCCACCGGCGACGCATAATATCCTCCCACAGCCGGCAAGCGCTCTTCCTGCAGCACGCGTCCGGTATTGGCGTCCAGTTTAGTAACCAATCCGCCATCCTTCACCATCCAGAAGATTCCATTTGCGACCAGTGGCGTGGAGACATAGGGCACGCCGCGTTGATAGCGCCACTTTACATCTCCTGCGCTGAGTTCGCCCCTGTTGGCCGAGGGTTTAATCGCAAGCACTGCATTTTGGGCGCGCTGAAAAATCTCGGCGTGCCGATTCCATTCCGCCTCGCTCAAATCGCCGCTTTGGTCCAGGTCCATCCGATAAAAGCGATCGAGGACGTTCGCATCTTCGATCTCTTTACGAGTGAGCTTGCGATCCTGATTCTTGTCCCATCTGCGGAGAGCCGCATCCCAGGAATCGAACGCGATCCGGCTCGAAGTATCGCCACCGGGCGCCCACGAAGCCATGTAGATCGTGTCGTTCACCGGGACTGGAGTTGGAATCACGATGCGCGCCAGGCCATGGACCGACCAGAGCTTCTCGCCGTTTGTCGGATCGTAACTCGCCAATTCGAGTGCTCCTGCGACGAGCAATTCCTCTTTGCCATTGTGTTGCCATAAGGCTGGCGTTGAGTAGCTGCGAACGGCATTTGGCCGCGCTGTTCTCCACAGCTGTTTCCCGGTGCGGCGGTCGAACGCCATTACAAAGCTGTCAACGTCATGGTCCTGCGAGAGGAAAAGCCGATCACCGCTGAGCACGGGCGAGCTGCCGGCGCCATATTCGTCCTGGAACGGGCCCATCCTATGTTCCCAAGCAATCTTTCCCTCGAGGTCATAGCAGATCAGGCCGTAGCTGCCGAAGAACGCATAGAGGTGTTCTCCGTCAAAAGCCGGCGTACACGGGGCGGGATTTCCAGTCTGTCGATGATACGCTTCGATTTTTTCGACGGGAACCACTCGTCGCCAAAGCTGCTCGCCGTTCTGTGCGTTTAAGGCGACGGTCGCGAGCTTCTGGTCCGCAGCATCGAATGTCGTCAGGATGATTTTGCCCGCAGCGACAATTGGGGTGGAATGTCCTGATGAGACCGGAACTCGCCAGCGCAAGGTTTCCGCTACATTCAAATCGTCCGGCAACGGCTTGCTTGACTCGGCAATTCCATGATCAGACCGAAAATAGCATGCGGGTAGTTCGCTGCCCCGCGCCCCTCCCATCGAAAAAGTGAATAACACCGCCGTAACGGCCGTAAAAGTGCGAGTCATGGACATGGCTTTCAGCTTAAATAGCAGGCTCCACGGTTATCGACAACGCTGAAGAATTGCCACCCCATCAGCACTGTTCTTTTTCGCTGGCGTTTGAACAGCTCTTTCTTAAGATGCACTTCATCCACCATTCCACGACTTATGCGCTTAATGCATCGCAATCTCGCTCTAGTCAGCGCCCTGATACTCACTTCATCACTCCGAGCGGAGACCGACGTCTATCTCACAGGAGTTCCGGATTACACGTGGTTCGCGGGGGCCAGCGCCACGGCGTGCGGCAATCTCGCCGGATACTGGGACCGACATGGTCTGGACAACATCTACACAGGCTCCCTCTCGAGCGGAATCGCTCCCCTCTCGAGTTCGGGGGCGAATTCGGACATTCGCTTTCTGTGGGCCAGCACAAACCATCTCAGGGACTACTGGGCCAGCTATAATTTGGCGACCGGCATCAGTAGCTACGAAAGTACTGCGCTTGATCGCTACGTCTTGAGCAACTGGGTCGATCATGTACCCGATTGCATTGCTGACTTTATCGGCGCTAGCCAACGGCGGTGGGTAGGTTTGAACGGGGAGTGTGACGGCAATATCGATGGCTATGCATTCGTTTATTGGGACGCTACAGGTGAACGGCGTACTAACTTTGTTCCGCCAGCCTCCGCAGGCTCGCCCGCTCGTGATCTTCAATCAGGACTGCGGGAATGGATGAAGTGGCGCGGGTACGATGCTGACGTCTTCACGCAATTAGCGGACTTCAACCCAAATAGCCCACCCGGAAAGGGCTTTTCCTTTGCGGATCTGAAGCGCGAGATTGATTCAGGTTTTCCGGTTCTTCTCTGGCTGCAGCCCACCAACGAGTTTTCGCGCGCACTTGGCATGGGCAGCGTCAATGCGATGCCACACGCAAACCCGAGAACATCCGCGATGCTGGCCTATGGCTACTACGTCGGGGACGACAACAGTCAATGGATGCACGTGCGGACGAGCTTTGGCAGTTCCGGTGGTTTAAACGACATCGTAGTGCCCTGGACGGGTGACAACATGCTTTCCACTGGATTGCCAGCACGCGGCGCAATTGGCTTTCATCCCAAACCGCGTATCGCCACCTTAAAACGAGAATTAAACACGCTTACTTTCACAATCGAAGGGGGCACACCGCAACTCTACGATAATATCGCAGGCACGATGCGGGTCGTGAATCGCCAATATATCATTGAGCGAACCTCATCGCTCGAAGTGCCGTTCGCTCCTATTACGATTCCCTTGACGAATTGGGTGATCTCAGTCCAGGAAACGTTTACTGGAAATGCGTTCTTCCGGGTGCAGGAACTCGTGCCGTAAAGGGGTAAGCCGAAGGCCACAGCGAAGCATTACTGCTGAAGCAGCACGCGGTAAAACCGGTTGCCAATCCCGGAAGTTGTAGAATCCAACGTGGAAGCAGCGTTGCTGCTGGCGCGGATGTTCTGCGCAAGAGTGGTCCAATTGGACGAAGTCACATCGTCTTTGAACTGCACTGAGTAGAGTTTGCCCGGGACGGCGCTCCAAAGCAGCGTCACCGGGCCGCCGCTCGCGCGCGCAATTGTAATCACGCGGAGCACCGAACCATTGTTGGTGGGATCTGTTCCGGCCAGGAATTCGTGGCGATCGGTCTGGCCATCGCTGTCATAATCACCTGACCCATCCCGATTCAAGGTGTTGAAGTAAGCGATCTCCCAATCGTCATCCAGCCCATCTCCATCCGAATCGAATCCGGGCAACCGCGCGACAAAGATGTCGCGAGTCGTATTGTAGTCGCCGGGCACCAGGTCACTCGCAAAACTCTGGAATGCCACGGTTCGCCCATCGGGCGCGAGCACCGGTTTTGACGAAAGCCCATTCCCTGCTGCGCCATTCATACTCCGCGACAGGAGGATCGTTTGGTTCAGGAGCAGATCGCGCGCGAACACATCCTGAACGTTATTCGTATCGTTCTCGACGAGGTCACTAGCCAGGCTCGAAAAAATAACATATCGCCCATCCGCGCTGATTTGTGGCCAACGCGAATTTCCATCCCCTCCACCTGCCCCCAATCGGTTGCTGCTCACCAGCGTGACGAACCCATCGGCAAGATCCTTGAGGAAGACCTGATAAACACCGGAGGATGCCGACTCATAAGCGATCAATCGTCCATTGCCCGAAATGGCCGGTGACGAGCAATTCGTGCAGACAACAATCACCTGCTGATTTGAAGACTGCAGATCAAACCGATAAATCGCGGGAGTGTTTGATGCGGTGTAGAATGCAACAAAACGCGAATTAGCGCTTACAACCGCACCCGTGCTGGCATCCAGCAGAGGCACGCCGTTCGAACTTGTGCTTAACAATCGCGTCTGGTTGGACACGAGATCACGGCTGAAAAGCCGGAAAACCGGATTTAGGTAATCCGCGGTCAGATTCGTAGCCATGCTGAAGAAAAAGACGCGCTGTGAGTCTGGTGAAAAGAAGGGTCTGATACTTGCACCATTGCCCATAGCGAAGCCACCTGGATTGATACTCGCGACATAATTCGTTCCCCCGCGTCGAACGTATACCTGGCTCAAAGTTCCAAAGCCGCGAACATAGCTGGCCAAGCTATCTCCGCTTTCATAAGCCACTGCTGAACCATCCGCCGTAATTGCGGGATGCGCCGTCCAGT
>Ga0193692_1000153_pt1 | contig 16607 bp, 24 predicted proteins | sample L3a1metaG_FD_144917 | JGI IMG/M metagenome (GOLD analysis project Ga0193692, IMG submission 144917) | Soil microbial communities from a riparian zone of the East river system, Colorado, United States - L3a1 | ecosystem: Environmental > Terrestrial > Soil > Riparian zone | place: USA: East River... | reverse complement strand
CGCGGTCTTGCCCTTCGGCAGCCAGAACAGGCTGACCGAGCCGGGCAGCTGGTAGTTGAGAGGATCGGAACTCCGCAGGTTGATGTCGCCCATTTTTCTATCTCCTTATCCTTCTAATATTATGCGGTCACGCGCGGCACCGCGAAAAGGTGCAGCTGAACCTCACAATAAGCCTGCTCACTATCTTCGATCTGGAACGCAGCCGGGCGGACCTGGATGTTGCACGCTTTCACGGCGTATCGGTCGACATACATCCCGCGAAAGTCCTTGTTCAACCACTCGGTCAGCTCTTCGAGGCGCGCCTTACACTCCTCCATCACGACGCCGAGACGCATGATGACTCGCAGGGTCCATTCGTGCCGGCCGCCACGGCTGGAGGAGGGCGCGAGACCCTGAATCGGCTCCGTGTACACCGCCATGATCGGCTCTTTCTCCGGGTCGAAGTCTTCGCCCGCGGCCTTCGCGTCGGCAATGAGCTCGTCCGTGTTCCGCAGGTCCTGTACGAACAAGTGCCGGCCGACCTTCAGCGGTACGTTCGACAGGTACGGGCCCTCGAACCGGAAGTTCGCGGCGATGCAGGCGATGATCGCATCCTCGAACCCGTCGAGCTGGATGCGTCCCGCGCTGTTGCGTTCGTCGTTCATAAGCTTCTGTTACTTGGAGGCCATCAACCCGTCGACGATCTTCTCAACCCGCTTCCCGATGTCGCGGTCGGCGTTAGGTAGGCGACGGTTCAGCACCCGCGTGATGAACTGCGATCCCGTGATCGTGACGCTCTTCGCCAGCACGTAGTCGATGCCCCACCGATAACCCGCGGCCGCGCGTGCGACCGGGTCAGTGATCGGCACCACGCCGGGCCGAAGTGGCACGAACAGGCGCGCGATGTTCAAGCGCTTGCGCGTGATGAACCGGCCCAGTGAGCCGCGGATCGCGTCCTTGTTACCCCGGCTGAACACCCGGCGGTTGTTCTTGAAGGCCGCCGTGACGTCCTTGGGAAAGATCGTGCCGCCCTGATCCTGGATCTGGGCGTAGGGCGCGTCCCACAAGATCTCCACTACAGTGAAGTCACCGATCTTGCGCGGGCCGTCGACGTGACCGCTCTGCGCCAGCACGTAGGAAGCCTCGCCCTTGTGCGTGATGCCCTGCTTCATTTCGTTCAACAGCTTCTCCGCGTACTCGACCATCGCGATGGTCACGGCGGCGGCCATCGCCTTGCCGTACTCATCCATCTGGCCGAGCATCGCTTGCATGCTCGAGGAAAACTTGGCCTTGTCGATGGACACGAACGCCATTAGACTTCCTCCGAGCTCGCCGCGTTCGGCGTGACCGGCGCCTTCGTGCGCGTCAACCCGACCAGCCCGTACTCTGATCCTTCCACGGAGGACCCCTGATCGTGGATCGTGTCGACCTTGTACGTCTCGCCGGTCGATTCGACCACGATGATGTCCTCGTCCAGCAGGGTCACTGGCGCCTCGCCCTTGTTATAGTACAGCGTTGCGTCGACGCTCTTCTGGCTCTCCCGCGTCGTGCGCGTCATGCGCCGGCGCCGGTCGATGTAGCACTCGACGAACAGCGGCGCATCCGTCGCCGATTCGTTCGCCGGGTCCAGCACCTGCTCCGTGATCACGACGAGCGTGGCCTTGCCGTGTCCGTCACGCTGACCGGACAGGCGGCGTACCGTCACGCTGTCGTTGAAGAGTACGTCGAGCATATCTGTCTCAGGCTTTATCCAAAGATGGACCCATCGCCGTGCGTGTTCACGTGGCCGCCGTACGACCGGTTGCCGCGGGCGCTGGACCACTGCGAACGCGCTACCTTCAAGAGTTCGCGCTTGGTCCCGGCCGGCAGCTCCGTCAGATCAGCGCGCTGGCTGGACGTCTGACCGCCGATGCTCTGCGTAGTCACGCCCTCCTTTTGAAGGTTCTTCAGCGCGATCATCTTGCCGTCGCACCGGTACTTCGCGTACTCGAGGAGCGCATGCTCCACCCGCGCGTCGATGAACGGCGTCCACGTGCCGTCGACCTTCCGTCGGTCGATCTTGCGCGGGAAGCTTAGCGCCTGGTCTTCTGCGTACGGCACGCCCCAGTTGCGGAACTGGTCCATCAGCCGGGTGCCTTCGATCAACACCCGCGCACGATCTTCCTCTTCGAGGGCGTTCCACTTCTCGGACAGCTTCGACGACACTCCCTTCATGAGCTCGTACATCCGCAGCACGGTGCAGTACGAGTTCGCCGCCGGGTCGCCGGGAGTGGCGTTGAGGAAATCCGGTTCCAGTGAATCCGTCGTCTCGTTGTCTTCGACTGCGCTCATGGTTCGTGTCTCCTTGACCCCGTAAGGGAGGGGACCGGCCCGTCTTCCGGTCCCCTCCCGCCTAAGGTATGCAGCTGGGGAGCTGCAGGTGTGCTGGGTTAGAAGCTCGCGGTGACCCGGGCCACCACGATCGCGTTTGGCTTCTTGATCAGCGGGAGCCGGGTCTTCCCGGCGAACAGGCCGATCGAGGGCGGGTTGGTGACCAGCTCGCTGTAGCTGTACAGCCCCTGCACCTCGTGCATGCCCTGCTTGTCATCCGTGGGGATGACGTCGGAGCCGACCCAGAACTCGCCCCAGGTCTTGCTCGGACGGGCGTGCATGATCAGGTCTCCCTTCGGGATGTACCGCTGCACGGCGTTGTTCTCGTCCGTGTAGGTGTTCATGTAGGGCTTCCAGTTGAGCCCCATGAACCGGGAGATCGTTCCTTCCTTGAGGAACTCCTGGCCGGCCGGCGTCGTGGCGAAGTACTGCGCCACGAAGTCGTTCTTGATCAGGCACTCGATGATCTCATCGGAGCACCAAACCGTCTCCGGCTTGTAGCCACTGTCCTCGGCGATCAGCTGCTTCCACTTCCGGATCTCGTGGACGACGTCCGCGCCGGAGTCGAACCAGTCCACCGCGACGTTGTTGCCGCCGCCGCCGATGGTCAGGTTCTTGTGGCCCGCCGGGAAGAAGTACTCGACGTCATGCTGGATGTCGTCGATCTTCACGGACAGGTCGTCCTGGAGTGCCTTAGCGACCAGGAACTCGTCCTGCCGACGGATCAGCTCGAGGAGCTCCTGCTGTTCCTCCGCGATCCGGTTCTGCGCCACGACCTGGCGCGTGGTGGTGCCCGGCTCCCGGAGGTCGATCAGGATCTGGCCCGGGATGGGCGTGCTCTTGAACGTCTTGACCAGCGTCGCCGTCTGGTTCTTGACGTACTGCATCTTGCGGACGCCCGCGGGGCTGTACTTCCCCTCGAACGTGTCGATGTCACGCTGGACGACCTTGATGTCCCACGACTTGTTGTCGCCCATGCCGTTCGACACCGGCAGGACGCCCGAAGCCGTGAGCTCCAGGTTGGGATCCACCTCGAAGTCGTTGATCATCCCGATCAACTCCTCCTGGCGGAGCAGTTCCACGTCGATCATGTCTGACCTTTCACAAAAGGCTGGTTAAAATTAAGGAACCCACGGCCCGAGTACCCATCCGGTACCGCACACACTCTACTCTCTTCTCTGTACTTTCTACTCTATGCTCTTGCCAAGTCAGTCACCTAACCGAAGTTAGGGCTGGGGAACGTCCGCTTCCCACATGATGAGCGGGAGGACGTCCTTGACGGCGGCGATGAAGCCGGCGTCCGCGGTTTCGCCGAAGAGCACGAGGCTCTCCCGCACGAAGCCGTGGATCAGCAGCTCGGCGGGCTGATCCGCCGGATCGTCGTTGGCGTCCAGCATCGTGACGTACCCCATCACGATGCCCGCGGCCTCGATGTCCCCATCGTCGGGGCAGTCCGCGTGCCCCTTCGGCACGTACTTGCCGGCGTTGGGGCCGGTCGGAACCTGCACGACGACCAGACCCGCGCGGAGGGTCGTGGTCTTGCCGGTCCCGCCGTCGACCGTCGGGTGCACGTCGGTGTTGCCGTCGTCGACGCTGTCCGCGTCGATCTTCGCGCCGCGCTTGACCTCGTGCACCACGTTGGTCAGGAACTTGCGGGAGGCGGTCCGCTGGACCGGTCCCATGCCCGGCATGCCGGGCCCGTGTCCGGGGTTGGTGCTCATGAAAAATCCCTCACAAAAACAAGCCAGAAGAGCGATACTAGCCTCGGAGCGATCGCCCAGTGCTCCTTCTTTCTACTCTGAGCCGCGGTTCTACTTGGCCGCGGGTTCCTTCTTTTTGCCCATCTGCCGGGCCGCGATCTCACGGCCGAGCGATCCGGGCGCCTTCTCACCGGGCTTCGGCGGCTGGCCGCCCAGCGTCGACAGCTTGGTGCCGGTGATGCCCGGCAGGCTGTTGAACAGGTTCCGGAGCTCCTCGAGGATCTCGACGTTGCCCTTGATGACCACCTCGGAGCCGTCCGCGCCCTTGCCGAGCGACAGCGACTCGATCTTGCCCGTGGTGTTGAACACCTTCTCGAGCGTGGCCTTCATCGCCGGATGCACCTTGCCGGCCGCGATCAGGCTCTCGACCGTGGTCTTGGCGGACGCCAGCTTGGTCTTGGCGCTGTCCAGCTCCAACGCGGCGATCCGCGTCAGGTCGGCCGGATTCGACGGCGCGCCCTCGGTCTTCACGACCTTGTCGCCGTCCAGCTTGAGCCCATGGACCGCCAACTGGGCGGCCATCTCGCTGCGAACCTTCGCCGGCGCCCCGCTCAGGGATACCAGCTTGTCGCCCAGCGCGGCCAGGACACTCTCCTCGCTGGCGTCTTCCGCCAGGCCGAGCTCCTTGGCCATCTTCTTCAACCATTCCTTCATCGTTTCACCTCCGTAAAGTTTCGTGAAGGTCCATTTATCGCGAGTTCGACGGACGCCGGGCCAGCAACGCTGCCAGCCGTTCCGCGGGCGTCCGCATGATGTCGTTGATCTCTTTCTGTGCGCCCTGCCGCAGGGCCTGGTACACCTTGTCGAGGCCCTTGATGAGCGCCTCGTCCTCCTCGTTGACCGCGATGGCCTCGAGGAGCTTCTTGTCGAACAGCGGCGCCTCGTCCGTGGCCGGCGCGCCGCCCAGCGAGATGAAGTTCCGCTGCCGGCCGATCACCGGGTAGTTGGTTAGGCACACGTGCTCGAAGATGTCGTCGTACTGCACGCCGCCCGCGTCTACGTACTTGCTGTACCACTTCACCGAGACAGCGTCGGCAGTGCCGTCCTGCATCTGCTTGATCGTGGTCACGTCGAGGGGCTGGGCGATGCCGAGCACGTCGTCGCCCATCGACACGAACGGGCCGGGCCAGAAGCCTTTGTTGGCCTCCGTGTCGTCGCGGTGACCGTCGGGCATCGGGACCTTGTTCCCGTTGGCGATAAACTTCTTCATGTTCTCTTGCACCGACGCGCGGATCTCTTTCGTCACGATGATTTCGACGTTCGTGACGGGGTGAATCCAGACGCCGTCGTGCATGACGTCCTTGATGAAGAGTCCGGCGCCTCGCGCTGCAAACTTCTCACCTCGGTGCAGCAGTCTCGTGAAATCCATTCTTATCTCCGTTTCCTCATAACGCCGCACGATATCAGGTAACGAGCCTTGATAAGGTGCGGCGGCTGAGGGCTCTTAATGATCCGCAATACTCACGCGTTAAGTTAAGAGCAGGTCAGCTCCCTTTCGGGTCTGGATTACTCCCACGCCTCCCAGGTGATCACGTCTCCCGCGACCGGGTCCGTGGCGCCGGCGAAGTTGTAGTCGAGGAACGCCCCGACCACCGTGACGAGCGCCGTGGTTGCCTTCGCGAGACCCGTCGACGTGCGCGTGGCGATCGAGAAGAACCGGGGCGACGTGAGCCCGGTCGGGATCTTGATGTTGTCCGCCAAGACGTCCGCGTCCGTGACGACGTGCGAGCCGCGCGCCTCCGTCTGGGTCCCGCCGGCTTCGCCGCCGATCAGGCTGCCCGTGACGCAGGACGGCGCATCCGCGACGGTGTTCGACACCGTCATGTTGCCTGCCGCGCCGCGAGCGTCGGCGACCAGGACGACCATGATGTTCGACTTCGTGTCGAGCGATGCCGTGACGCCGGGCGTGGGCTTGTTGGCGTTAACCGCAGCCAGGAACGCGGCTGCGATGGTCGCCGCGACGCCGGAGGACGTGTCGACCCAGACGTTGCCGGCGCCGAGGCCGGCGGCGGCGTCGCGGAGCTCGTACGTCTTGTTGCCGACGACGATGGTCTCACCATCGACGAACGTGGTGCCACCGAAGTACGCGTACCCACGCGCCTTCAGCCCAAGGAATCTTTGCTTGCCCATGTAAGGTTCTCCTATCTAAGCCCGAAACCCGCGCACTACGGCGCAGCAAACTACGGGTTCCACCCGCGTTAGGGGCTAAGTTTCTATTTCTATTTCTTTTTCGGGTTCTCAACGCCGTTCTTGGGCTTCGCCCCGCCCTTGCCCTTCACGTTCGTATCCCCGGGGTTGCCGGCCGGCGCCTTCAGGCCGTTCGCCTCGTCGTCGCGGTCGTGCGCGAGGGAACCGAGCTGGTCGGCGCTCTTCAGGGGCACGCCCATCGACTCGCAGATCCCCACAAAGTCGATGTACTCCATGCAGCGCACAACCTTGCCGTCCTTCAGGGCGACCTCGAACTGCGTCATCTGCTGGAGGATGACGCGGTACAGGTCCCGCATCCAGTTGCTCAGGCCCTTGCTCTTGATGTACGTCCGGCTCTCGCGCAGCGCGTCCTCGCCGAAGTTGTACAGCACCAGCGGATCGACGACCTGCGTCTGGATGACCTTGAAGAAGTCCTTCATGATCTCCTCCAGCAGCATTTGGAGGATGTCGAAGTGCACGGCAGCCTCACCCGTCCCGATGCCCGATCCGCGGCCGGCCGAGCCGGCCCGGTCAGCGATCAGCGCGCCGCGCAGGATCTGCAGGTTCAGGTACTCGAGGCGCGGGTGGTACATGTCCCCGCGCTTGTCGTCCTGCAGGAGCTGGACATCTACCAGGCGGTTGCCCTTGTCGTCCATCTCGCCGGGCAGGGTGATCGCCTCGCCGTTCTTGGCGGCCATCAAGGCGCCCTGCATGAACTCGCACCCGTCGATCTTTGTGCCGTTCGGCCCGTCGATCTCGGCGGGAACGTGCGCGATGTACTGCCCGTCCGCCTTCTTCTCGAAGTACCGGTCGCAGAAGAGGTCCGTCGCCTCGAGCTCCCACCACGGCTTGTACTGCTGGTCGAGCATCGGGCGGCCGGTCAGCTTCCCACAGACCAGCGGCGCCAGGAACGACCAAAGGATCGAGCGCTCCGTGCCGATCTCGACCGGCTTGTCGTCGACGCCCGTGCCGCTGATGCCGCCCCACTCGTCCTTCGCGCGGTCGACCATCAGGAACGTGTCCAGCTGGTCGAGCACCTTCACCTTGTCAAAGATCCATGCGCTGGGGATGTTCAGGAACTCCTGCGTGCCCGTGCTCTTGTCCTGCACCGGGATCGAGATCGGCCCGCCGACCCAGATCTTCTCGGCGGCCTGGTACCCGAGCGGGATCGCTCGCGACAAGCCCAGCGCCATGTCGTGCCAGACCTTGCGCACGGCGTAGTCGACCAGCGCGACGATCTTGCTGTTCTGGCCTTCGATGCAGAAGTTGTCGTTGACGACGGACGCCCGCAGGATCGCGTGCGAAAAGGCGACCGTCGGGTTGTCCAGCATCTGCACGCGCCGCTTGTGGTCGACGCGCTGCGGATTGAACTGCCCGATGATGCGAACGACCTCCCGCATGACCTTGCTCTGAACCGTGAACTGCCGGATCGACGCGCCGGTCGGAGGCTTCGGCTTCTCGGCTCCGGGGGTGCGCGGGACGGACGCGAGCTTCGTTGCAGGAGCGCTCATGATCGTTCCTATTATAGAACGTTAGTTAAAGATCCGACCCTTCGCCTGCGTGAACAAACGCCGCCCCATGATCATCGAGGGAGCGACGCGCACGCTCGCGCTCGCACGGGGCGTCGACGCCGCCATGCCCCGCGCCCGGTTCGACAGGAGGGTGCCGATGACCGCGTCGTCGTGGAACCCGTCCGGCGCCCCGTATAGGACGCGCCCGGTCTTCGTGACCTCCAAGGAGAAGTCCTCGTGTTCCCGGAGCAAACGTTCCCCGTCCTCCTCGTCCTCGAACCCCTCGGGGAGGCCGAGCTTGCCGGCCTCGAACGCGACGATGCCTTCCTCTACCAAATCTTTCTTGCTGTTGTAGGTGAACGTCATGCCCTCAAACTTGTTCTTCAAGGGCGTGGCGCGCAACAGCTCGTCGATCGCTTCGCCCACGCCCGTCTGGTCATGCACGAGGCGACGCGTCGGGTGTCCCTTCGCGGCGACGCGCTTCGAGAACTCCACGAGCGCGTCGACCTGACGCCGGTACGCCATCAGCTGGGGGAGTCTCATGTAGTCGATGATGCTCCCGCTCTTTTCGCCCGTCGCCACGAACCACGTCCAGTCCTTCTTTTTCGCCCAGTCCGCTCCGATCCCGACGCCCTCGCCCTTGATCGGGGCGATGCGCGGCGCTTCCCGCAGGTTCTCGAACACAACGCCGAGCCCGTCGAGGAACTCGGCGAGGAACTCCTGCCGGAACGCCTTGCCCGGCATGTTCTTCTTGGCTTCCGCCAGGAAGGCTTCCGGGATAAAGATCGCGTCGTACGCCGTGAACCGCTTGCTGTAGTACAGCTTCGCGTTCACCGGGTCCAGCCCCAGGCGGAATCGCTTGTACGCCCAGCCGCGCCGGCCCTTCGGGGTCCCGATGCCGAGGAAGTCCCCGTCGGTGTCGGCCAGCGTCGGGAACAAGCACTCGTCCCACGCGTCGTCCGTGACTTGGCCCTGCTCGTCGATGATGAGGAGGTCAACGCCCTCACCGCGCAGGTTGTCCGGCACTTCCGCAGACCGGAACTCGATCGTCCACCCGGTGACCGTCTTGAGGGTCATCGCGCCGCGCGAGTAACCCGCCAGCAGGCCGGCCTGGTGCAGCGCCGACAGCAACGTACGGAACGGCTTCTTGCACTGCTTGTACGTGGGCGCGACCCACCAGATCAGCCCGATCGCGTTCGCGCGGCGGACCTTCTCGATCACCTTGAGGCAAGCGAACGTCGTCTTGCCCCACCGGCGCGTAGTGAACAGCGACTGATACTTGCACCGCGAGGCGAAGACCTGCATCTGAGTCATGGTGCACGGCAGCACCAGTTGACTGGGGAGGTACTTCGCCTTGTTCTTGTACTGACCCTTGTTCGCGGGCCCCACGCCGACGTTACGATCGTCGGTGTTCATGGTCTTCTGAAGACCGCTGAGGTCGAGCGTGTCCGGGATCACCGGCGTCTTGTCGGTGACCTGCTCATCCGCGAACGACGGAGTCTCGAGCGCGATCTCCGCGTCGAGCTCACTCGCAACGTCCGCGACCTGCTGGGAAAGCGAAGCGCCCATCAGCAAGAATCCCTCGACCGGTACTGCGTCGGCCGCCAGGCCTGGTACTTATTGACAAAGAGCGGAACAACAGCTGCGTGCGGCATCACGTACTTGTGTCTCCACCAGTCGCCAAAAGGCGACGGGATCCAGACGTTCACGTATCCGCCCATCAGAACTTGCCCATGAAGATCATCTCGGACAGCTCCTTGTTGCCCTCGCGCTTCACGAGGTTGTGCACCCGGAGCATCACCGCGCCGACCTGCTCGAACCGATACGTCCGCACGAGCTCGGTGACCGCGATTCGCTGCTCCCGGGTCCAAGTCGAGTGCGTCATGAGCTCGATCGTCGCGACGAGCGCGGCGGTCGGCGACTCACGCACGGGCGGAGCCTTCGGCAGCGCCGCCGGCGGAGCGGGAATCGGGCCCGTATCCATCAGCGGGTCGCTCATTTCGCTATTTTCTCTTCACTTGCCTTTAAGTAAGTCGCCCGTACCCAAATCTGCGTTGGAGTCCTTCAATTTGCTCGATCTGAGCTCCGACACACCCGGGAGCGGATTTCCGCCTTCCTCAGCGGCTGCGATCTCTGCGTCGATCTGCTGATCGAGCCCGTTGTTCGCCGCCTCCAATTCCGCTTTTAGCGCGGAATCTTCGGCTTTTGCTGCCGGAGTGCGCAGATCTCGCTTTTCCCGCGCTTCAATGAGTTTCGCTGACCGCGGAGTCAAATCCAAGTCCGCGGCGCCCGCGAGGGCCTCCTCCGGAGTGTCGAACGCGGTCGAGTGCTCCCTGAGCTTCCCGGTCGTGTCCCGCTCGATCGGGCGGAACTTGATGTCGAACGACGCGGGCGCGGCCAGGGCCTCGTCCACGGCGCCCTGATCTAGCGCACCCGTCCAGCGCGCACGCCCGAACGCCGCTTGGACGAAGGGAACCGCGCCGGCCATCCCGGCTTCCTTCAACGCGAGGCAGATGTCCGTGCGGAGCCGACCTAGTAGCAGGATCATCTTCGCAGCGTCGAACTGCTGGTCGACGCGCTTGGCCTCGATCGCGGCGCAGGAGCTTACGAGCGCGTTGACCTCGCGCATCTGCCCGAGGATGAGACCCGCGACCGCCTGGGGCATGACTCCGTCGTTCTGCGCCGTGGCGCGCCCCAACATGCGGATCGACTCGCCGAGGATCATCTTCGCGGCGACTACTTCATCGCGGAGGCTGAGGGACTCTTCGGCGGCAGCTTGGAGCTGTTCGAGCAGATGCGGGGAAGACTCGAGATTTGCCTCGTATCTCGAGACTTTTCGTGAATTGCTCGAATTGGCGCGGACTGAACCGGCGGTCATGTACCCCACCCCATTTCCTACATTAGTTTGACGACGCGATAGGCGTATATTGCGAGAAAACTGTAGGAATGAGGCGTAACACGCCATCTACGCCACCGGGTGGGTAAAACTTAGAGAAATCTCCCTGGGTGGGGTTGCGCGTATATCGGCAGAGACGTTGAGGGCCAAGGACTTAGAGCTGGGTAAGAATCGTGGAATTTCGTGTAACGCAAGAAAACGGGCTGCGCATTTAATTAAGCGCAACTTTTTGTAAAATTTTGACTACTTAGTTGGGGATCTGAGTTCTGCCGCGAGGCAGCCTAGCCCAAGACGTGATGAATGACGTATCGTTCTAAATCATTGATAATCAATACGTTACGCATGAATGAAGAGCTCACACATCACTAAATAATAATCGTTGTCGATTCAAACGTAGAGCATCATCACATGCATTAAATAGGTAGAAAGGAAGAAAACGACGACGCGGAAAACGATGTGCGCGAAACGTTGACGCGAATACGCAACGAATCGTGACGTGCTCTTTGGAAAATGGAAACGTCGAAAAACACGACGCGCAAGAAAAGAATGCGTGCGTGCGACGTCGACTCACACGACGCGCGGCTCGTGCGACAGGGACGTACTCCTGCACTCGAACGGCTCGAACGGCTCTGGCCGACTTTCCGGCTGGAGCGCTCAACATACAACACACAAAGGAGCTTACCATGTCCAACACGAACGCTTGCGACCTGTCCACCGAGAAGGGCCGCCGTCAGATGAAGAAGGCCGTCGGCCGCCGCCTCCAGCGGGACGACTTCCCCGCCACGCCCGAGGGCTGGACGTGGTTCTGCGAGTACCGGGTCGGGATCGCCACCCGGAGCCTCAAGCGGGACCAGCGCAGCCTGGATTACTGGAACTCGGTCAAGAAGAGTGAGCACCTCGTGGACGCGATGGAGAAGGTGAACGCTCTCGCCGAGGCGCAGTCCCAGATCGAGAAACTCACGGCCGAGCTCGCCGCCGCCAAGGCCGGCGCCAACAAGAAGCAGTCCTAGTCACAGCGCACAGACCTGTTGCATCGAGCCGCGCATCGTGTGAGTCGCACTCAACTTGAGTGGTTCAAGGTGAGGGACGAGCGAGCTCGCCGCGCTGAAGAGCGGGACGAGGGCGGCGGGACCGGGATAGTAGGCTGACTCGCCACGCTTGAGCCCACCGGAGCGCTAAACTCGCTCAATTCAGATTTGAGCCACTCCTCCAAAACTTTCTAGCGCCCAAAAGCGTATCATATATGATGATACATCGCGTGACTCGAAGCGACACGGCTGCACTTTCGCAGCACTCGTTCCGAGCCGCAAGCACAAAGGAGCATTTCATGAACGCTCGACTCGAAGCACAGGCCCGCGAGCTGACCGCGAAGGCGCAGCTGGCCGAGAAGCGCGGGGACCGCACCGCGTGGGTGGCGCTGCACAAGGCGTGGTGCGCCATCATGGCGGTGAGACTGGGAAGGAGCTGAGCCACGGCCATGGGACCCGCCAACAGGATCCGCGACTCATCAGGATGGGTGTGACTCACGGTCTAACACAGACCGCCAGATGCCACCTTTGGGCCGTCCTTGGCTTTAAGGTGGCGGCCGGCGAGCTGACGAGGTGCCGCGTAAGACTGGGTGAGGAACCCGCTGCGGCATGCCAGATCGGTAAGTGCCGAGGTCTCGGGCCGAACGGGCCCGCACAGCGAGTAGCTGGGGACCGCTTGCTCTTTGGTAATCGGTAATCGCTAGGCGTTGAGAGCGCCGAAAAGCGGGCTCTCGGCTAACGGTCAGTGCTTATGAGGCACTCGCCGCGGGCTGGGAGTCTGGCCTGCGCGGGCCTGTGCGCCGTACAGCTGAACGATCCCAGCCGGCCGCCCGAGATAGTAAAGGCCCACCCAACGCGGTGCGCTCGAGGAATAGCTCTGGCCTCACGGCCTATATGAGTGAGTACTCGCCCGCTGGAGAGTCAACTCCGAAGCCGATGGATTTGGGCCTGCGAGACGTCTTACGAGATCAGTTGCGCCTATTAAGCATCTTACGCTTAAAGTTACACCTTTAATCCACTATCACTTCGCTCAAAACTAGGTATTTAGAGGTTCCAAATTCCCACCCCCGCACGGAATATGGTAATAAGGAGCTGTTTTAAGATGTATAATAGGCGCAATATCTCCTTTCCCAGAGTAGGAATTCCCTTACGCGCAATTCTTACACCTTTCCCCAGATTCCTGTGTTCCATTCCACGCGACGAGTTCCAACGTCAGTTCCACCTCAGAACTGCGCTTTCTCACGCTCACGTACCCAGTTTTACTCCTAGATCTGCACTTGCGCCGTGAAAACGCATCTTGCTTTCAGCGCAACTTTCCTCATAAGCGCAACGAATTTCTTGCGCCCACTTGCGCTTTGGTCCCACACCTTACGAGTTAGTCCTCACCTGAGCAGCTCACCCACCAATTAGCGCTCACCTAAGCAGCCGTTGCGCTTAATGCCCTTGAGTTTAGGCTGCTCTACCACTTGCGCTGAAGCGGGTTCTTACGCTTATCCAACCAGCTTACGCTTATCCAGACACCTTTCCATAAAACATAGCGCTTAACTCGTATCTTACGCTTATCCAGTACTCTTACGCTGAAAGGAGACACTATGAGCATCCGAGGTCGAGCTATTAGACCTCAGGCGCTGAAACCCGCCGAACCAGCGCCCACGCTCCCCGGTGACCCGTTCGTGGCGGCGGAGCGGTACGATCGAGCGTGCTGGGCGCGCCTGCGCGGGATCCGGCAGTGGAAGGGACGCTCGGATACGACGATCAAGATTCGCAGGAGGACTCATGCACCCTAAGATCGCGGAGCAGTTCCAGCGCAACTATCAGTTCCTGCGGGACGTGGTGCGTGACTACGCGGGCCCACAGGTCTACGGGTACAAGAAACCCGCCGACCTGGTCAAGCTGATCGACAAGCAGAGCAGGGAGATGGACGCACTCATCGACTCGATCCCGGACGAGGAGCTTGGGTTGCCTGGCTAAGTAAGTTGACTTATCTAGCCAATCTCACGTTACGGCGACGCTTTCCTGTAACGTGAGCCATGGCGAGATCGTCATATTCATGTACGATTTCATTCGTTGAAGAAAGGAGCTTTCATGGCGGAACAGCGCTTCCTGTACCACTGTATCATCCAGAGTCCGGTCGAGCCGCTCACCACGTACGAGCTGGCCCTCACCGGGCCGGATCAGTCTCGCGGGCAAGCGGCCCTCACCGAGGCGGTCCAGCACGCGTTCCAAGACTTCAGCGGCCAGGATTTCGACCCGGAGGACCACCTCTGCTACGTGGCCTTCACGGTGCATCCCGACGGTTCGCCCGCCTGGGAGCAGGATGCCGCCGACGTCGCAGCGCACGGACCGCGCATCAAGCTCGAGATCGAGCACGACAACAGCGGCGACCCGTTCCAACTCGATCTTTGGTTTGACGGCACGGCGCAAGGATGGTACAATCAGATGCTCAAGTTCTTTCATAAGCTGTACGTGCGCGGCGCCTAGCGTCAACATCAGTAAGCACCTCCGCCCTGGGACTGAACATTCCGGCGGCGAGGGTGTTTATTAGAAGGAGTCATCATGAACATGCGGGAAGTTAAGCGTGTGTACAGGCGCCGTCTCGCCGAGCGGATGCATCCGCGCCTGCCGCTGGTCTCGCGCATCGAGGTGTGGAACGAAGAGTTCCTCATCCTGAGCAAGGGCCTACGGGCCGCGCGCCAGCAGCACCTCGCGGATGTGGACCGGTTGATCGCCGCCAAGGGCGGCGACGCCTTCGACAAGAAGGTGACCGAGGATATGGACGCCGCGCAGATGAAGGAGGAGATCGAGAGCGATCTCAACTGTGAGAACGCGCCCGACGTGTGGAACGGATTCGGCGCGTCCACTTGCCTGGCACACTGCTTCGGCGGCATGCACTGGGACAAGCGGTACGGGACGTTCTTCGCGCTGCTGGATGTCCTACAGGGACTGATCCCCAGCGAGTGTGAGGCGTCCAACCTAGAGCGCATGATCGACGGCGTGCAGTACTGCGGGTGGATCAAGGAGATGCAGAAGTGCGTCGCCTGCGGCAAGCGGTTCGAGGAGTACGGGTTCGAGTGCCGCGTCTGCAAGAAGATGATCGACGAGCCCAAGCGGTGTTCTGACTGTCAGACCCGCGAGACCCACGTGCAGTATGCGTGTGAGAAGTGCTGGAAGGAGGCGAAATGAAGCCCAGCAAGATCGAGTTCGAAGTCGGCGGCGAGGACCCGAATGATCCCGACGGCGAGATCATGTTCAACGTTCGCTGCACCGTGGCGCCGGGATCGCCCGGCCGCCTGTCCGGACCGCCCGAGGATTGCTACCCCGCTGAGCCCTGCGAGGTCGATGACCTCAAGGTGTTCAAGGCGCGGGACGGCGATCCGGACCCCAACTACAAGGTGGAGGTGCCCGAAAAAGACTGGGTCAAGCACGGGCTGGACCGTGAGATGCTGGAGGAGCTGGCCGTCGAGAAGGCCAACGACTACTGGCAGGGCCTGAAGGAAGACTACGACGAGGGCCGAGAAGAGGCCAGAAGGGAGCGCGACTGATGACGACGTTGAGCGTTGACTGCCAAGCGGCCTGCACCAAGTGCCAAGTCGTCCACGGCATCTGCTGTGACGAGGGCTTCGGCGAGAACCGGAAGTCGGAGAAGGGCGGACCGATGGTTAAGTGTGACCTCGGTCACCAGCACGAAGATCCGAAGTGTCGGGCGTGCTGCCACGACCGGCCGAAGAAGCCCATCCCCAGCCTCACCGACCTGGCCGCGGCGGTACGGGTCATCGAGTGCTGGCAGGACACCCAACCCAGCGGCACGATCCAGCTGGTCCACGACCTGCTCACGGGGATGCGGGAGATGGCCGAGCAGCACAAGTCCAAGCCGGTGGATCTCGAGGACGATCGCACCAGCGGGTGCTACACTGGGGAGGGTCCATGATTCGTCTGACCGACGCTCAACGCGCCCGGGCCCACGCGGCGGTGCTCCGCAAGCACGGGTTCAAGCGATGCGGCACCACCAAGGCCGGCAGCCACCGGTACCGCCATAAGTGTGGTGCTCGCGCGTACTATCTCTACTCTAAGCCCAAGAATGGTTGGAGGACGTGCCTGAAGTTCCGCGGCTTGTGGGGCTGGACGGGTCGCTTCTACGCGAACCACGTGAACTTGGACGAATGGATGACCCAACATAAATAACGGAGGAAATCACGAACTATCTCGCTTATTTGGCGCTATTAATCGCTTCCTTGTAACAAACGGGGGTGCGAGATCGTCAAATATATGTACGATCAGTGCGATGTCGTTCGGGGCGCCCGTTGTGCAGGCTGGAGCTCAACGCGGCGACCCAATCGACGCCACACTTTCGTGGTGGTTGAGAGGTTATCGGATGGTTAGGAGATCCCAGATGGTTCAGGCCAAGAAGGTCGCCCCGCCCGCGCCCGCCGCCCCGACGGACTCGTCGAAGCCCGCCGACCCGGCCGCGCCCGTCGCGCCCGCCGCCCCGACCGCCTCCGGGACGAAGAAGGAGAAGGCCCCGAAGGTGCCCAAGGAGAAGGCGAAGAAGCGCTCGGACTTCCAGGGCCCCACGGGCTGGCAGGATTGGTGCGAGTACCGCCGCCAGCGGTGCATCAAGAAGTCGGAGAAGCTGCTGCAGGACGCGCAGCAGTGGGAGACGAACAAGGCCGGCGAAGAGGTCGCCAAGAACGAGAAGAAGGTCAAGAAGCTGCAGAACACCATCAAGAAGGTGGAAGCGGCCAAGGCCGAGCTTCGCGCCATGGGCATCGACCTCAAGGCGATGGGCCTGGAGTAGTCAACGCCCGCAAGTTTGTGGCCCTCGCCCGCTCTTTATGGGGTGAGGGCCCATTCTTGTGGACTTTGATGTAAAGGCTGA
>Ga0193692_1000152_pt1 | contig 16640 bp, 6 predicted proteins | sample L3a1metaG_FD_144917 | JGI IMG/M metagenome (GOLD analysis project Ga0193692, IMG submission 144917) | Soil microbial communities from a riparian zone of the East river system, Colorado, United States - L3a1 | ecosystem: Environmental > Terrestrial > Soil > Riparian zone | place: USA: East River... | reverse complement strand
GGCGACTGTAGAACATCGGCCTGAAATTGCATCAGCAGGTTGTTGGCGGCTGCCCCACCATCCACGCGCAGTTGATCCAGCACGATACCCGAATCGGCGTTCATGACTTCGAGCACATCAGCCACCTGAAAAGCGATTCCCTCCAGCGCGGCGCGGGCGATATGAGCGGCGTTAGTGCCGCGCGTGATTCCGGCGATGGTCCCGCGCGCGTATTGGTCCCAATGCGGTGCGCCGAGGCCGGCGAAGGCAGGGACGACGTACACCCCGCCCGTATCGGGGACGCTCGCCGCTAACGCTTCCACTTCGGCCGAGGATTTGATAATGCCCAATCCATCGCGCAGCCATTGGACGACCGCGCCTCCGATGAACACGCTTCCCTCCAGCGCGTAGAGGGTCTGCCCGTCCCTCTTCCACGCCACCGTCGTCAGAAGCTTGTTGCGCGATTCCATCGGCGTCGGCCCGGTGTTCATCAGCATGAAGCAGCCGGTGCCATAAGTGCTCTTTGCCAGCCCGCGCTCAAAACAGGCCTGGCCGAACAGCGCAGCTTGTTGATCGCCGGCCAGGCCGGCGATGGCGAGCGGCTTCTCGAAAAGCTCCGCCTCCGTCTCGCCATAAACTTCGCTCGACGAATGCACCTCGGGCAGAAGGGCGCGCGGGATCTTCAACGCCTCCAACAGCTCCGCATCCCATTGGCCAGTGTGGAGATTAAATAACATCGTGCGCGAAGCGTTGCTGGGATCGGTCAGATGCAGCCTGCCACCGGTCAGATTCCATACGAGCCACGTGTCCACGGTTCCAAAAGCTAAACTCTCCTCTCTCTCGCGCTCTCGCGCTCCAGGCACGTTATCGAGCAGCCAACGGATTTTGCTGCCGGAGAAATACGCGTCTATTACAAGCCCAGCCTTGCGCTGGATCACGGGTTCCAACCCGGCTCGCTTCCATTCGTCGCATAGTCCTGCCGTCCGTCTGTCCTGCCACACGATCGCGTTGTGGATCGGTTCACCAGTCCGCCGATCCCACAGGATGGTCGTTTCGCGCTGATTGGTAATGCCGATGCCTTTGATTTCCCTCGCAGCCAGGCCGCTTTGCTTCACAGCGCTCTGGGCCACTGAAAGCTGGCTCGACCAAATCTCGCGCGGGTCATGTTCGACCCATCCCGCCCGCGGGAAAATCTGCCTGAACTCCTGCTGCGCCATGCCGCGTATTTGGCCGGCTTCATCGAATACGATCGCTCGTGAACTGGTGGTTCCCTGGTCAAGTGCCAAGATCATGACTCGGTTTTAGTGCCAGCTCGGATCCCCAACCTGCTGGCGACCGCCGCCAAAACCTGCGCAAACTCGTCGCTTGTAAGCACTCCCAGCCGTCGTTCCAATCTAACGGTTGATACGGTTTGAATCTGCTGAAGATGAAACGCGCCGGGTTTGAGAAAGGGCTTCGGAATATTCAGCTCCCACCTGTTACTTCGTAGTGCGGTGGTATGAAGCAACAAAGTTACCAAATCCAATTCGTCGGCGGCAGGGTCGCCGGTTAGAACTAATGCAGGCCGCACTTTAGCAGCCATCCCGAAGTCAGTCATCCAGACTTCACCGGGATTGACGGCGGGCATCCTCGTCCTCCATCCGATCCAGCATGAGGGCGCCCTCCAGCGCGGTCTTGTTGCAAGAGGCTACATCCGGGTCCTGATTTGCGATCTGAAACAGCATCTCCCGAATCGCCCGCCGATCGGTCTCGGTCAGCTTCGGTAACTCCCTAATGATTTCGGCAGCGCTCACAGTGACAGACTAAGCCATCATAAGGAGCTTGTCAGGAACAATTTCGTTCGGTTCTAAACCGCCGCCGCAATTCCGTCTGTACGGTTCGATTCCTTTGCTAGCCAGCCAGTTGCCTCTCGCCCTATGACCACTCGTAGTGTATAGCAACCCAATGTTGCCGGCTGGCGATTTCTGGGAACTGGCTCACCGAGCCTGGCACATCTTCTTTGCCGTTTTTGCGGTATTCATTTCCATCGTGGCCTCGGCCCAGGTGGTCTTGCACAAGCGAGACTCGCGCGCGGCGATCGCCTGGGTCGGTTTTATCTGGCTGGTGCCGCTGGTCGGAGCGGTCCTTTATTTCATTTTCGGCGTGAACCGCGTGCGACGCCAGGCTGCCCTGTTGCGCGGCGGCTTGGAACGGTACCAATCGCACGACAGCGATGCCGGCTGTCCGCCCGAGGAACTGCATCGTCATTTGCCCGGCCAGACGGGACATCTCCATATGTTGGCCCGCGTCGTGAACGAGATCGTTCAGCGCCCGTTGCTGCCAGGCAACCGGATTGAGCCGCTGGTCAACGGGGACCAGGCATACCCGGCGATGCTCAAGGCGATTGCGCAGGCGCAACGCACGATTTCGTTCGAGACCTATATTTTCGATCGTGATCCGGTTGGGCTGGAGTTTGCGCATGCGCTGGGCGAAGCCGCACGGCGGGGAGTTCAGGTTCGCGTGCTGATTGACGCGGCGGGAACGCGATACTCCTGGCCGCCCATTTTGCGCACATTACGCAAGGAAGGGCTGCGGTACGCGCGTTTCATGCCGGCCTTCCCCCTGTGGCGACTCGTGTCGTTGAATTTGAGAACGCACCGAAAAATCATGGTCGTAGACGGCAAAGTTGGATTCACGGGCGGAATCAATATCCGCGAAGGCCACTGTTTGAAGCGCAAACCGCGCCGTCCGGTCCAGGATCTGCACTTCCGGTTGGCCGGGCCGGTGGTGGCGCAGTTGCAGGAGGCCTTCGCTGACGACTGGCTGTTCACGACCGGGGAATCCTTGCGCGGGGAAGACTGGTTTCCGAAGCTCGAATCCGCCGGCCAGGTCCTCGCGCGGGGAGTTGGCGACGGCCCCGACGAAGATTTCGAGAAGCTGCGCTGGGTCCTTCTAGGCGCCCTGGCCATCGCGCGGCAATCGGTGCGGATTGTCACGCCGTATTTTCTCCCCGATCCTTCGATCGTGTCCGCGCTCAACGTGGCGGCCATGCGCGGCGTTCGAGTGGACATTATTTTGTGCAGCCGCTGCAACCTGCCGTTCGTACAATGGGCCTCGCGCGCCTTATGGTGGCAGGTGCTCGAACACGGATGCCACCTCTGGCTCACCGCCCCGCCCTTCGACCATTCGAAGCTCATGCTCGTGGACGGATGCTGGGTATTGTTGGGTTCGGCGAACTGGGATGCGCGAAGCCTGCGCCTTAATTTCGAATATAACGTCGAATGTTACGACCAGAACCTGGCGCAGGAACTCAATAAGTTGATCCAGGCGAAGCTTCGCGATGCGCACGAAGTGACTCTCGGAGAAGTGGATGCGCGCGGGTTGATAGCACGGCTGCGCGATGGAGTTGCGCGGCTGGCGACTCCGTACTTGTAGGGAGCCGCTTTGCTTAGAAGCTGCGGCAGGGATCGAGCGGACGAAGAGGAAGACGAAGAGGAGGAGGAAGATTAGGAGGTAACTACACGCGGCTGGGCAAGGTCCTCACCCCATATCGGCAGGTGCATCCCACGGCTAAAGGTAAGCGACAAAAAAAGCATAGGCACTATGAATAAAACGCAACAGTACCAATGCGGGCTTTTTTGTCCTGAACTCAGGACGTGCGGGAAAGCATTGCGAACATCAAACCTCGTTCTGGGGCTTACCTTGGGGTTGTGGTTTTGCGTAATTCAGGGAGCCGCAGGGACTTCTGGGACTACTGAGCCACCGGCGCGGGCAAAGTCGGTGCGGTGGTCGGTTTCGCTGCCACCACTGACCACGACCGTCCTGGAGCGATTGCAGCGACCCGAAGTCGCGCAGACCAAAGGACGGTTCCGGATCGGCACCAGCCGAACGTTTGATAAGCCGATTGTCGTCAACGCGGACACGGTGGCGGAAAAGGATTGGCAAGTATCTGCTGACGGCTCGCGTTCTGTGTTCGTCGAGGTCGAGTCGCAAGGAGCACTCGGCCTCCGTTTACACATCGAACGCCTGGAGCTGCCTGGTGGTTCGCGGTTGCTCATTTCCGATGCAGTGAACTCTGCTGCACCGGCAATAACCGTGTCTCAGGCCGATGCCGATAGCCAGGGCGGGATTTGGATCCCGACGATTTTCGCTCAGCAGGTCAGGGTCGAATGCCGCGTGCCGGCTGCTGTGGCACTGAAGGACGTTGCGTTCGAGATCACCGGAGTGTCGCACATTTATATACTCCCTACCTTGGCGCCGGCGACTGCCTCGGAGGAGAACACCAAGGAAGGCTCTTGTCACCTGGACGTCACCTGCTCATCTGACTACGCGCAGCAGGCAAGTGGGGTGGCGAGAATGTCGTTCGTGGATAACGGCGACACGCTCCTGTGCACGGGGTGCCTTCTCGCGACCGACAACAACAACGACAGCTTCTTTCTTACCGCCAACCATTGCATCACCGACCAGGCGACGGCTTCGAGCATCGAGCTGTTCTGGCTTTATCAAACCGCCGCTTGCAAAGGCACGCCCCCAGCGCTCACCAGTGTGCCGCAAACCTCCGGCGGGGCGGACCTGGTGGCCAGTTCAGTGGCGAACGACTTTTCATTTCTTCGCCTGCGTCAATTGCCCCCCGACGGGACCACTGCCCTGGATTGGAGCACCAATCGTCCATCGACGACCGAAACGCTCGCATGCATCCACCACCCCGGCGGAACTTACAAACGGATCTGTTTCGGTACCTTGTTCGATTCCGATGCGAATTTTTGGGCGGTTCAATGGTCACGAGGCGTGACTGAACCCGGCAGCAGTGGCGGTCCATTGCTCAACGGCGCGCACCAGGTCATTGGCCAGCTCAATGGCGGCTTCTCCGGGCCCGGGTCCTCGTGTGGCAACCCTTCCGCTCCTGATCAATTCGGCCGGTTTGACCTGACCTACCAGGCCATCCAAAGCTGGCTCGGCGGTGGAAGCGGAACCAATCCGATCGTAACCGGCGACAGCGTGCCGCCCAACAAAGGAACGTTCAACGGTTTATTCGCGGACCAGGGCGGAGGTGTCACGCCGCAGAGTGCCGGTTTTGTCACGCTTACGACGATGGCCAGTGGCAAATTCTCGGGCCATTTGCAAATGTCCGGTGGCCGCTACGGGTTCAAGGGCCAATTCGGCTCGGACGGGACGGTTCAGACTCGCGTTCCGCGCGGCGCGATGCGGCCACTCACGCTACAAATGCAAGGGGATGCTGCCAGCGGCGGTGACACCATCATCGGGACGGTTTCCGATGGCACCTGGAACGCGACGTTGTCGGCTGACCGCGCTGTATTTGATGGACGCGGCAATGTGGCGCCGCAGGCCGGGAGGTACACGCTCGCGTTTCAGGGTGCGGCGGTGCCCAATAGCCCTATCGGAAACAGTGTCGGAGTGGTGACGGTAACGAGGGCAGGCAAGATTCAATTCGTCGGGTCACTGGCTGACGGCACCCGCATTTTGCAGGCCACGAGTGTCTCCGCCGCGGGCGGTTGGCCATTGTTCGCGCCCCTTTACAAGGGCCAGGGGCTGGTTTCCGGTCCGGTTACCTTCGCGAGTTCGGATGCATCGGACCTTTCGGGTAATGTAAGCTGGGTGAAGCTGGCTGCTTTGCGGACGAAGTTTTTCAAAAGTGGTTTCGCGCTCGACTCCAATTTGACCGGCTCGAGCTACACGCCCCCAGCCAGAGGAACCCCAGTGCTGGGTTCGTCCAGCGCGACTCTGGTATTGCAAGGCGATAGCCAAACCATTAACGACCCGATCTCTTTCGGTCCTAACAATCGTGTGACCGACCTCAACGGGAACCGGTTATCTCTGACATTCTCGCCCGCCTACGGCAGTTTCACAGGAAAACTAAGCAGCCCCGGCAATATCACCGCCGCGACACTGCGTGGCGTTGTTCTGCAAAAACAGGGTGTGGGCTCGGGTTATTTTCTCACGCCCGGCCAGGCTGGTGAACTGGTGCTTCAACCGTAGGACATTGGTCAAAGTCCGGCCACTGCTACTGTTTGAGTTGCCCGTCCAGCCACTTCAGCGTGCGCTCCCACATCGCCGGCGTATAAACATGACCCTGGCCTGGATAGACCACGCTCTCGAAGTTTTCCTCGCGCCCGTACAAGCGATACACAGGCCTAACCGTCGCCTCGATTGCGCGAATCCCGTCCACGGGTGAGGTGCCGTCGCAGTCGCCATCAAGAAACAGGACTGGCCTGGGCGCGAGCAACGCGATGATCGCCTCCGTGTCAAAGTGGTTCAGGAGGTTGGGAACGAAATAGTAAATCCCGTGCGCCTTCAGCAGTTCCTGTTGAATAAGGTTCTGATAGCGAGTCAGGCAACAGATGGGAACGCCGGTCTTGAGCCGTTCATCCAAGGCCATCAACCACCAGGCGCGGGTGGCGCCCATGCTCATCCCCATGACGCCGATGTTGTTCGTGTCCACCTCCGGACGCGCAGCAAGATAATCCAGCGCCATTAAGTCATCGCGAAGAATCATTGCCCACAGAGTGCGTCCCACCCACAGATTGAACTTCGAGGCGGTCATTTCGCCGTTGGCGCCTTTTTCACCCGGGCCGCCTGGACCTAACCCGTTACGTTCGCCGAAGCAGTAGGCATCTACCCCGAGCACGACGTAGCCCCGCCGGGCCAGGGCGGGGCCGGGTTCCTCGGGGGTGTGTTGCGCCTGGAACAGTTCTTCCTTGCCAATCTCGTATTGTCCGCCGTGCCAATGGCAGTAGAGGATAGCCGGCGCTTTGGCCGTCCGTTTTTTCGGCAGGAGGAGGTATCCGGGAACACTCGCTCCAGCCCCGTTATCGAACTGAAATTTTTCGACCAAATAGTCTTCACGTTCGTTGCGCGACAAGGTTTCAACTTTCGGGGTGCTCGGACGAGGAGGCAGCTTGCCGAGCAAATTCCACAGCGTGGAGCCGATTTCCTTGCGTTTAGCCTTCCAGGCATCGAGCGAGGCTGGGACGGCAAACGCGGGCACCGGCGGGGCGTTCGCCAACCAGCGCGTTGCCGCGGTTTGGTTAGTATCAGCCATGAGCAGGCGCGGAATGGCGAGGATCGCCGAAATGCAAGCTGCGAGGAAGTTGCGATTCATAGGCTGGCGTTGGGCAAGGCTGGTTCATGCAAGCGATGCCGCCCATCGTGCGGTGTTCTCGAGCAAGTTTCAATGCTGACCTCCGGCGGGATTTGACAACCAGACCATCCAGTACACGTTTAGAAAAAACAACGGAACCAATATGAAGACCCAGGAAAACCAAAGCCGGGTGAATTGGAGCCCGGTCCTTGATGAGACGGCCGCCGAAGCCGCGCCACATGCAGAACAGACGCCAGTGCCGGATAATGCCTTGCTGGACGCCTACTCGAACGCGGTCACCCGCGTCGCCGAGGAGGTCGGTCCTTCGGTGGTGAACATTGAAGTCCGCAAGAAGAACGGCCAGCGTGCGGGCAGCGGGTCCGGATTCATTATCACGCCGGACGGCTTTATTCTGACCAACAGCCACGTCGTCCACGGGGCGGAGAGAATCGAGGTGACGCTCCAGGACGGGCGTCATCCTGATGCCCATGTCGTCGGTGACGACCCGGACACCGATTTGGCGGTGGTGCGTGTGTTCGCGCCGCAATTGCACCCGGTCAAACTGGGGGCTTCCACTCAAACGCGCGTGGGACAGGTTGCCATTGCGATTGGAAACCCGTATGGCTTTCAATTCACGGTCACTGCAGGCGTCGTGAGCGCCCTGGGCCGCTCGTTCCGGGCGAACACCGGCCGATTAATCGATGACATCCTTCAGACCGACGCGGCGCTCAACCCCGGTAATTCCGGCGGACCGCTGGTCAATTCGCGTGGCGAAGTAATTGGCGTCAACACCGCCGTAATTCTGCCCGCTCAAGGCATCTGCTTTGCTATCGGCATTGATACGGCCAAGCATGTTGCCGGGTGGCTAATCAAAGATGGAAAGATCCGGCGCAGTTATGTCGGCGTAGGCGGCCAGAACGTTCCGATTCATCGGCGGCTGGTCAGGCATTATCAATTGCCGATCTCCAGCGGAGTGCTGGTGATCTCGGTATCGCCCGGCAGTCCCGCCGCCAGGGCCGGTTTGCGCGAAGGCGATTTGATCGTTGCGTTCAACAGCCAGCCGATTCCGTCTATCGACGCGCTGCACAAGTTGCTCACTGCCGAGCGGATCGGAAACACATCGGAACTCTCCGTCATCCGGGGAACCGAAAAATTGTTAATCCCGATTACTCCAGCGGAATCATTGCCTGAGGCCTGATGCTGGGAGTGCCAGCAGTGCGCGTGCGGATGGTCCGACCACGCCCGTTTCAATCGCACGCGCTCCGTCGGACCGCGAACCGTCCCGGTTCGCAGCGGCCACGACATGCCTGCCGGCCTGGAAAGTCTGTGGGCCCGGTGCCCTCACCGGTCGCCCGGCCTACTGAAGCAACTGCACCCGATAAATCCGCTGGGCGCAATCAGCCCCGTTGGTGCCCGAGGCGCTCGGGCCGATGGCGAGGACGTCGGGGGCGACATTCGACCATGGGTTGGTGAACGGCAGATTCATATACTGAAGGCGATAGACGTGGCCGCTGACGGAACTCCAGACGATGGTAACGACGTTGCTGGTCAGGTCTATGTGTTGGATAACCGGCGCGGACACCGCCATGGGGTTGACGACGACGAAAAATGAGTTGCTCGCGCTCAACGGCGGCACGCCATCATCCGTGACCAGGGTGGCAAACAGGTTCGTGCTGAAATTCTGCTCGGCGGTCGGGGTCCAGGTAATGACGCCATTGGTATCAATGAGGGCGTTGGTGGGGGCGGAGACCAGTATGTAAGTCAGGGAATTGGCAGGCAGGTCCGAGTCCGTGGCGGTGTTGGTAACCACAAGCGAGTTGAGGGCCTGGATGGTGAGGTCGGGTTGCGACGTAAGGACCGGCGCCACGTTCACTTCGTACACGGTCACGTCGTAGCTGTTGGTGGCCGATTTAGGCGACGGATCGTCGTCGGTGGCTACCGTCGTAAAGGTATAAGTTCCCGGGCCCTGTTCCTCGCTCGGCGTCCAGCGTATGACACCATTGGTGTCAACGGTCGCGCCGGCAATGGGCGGCAACAACTGGTAGCTGATGTTGCGCGGCGGAATATCGTTTGCCGTCGCGGTGTTGGTTACGACCAAAAGTGTCAGCTCGTCCACGGTTTGCTCGGTCTGCACGGGAAGGCTTGGTCCGTCGTGAACGGCCTGAACAGTCACGGTGAACGTGTTGGCATCGGCCAACTGCTTGCTGTTTATGGCCGCCGGATTAGTGTCGGTGACAAGTGTCGTGAAGGTAATAACGCTGGGAACCTGTGCGACGACCGGCGTCCAGGTGATGACCCCGTTGGTGTCAATGGTCGCGTTGGTCGGGCCGGTCGTCAGAGCGTAGGTCAGCAAATTGGCCGGGAGGTCCGGATCGGTCGCGGCATTGGTGACCGTAAGCGGGGTCAAGGCCACAATCGTCCTATCGGCTTGAGGAGACAACTGAGGTGGCAGATTGACCTCATTCACCGTGACCTCGAAAGAGTTGGTGGCCGATTTAGGCGAAGGAGCATCGTCCGTGGCTACCGTGGTCAGGAGATACGTCCCGGGACCCTGTGCTTCCGTCGGTGACCAGCGAATGACGCCGTTGGTATCAATCGTTGCGCCAAAGGCGGACGGCAAAAGCTGATAACTGACGTTGCGCGGCGGAATGTCATTGTCCGTGGCAGTGTTGGTCAGCACCAATTGCGTCAGCTCATTCACGGTCTGGTTCGTCTGTCCTGGCAGGCTCGGGCCATTGTGAATGGCCTGAACGGTCACGGTGAACGTGTTGGTATCGCTCAACTGTTTGCTGTTCACGGCCGCCGGATTAGTGTCGGTGACAACTGTCGTGAAGGTGATAACACTGGGAACCTCGGCGACCAACGGCGTCCAGGTGATGATCCCGTTCGTATCAATGGTCGCGTTGGTCGGGCCGGTCGTCAGAGCGTAGGTGAGCGAATTGGTCGGGAGGTCCGGATCGGTCGCCGCGTTGGTGACAATGAGCGGCGTCAGCCCGGCAATCGTCCGGTCGGGTTGCGCAGCTAACTGAGGCGGCAGATTGACCTCATTCACCGTGACCTCGAAAGAGTTGGTGGCCGATTTAGGCGAAGGAGCATCGTCCGTGGCTGCCGTGGTCAAGAGATACGTCCCGGGACCCTGTGCTTCGCTCGGTGACCAGCGAATGACACCATTGGTGTCAATCGTCGCGCCAAAGGCGGGAGGCAAAAGTTGATAACTGACATTGCGCGGCGGGATGTCATTGTCCGTGGCGGTGTTGGTCAGCACCAATTGCGTCAGCTCATTCACGGTCTGGTTCGTCTGTCCTGGCAGGCTCGGGCCATTGTGAATGGCCTGAACGGTCACGGTGAACGTGTTGGTATCGGTCAACTGTTTGCTGTTCACGGCCGCCGGATTGGTGTCGGTGACCACCGTGGTGAAGGTCACAACGCTGGGCACCTGCGTGACCATCGGCGTCCAGGTAATGATCCCGTTGGTATCTATGACCGCATTCGTCGGAGCGGTGGTGAAAGCGTAAGTGAGGAAATTGGCGGGAATGTCGAAATCTATGGCCGTGTTGGTGACAGACAAAGCACTCGTGCCGATAATAGTGCGATCAGGTTGCGGATGCGGCAACTGGGGCGCCAGGTTCACTTCATTGACGGTCACCTGGAAACTGTTCGTGGCGCTCAAGGGCGAAGCGGTGCTATCGGTGACCACAGTGGTAAAGAGATAAACCCCGGGACCCTGGTCTTCGGCCGGCGTCCAGGTAATGACCCCGTTGGTTGTAATGGAGGCATTAGTGACCGAAGGCGACACGCTTAGAGAATAGTTCAACGCTCCGGGTGAGGTGCTGGCATCGGTTGCCGAGTTGCTCACCACCAGCGACGTCATCTCATTAATCGTGCGGTTGGTCTGTGCTGCAAGCACCGGCGGAACGTGAACACAACAGACCCGCGCACTGATTCCGATGTTGTCTACGCGCCATCCGCCGCCCGGATTGGCGTTATCGGTGCCGATGCGCCACCGCAACTGGATGTTCGTCCCGCCGGCCGCGAGCGGCAGGGTGATGACCACGTTGCTGTAATTATTGTTCGTTCCGCTCCAGGCGAAATGGTTGCTGAGCGGGTTGCCCCAACGGTTGTCTATCTTCGTGTTGTACCCGTTGCTGGTGACGAAGGCGCCCCCGGCAGTGATAATATCCGCAAACGCGTTAGTGCCGATTTTGATTTCGACGACACCGCCATCATAACCGTTAGTGGCGATGGAGAGGTCTTTCTCGAAGGAATACCTATGTCGGAAGAATAGGCTCGCCTGGCCGGAGGGCAGGGAAACGACGGGCGAAACCAGGTCGGAGGAGGAGGTAATGTTCGTGTCCGGGCCGAATGCGGCGTTTGTGCCGGTGTCTGGCTGGTTGGTGCTGGTGATCCAGAACGCGTTAGTGGAACTGGTCGAGGTCCAGCCGGCTGGCAGGACCGGGCCGGTGACGTTTTCGAACATCTGGGTGAGGACGTTGAGGATTGGCCCCAGTGGGATCGACGACGTAATCGAACCAAGATCAAGACTGTTATCTTGAAGGCGGAAGGTCGGGAAAATCGTTCCACCACAGGAACCGCTGGCGGTGAACGTGAAAGATTGGGTAACCGTCCCGCCCGAGGCGCCGACAACGCCATAGGTCTGCGGCGAACTCGGCGCTACGACCCCGTTGGTCTCGAGCAGCGTAGCCACGAGGTTGCTGCTGCTGCCCAAACCGGAATTTCGCAGCGCGAAGAGCATGGTTACCGTTTCGCCCGGGTCCACCGCATTATTCGTCGGTGGACAGCCCTCCAGAACCAGTGCGCTCGAGCTCACGGAAAATAAAGGAGAGTCGTTGACGGCGATGATGAAGGAGTTGGTCACGCTGAAGGCCGGAATGCCGTCATCGGTAACGACACTGGTAATTGCATTCGTTGTAAAATTCTGGGCCGGACTGGGCGTCCACTGAATGACCCCATTAGTGATCGTGGCGCCGGCTGGCGGGCTTAGCAGGCTGTAAGAAAGGTTGTTGGGCGGCAAATCGTTGTCGCTGGCTGTGTTCGTAATCGTTAGCGCCACCAGCGGCGCTACCGTCCGGTTCGACGGTGTAGCCAGAAAGAACGGAGCGGAATTGGTCTTTACAGTAACCGAGAAGGAATTCGTGACGCTGAGCGGAGGAGTGCCATTATCGGTTGCAACCGTCTTGAGGGTATAGCTCCCTCCCTGGGTCTGTCCGGGTGTCCAGGTAATGATTCCGTTGGTCGAGATCACCGGAGGATTGGTTGCGGGAGCAGGAACGGAGGTCAAGGCATAGGAAATGATTTGTGCAGGAAGCTCGTTATCCGTCGCCGTGTTTGTGACAGCAAACGCAACGGTTGCGTTGACGGTTAGATTAGACTGGCCAGGCAGCAACGGCGGATGATTCACCGGCAGAACGGTAATCGCCACCGTAGCCACGCCGAGGTTGGTCGACCCGTCGTTCGCTCGATAGGTGAACGAGTCGGGACCGATATAATTTGTAACGGGTGTGTAACTGAACGAGCCGTCCGAATTAAGCGTGAGCGAGCCATTCGTGGGACCGGTCACGACGACCGCTGTAAGATTGGTTCCGAACACCGGCGAATCGTTGCCGAGCACGCCCGGGGCGGGAATGAATGTGTTGGTTTCCTGGTTAACGAAATAGCCGTCCGACACGACCAGCGGTGTGATGGCGACGTCATCCATCAGCATGTTATAAGCAGAGGTGCCAGTCCAGAGATCCGCAGAAATGCCGCCGCTCAACCAGGGCTGCGCTTCCACGTCCGTCACGCTCGCCATTTGGACACCATCGAAGTAAACGGCAACGCGCGTGCCAAACATGGCGAGCTTTACGAAATGAAAACCGTTCGTGCCAACAGTCGCCAGGGGCACATCCGCCATGTAGGAGACGCCATTGTAGCTGAAGCTCGAGTAGTTCTGGAATTTAACCAGACGGAATCGGTTTGAGCCCCCCGAGGAGCTCTCTGGATAGATCCACGCGGCGTAATGCGACCCGACAACCGGATCGAGCCGCCCGCCCAGACCGCCGCCGTATGCCTTCGCTCCGAATTGGATCCGCGCCTGCACGGCGTAATTGCTCGCGCTGTAGTTCGTCAGGTACGCAAAGCCATATGAATTGAACGTATTGGGGCTGCCCCGCAGAGCGCCGCCGGTAATCGTCCAGGCGTTGGCCTGGGCCACCCACGGGCTTAAAGCGGCGGGATCGCTGGAACGAATGAAATTATCGTTGTAAAATGTATCTGGCGAAGAGAGCAGGATGGTCGCGGTAGCAGTGCTGGCGTTGGTAAGACCGTCGGACGCCTGATAGGTAAACACATCCGAACCGATGAAATTTGAGGTCGGGCGATACGTGAAAGCACCGTTGCCATTGAGGCTTAAGATGCCTTTGGTGGGTCCGGAAGCCAGCACCGCTGAGAGTGTGGGCTCCAGGCCGGACGTGTCGTTCGTGAGCACGCCGCCGGCCGGAATGCTCAGGGTAATCCCGTTGGTGGCCGCAAACGAATCGTCCAGCGCCCGCGGGCCGAGGATATAGCGCACTTGAGCATTTGTAATGGCGGTGCCGACGCGAACCTTGACGCTCGAACCCACGGTCCGGTAGCTGCCCCCTGGGTCGAGAACGTTGTTCGTGAAGACCTGAAGGCCGTAGGCCGACCCTGAGCCGGGAACCAGAAGTTCCACCGCATTATTGGTGTGGGTCGAGCCGGTAATCGAAAACGTGGCCACGGATTGGTAGCCGTTGGTGGTATGAGTGACGGTCACCTGCGCATTCGAGCGTTGCAGCCACCAGTAATAGAGGCCCGTCGCGTTCGTGGACCAGAGCCGCGGGTGATAAAAGGAATTCAGGCCGTAGGTGATGTATTCAGGCGCGAGGACGCCGGCATCGCCCAGGCCTGTGGAGAGCGTGTGTGAATAAAAGCCAACGAGCGCGCCGATTTTGTAATAAAAATCGACTCCATCGTGCAGTGTCGTCAACGTATGAGCACCTGGCGGGTGCCAGGCTTCAAGCGACTGCGCGCTCAATCCGCCTACGAACCATTCGCTGACCGGTTCGGACAGAAAAGAGTAGCGCAGGCCCGGGGTTCGGGTCGAGAGGGTCCAATGAGGAAATGGCGTGAGTTTTTGGTCGCCCGCGATCTTGATTTTAAGCTGGGCCTGGAGATCGTAGGAATCCTCGCGCGTCCCATTGAAATTGCAGGAACTCCAGGTGCGCACGGCGTTGGTGATGCCGGCCAGCCACGTTTCCACATCGGTATACGAGTTGCTCATCGAGGTCAGCGCGTAAGTCTTGCCACTTGCGTAGCCGGCCGGAGGAGGGTTCGTAACGTCCAACGCTTCATCCGGGCCCCAATGCCAGTAATCGTAATCTCCCGGGACGAGGTTTGTGTTGTTGGGATTTTTGAGGCCGCCATTGTGCGGAGCGATGGTGGCGCCGTAATTGGTCACCGCCTGGCGTAGCCCGGCGATAATCGTGGACGGACTGGGAGCATCATCACGAACGGTGCCCGTGCACAGATAATAGTCACCCCAGGCCCCATTGGTGAACTCGAACTGGGCCGACGAGGCGACGTTGGCCATCAGGTTGGTGAAATTTTCAAGGTCGTGCCGCGCCATGAACGCCGCATCGTACGGGTAAGGCCACGGGCTGAGTTTCGGCAGGGGGAGATTCATCGTTTCGTAAGCCCATTCGATGGCCTTGCGGAAGATGAGATAGGAATACATCGAGGGCTGGAAATTGCTGTGACCGATCAGCGGTTGCATTGCTGCGTAGTAAATGAACCAACCCTTGCCAAACTGTTTGACCGTCAGGTAGGGCGAAACATCCCCAACCGCCAGCACCGTGGCGTTGCTGTTCACGATTTTCCACGCGTCGTGAGTGCCAAGGAACGGGTGGGCCGGTGAAATGCCCCAATTGATTTCATCGGCGGTGGTCGGCAATCGCCAGGTCATTTGGCCGGCAGGCACATGATTGATCAGCCGGTGCTCATTGGTTTTGGTAAAAAAGCGATTCGCAATCCAGTTGGTCAGGGCTGGTAGGGCCAGGTGGACCCCCAGTTCATTCGCGAAGGCGAAGTCGCCCCGGGTAGTGCCATTGGTGTTCCGCGTAAATGAGGATCCGCCGATCAGCAGAAAACCGCCTGCGGCGACATAGTTCGTGAGCGGAGCGATCTCATCGTCACGCAGGGCTTCACTCGCCAAACTGATCAGGATGGGGTACTTCGGGATGCCATTAGTCATGAGCACCCCGGCGGTGATGTTCGAGTCCCCCACCGTCACGAACGGCGTGCCGTCCGAGCGCATGGCCTCCTTCGCCGAATCCGGCATTACGAAGTAGTGCCAGTCATTGATCCACCATTGCCGCCCGGTCGTGCCGGCATTAGTTGGCGTTGGAAAAATGGCCGGAGCGCTTGTTGAGTCAAGGAACCGGGTGAGTTCGGAGTCGTGGATCGCCACCACCGGCTGTGGATTTTGCCCTCGAACGGAGGGAGCCTGGAAAAAAACACAAAGCGCCGCAAGACACAAAAGTGTCACGCAACCAATACGGCGGCGATCCGTGCTCGCCGGATTAAGTTCCAGAAAATACATTACTCAGGAATCGGCCCCAACACTAGCAGGCGAGCGAGGATCGTCGGTATCCTTTCATTACGGAGAAATCATTACGAAGAATTACGGACGATGAATCGAGCAGAGATTGCTCCGAGCAAACGCGCCCCTCCCCGGAGGATTTGCCCAAGAATCTTGGACCCTGTAGGCCCGGTGCCCTCACCGGGCCCGTTTTTCAACAGGCTGTTATGGAAGCAGAATCACCCTGTAGAACCGTTGAGAGGCGCCCCCGAGTTGGTTGGTCATGGACGTGGTGTCGCCTGTGGCGCTGACAGCGGGCAAAACGGGTTTCCAGTTCGCATCCGACATGTCCTCCAAATACTCGAGCTGGTAAGCGTAACCGGCGGTTGAACTCCACCGAATAGTCGCGAGGTCGCCGTCCAGCGTGATGGACTGGATTACTGGCGGAGCAGGCGGCACGCTGAGCGTCACAGCGAACGAGTTGGTGGCGGACTTGGGATCGGAGCAACTGTCTACGACCTTCGTGACAAAGAGATTGGTTCCAGCGAGGCTGAGACTGTTCGCCGGCGTCCAGGTGATGATGCCATCGCCATCAATGGTTGCATTGGGCGGCGCCGCCAGCAGACTGTAATGGAGCGGGAAACGCGGGATATCCGTGGTAGTCGCGGTATTAGTAACGATCAAGAGGGTTGACGACGCTATGGTGCGATTGCTTTGTGGTGGCAGCACGGGGCCATTGTGAATCGCCCGGACGATCACGGTAAACGAATTCGTAGCGCTAAGCTGCTGGTCGCTGGCGGCCAACGGGTTGAGGTCGGTGGCGATTGTAATGAATATATTGGTGCTGGGCACCTGTTCCACGACCGGTGTCCAGGTAATAACGCCGCTGGCGTCAATGCTCGCATTGGCAGGTCCGGTGAGCGAGTAACTAATCGCATTCCCAGGCAGGTCGGGATCCGTGGCGCTGTTGGTGACAGTAAGGCTGGTCAG
>Ga0193692_1000151_pt1 | contig 16702 bp, 35 predicted proteins | sample L3a1metaG_FD_144917 | JGI IMG/M metagenome (GOLD analysis project Ga0193692, IMG submission 144917) | Soil microbial communities from a riparian zone of the East river system, Colorado, United States - L3a1 | ecosystem: Environmental > Terrestrial > Soil > Riparian zone | place: USA: East River... | reverse complement strand
TGAGTACATGCTTTTAACCCACAGACATAAACTACTCACCTATAAGGTTATAGGTATTATTTATTTAAATAATGTTCCTTTTTGTACTTATGTTAGCACGTGTAGTCTTTTTTAGGCTTTTTTCTAAAAAGTGGTAATATGTGGTAAAAAGTGGTAAAATGAATCGTATTCCTATCCATAAAATGGAAGGTACATAATGACTCCCCTAAAAAAGTCTGTGCTGTGTAAAAACACAGACCAATTTTTGGCGAATGTTCCACGTGGAACAATTCACCCTATAATAAATCTTACCTAATGTTCCACGTGGAACATATAGATATAAGAATTCGGCCCGTACTTTATTAAAGTATAGGTTATAGAATTCCATCACCTCTATCATTTAGGATACGGGTGTAAAAATCTGGCACGTCCATTATTTATGGAGTGCAATTAAGTACAAAGATAAAAACAATTTTCGAGACTACCAAATAAGTTTGTTATTTATAATGATTATAAATAAGCAGGATATCGTGTAGGGTGGAGTATACCTCCCGGAACCTTTTGAGTTTCGTCACGTTGTAAACTAACAACAGGACAAAGATAAGAAAAAATATTGGAACTACCAAATAAAAAGTAAAAATAATTTCACAAATAAATTTGGTGGATTAATATTTTATGTTTACATTTGCCCTAACCAATTAAACTTATATCTTATGAAAGTGTTAATTACAAACAACAATATAGATTTTTTTAAGTCTATTAATAGTAAGTTGAAAATTGAACCCAGCACAAAAAATACCTCAGTAATTAAATGCGGTGAAAAAACTTTTATTAATTTGAGAGATGCTATAAAAGAAAAGGGTTTAAATCCTTATGCTGTTATGGTATGGTAAAATATGTGCAATTAAGTTTGCACATTCAAAATATTTTATTATCTTTGTACCGAACCAATTAAAATTATATAAAAATGGCAATTAATATGAATAAACATATTTGGGAGGGTTGGACTGTAGGTGCTTTTATTGAAGACCTTGAACCCACGTTTAATACCATTATGAATGGTAGCTCATGGAAAGACCCGTTTAAAACCAAAAACGAGGTAAAAACATGGTGTATGGAAAATCAACCATATTACAAAAAACATATACCTGACGTAGTAAATTATTTTTGTGCGAAATTTAATTTAAAATAAATTTGCAGATTAAAATAATTTGTTTATCTTTGTATCGAACCAATTAAAATATACTACCAATGGAAAAAAGAAAACCTTTATTATCGACCAACAATAAAAAAACTATGAAAGGTGAGAAATTGGGATATAAAACTTATATCCTATATATGTCTCCTTTTACTGCCAATAGCAAAGGAATAAATGTATGTAGCCACGCAAGTAAGGGGTGTGCCGAATCTTGTTTAGTAGGTAGTGGTTTTGGTGGTATGTATACCAATGTTATGCAAGGGCGCAAAAATAAGACTGAATATTTTTTAAGTAACCGTGTTGAATTTTTGACGCAAGTTAAAAATGAAATTGAAAAGGTTATAAAAAAGAATGAAGGTAAAGCCATTGTAACCGTAAGGTTAAACGGAACATCCGATATACCTTTTGAAAAATTTAAAATTTTTGAAGGTAAAAACATTTTTGAAGTGTACCCCCAAATACAATTTTACGATTATACAAAAAACTATTTACGTTTTGATAAAGAGTTACCAGCTAATTATCATTTGACTTTTAGCAGGTCAGAAACAAACCACACTAAGGCACTGGAAATTTTGGCACGTGGTTTTAACGTTGCAATGGTTTTTGATACATTACCCAAAACATTTGAAGGGTATAACGTAATAAATGGAGATGAGAGCGACTTACGTTTTACGGATGCAAAAAATGTAATTGTGGGTTTAAAGTACAAAAAAATGACTGGTAAGGGTGCGGACAATAGCAAAGCATTTGAAAGTGGTTTTGCTATCAAAACCGAATTGCAAACCATTATTAATAAGATTGACAAGGCAATGAATAAAGGAAAGGTAAAAGCGAAAGTAAAAAAGTTAGCCTTAGTAAATTAATTTTAAAATAACATCACTTTTATTTGGTGGTGTTATTTCTTTTGCTTATATTTGTACCGAACCAATTAACTAGAACCTTATGGTGTATAGGTAACCAATCAACTGTCATGGGATTAGATATGTATCTAGAAAAAAGAGTTTACATAGGTGCTGAATATAAGCATCGTAATGTAAAAGGTAAGGTCGCAATTACTATTGACGGCAAGCCAGTTAAAATAAGTTTTAACAAAATTAGTACCATTACTGAAAGGGTTGGGTATTGGCGCAAAGCGAATGCAATACACAAATGGTTTGTTAATAACTGTCAGGAGGGTAATGACGATTGCCGGGAGGCTTATGTAAGCAAAGAACAAATTGAGGAACTTTTGAAAATTTGCAAAACAATTAAAAAGAATAAGGACGCAACGGCAATCGAACAATTACCACCACAGGAGGGGGATTTTTTTGGTAGCACTGATATTGACGAAGGTTACTACCAAGATATTGACGATACAATAAAAATCCTGAGTGGTTTAGTAAAAGAGAAAGAGTGGGATTTTAGTATCTATTATACCGCATCTTGGTAAAAATAATCCACCATTTATTTGGTGGATTCAATTATTTTATTTATCTTTGTATCGAACCAATTAAAACATATATCTCATGGAAAATCAAATTACAGAAAACCAAACACTGACCCAAAGGGTTGAGGCTATCTTGGTAGCTCACGACTTAGATTTTAAAATTGGCAAGTTTAAAAGTCGTAGTATTGACGAGGCTGGCCAGCTTATTGTGGGTGAAAAGAACGAATATTTTAACCTAATGAACCTCAAAACAATGGAGGTAATTAACACTTGTAAAAAGGGTTATACCATCTCGCAGAATGCTGAAATTGTTGAACTAGTATTGCGTGGTATAGAAGGGTTTGGGGATAAATTGAGAGTGTCTAAGGCCGGAACCTTAAACGGAGGTCGTAAGGTTTTTATCCAGTTAGAAGTGGAGGAAACTAGCCAAGTGGGTGACGATACAGTAGTACGTTATATTACTATCATTGATAGCAATGACGGAAGCACCGGGCTATCAATTGGTATTGGTGATGTTACAATGTCCTGTAGCAACCAATTTGTAAAGTTTTACAAAAAGGGAGATGCTAAGTTTAGGCATACTGCAACAATTGAGCAAAAATTAAAAACAATCCCTGAATTGATTGAAAAGGCTTTGGCTGAATCTCAATTGCAAATTGACATTTACAATGTGTTTGTTGAAACACCTGTAAATACAAATGTTATACACCAAATGGTAAAACACATATTGGGATACGATAAAGTGTTTACCTCGGTTGAAATAATGAGTAAAAAATCGACTCGCAGCATTGCAATTATGGATGAGCTTTACAGTCATATTGAAAAGGAAATGGCTGGTAAAGGTGAAAATATGTGGGGATTGCACTCAGGTATTACTAGCTATACTACACACGCTAAAAAGCATCCAAAAAGGGCTAATGGTGAAATTGAAAGCCTAATGATTGGCGGGGCTTATCAAATGAATCAAAAATCATTGGACTTTGCTAAAAAGTTTTGCAATATAACTGCTGAATAATTGACAGGGGTTTAGTCCCCTGTTCCTTGGTAGTTTAATTGGTTAAAAGTCATATCGTAACTGGTATGGCTTTTTTTTGTATTTGGTCCCAATAAAAAAATATCGTGTAGGTTGGAGTATACCTTCCGCTAGTGTTGTTCTACCGTCCCGTCTTATTGACAGTACAAAGATAGTAAAAAATTCTGAACTACCAAATTTATTTTCAATTATTTAATAAAACAAAAATGCTAACTATAGTATGTTGTGGATATGGCTATCTTTACTTATCTTTGTACCGAACCAATTAAAACTATATAACATGGAAACATTAAAAAATTTATTTATTAACGCTAAAGATAATAATGGATTTGACCATACAGAATGGATTGAAACGAATAGAGGTGATTTAAGATTATTTGCATCTACTGACTGGTTATCTAACAAAGTAGGTGAAATACAAGTTGAAACAGAACAAGGTGAAGTATTTAGCTTAAATGAGCTAAATGAAGATGAAATAGTTTTATTTACTAAACTATTAACTCAGCTAAGTATGAGAGATTTATTAGAAAAACAAATATTTGAAGATGCTAATAATGGTGATACAACTGTTTTAGCTGACTTATTAGAAAGATTAAGTGATAAAGAGATTTTTAACGCTCTAAGTGATAAAAATCAAATTAAGTTTAAATAAAATAACCCACCATTTATTTGGTGGATTCAAATAATTTCTTTACATTTGTAGTCTAATTGAAAATAGACTTATATGAAAACTAGTTTTATAACAACAGGAGTTGACCGTTTAAACTATCCTATAGGTCACCACATTAACGACAATAAAGACGACATTGAAAAATTAGCCAAGGCTCTTGGTAAAATATATCCAAAAGATATAAATTTAAATCTTATTTGTAGAGGCTCATCTGGCGCAATAATAGCAGGTATGTTTGTTTTGTTATTACCTAACCATTGTAAGATTATACATATTAAAAAAGAGGGTGAAAGTAGTCATTCGAATTATTTTGATTTGGATGCATCAGGTAAAGTTGTTATTGTTGATGACTTTATTATTAGTTGTGATACAATTAAATCTATATATAATAGTTTAATTATAAAATATCCTGACATTAAAATTGATTGTTTGTGTTTAAGTGGTCATCGTTGCTGTTACTTACCATTTACGCCAAAATATTATATTTGTTATTAAAAATTTGGTGGATTGAAAACTTTTACTTATCTTTGCCTCGAACCAATTAAAACTATATAACATGGGACAACGCCACCAAATTTTTGTAAAGATTGCAAACCCTGTAAAACACATGCAGTTGCAACCAAAAGAAAAGCCAGCCTTAATTAAAGAGCTGGGAAACAAAGACTATGCAATACTTGCTTACCATAACCAATGGTTATACGGTAGAAGTGCTTTGCTAAATTGCTTAAACTTATTGCTTTTTGGCAGTCAGTTTAAAAAAGAAGAAAAAACCAGCAACAAGGGTTTTGCTGGGTACGATTGTCCTTTTGCCCCTAAAGGAATGGAACAAAAATTTAGTAGCATGGAACTTATTACCAATGCTATTGGGTTTATAATGAATTTTAGGGCAAAGAACACCGATTGGCTGAGTGCTGGTATTGGTGGAAGCTGGTACATTGGCAAAGAAGACGAGGGAATCAATTTTGATTTTACACGTGGAGATAATAACGATGGAATAACTATTGTAGACCTTATTGAAAATAAGTATTGTTTTATGAATATAAACGGTAATTATGAAAACGAGGATTTGGCTTATAGTGCAAGTGATTTGCCTAATTTAAAACCTGTGGGTGCAGCCGATTATGTAAAAGCATATTACGGTGAAACACTTGAAACGGTAAATCCTTATTACATTGAACATGCAAAAGGTAAAACACCTAAACAAGTAATTGCAGATATTGTAAAGGTGAATAAAAAAGCCTCTAAAGGTTTTGAAAAGTTTGAAGTGTTAACCCCGGCAGAATTAAAGGTTATGTTTAGCGAAATGAAAGAATTGAAAAAAGGTTAAAAATAGTCCACCATTTATTTGGTGGATTCGTTTTTTATACATATCTTTGACCCGAACCAATAAGGAAAACATGTTTCAAGTTAAATCAAACCAATATATACCATATCGTGCTAAAACATTACCAAGTGGGTTACCAGCATGTGCAACCTATTATTATATTGTTGATGTTTATGGTAACACAATTAATAAAACCACATACAAGCCATATAAAGGAAAACAAATGGATAAGTATGCAATCCATGATAAAGAACAAGCAGATAAATTATGTGAAAAAATAAACACAACAGTAGATTTATTTGAATCAGTAGATACTTTGCCGCAAGAGGTACAGGATATTATTAACAAGTATCAAGACGATTGGGAACCTACTTATGAGAATTGTCGAAGTATGTTAAAAGAGTTAGAGGCTGTGGGATATACGTTTGATTATTATTTGGATGCTGAACCATACGATTTACGTAAAATAAATTAGGTTATATCAAAATAATTTTTTATCTTTGTCATAAACCAATTAACCCTATATAAAATGAAAGTTTTAAAAATTAAAATTACTGGAAGCGGAACAAGAGAAGAAATCGTTAAAGCCTTACAAGATGTAATTACATCTATGGTTGATAGCGATGACGATGCAACTTTTGAAGATGCAACGTTATACACAGAACTAAGTGAAGACGATGACGAAGGGGAATAATCCCCTTTCAACTAAAAATAGTTTTATATGAGCATGGAAGAACTTTATATCCGCAATATTGAAAACGGTATACGTGGAATAAGACTAGGTACCAAAACACCAGCGGATGCAAATGTTGGTAGTCCCTTAAATAAATTGAAAAGTCTTAACCCCGGTATGCACGAGGATTTAATGACTAAGTATAAAAATGTTTTAGCTGAATATGAAAAAAAGGTAAAATAAATTTGCAGATTAAAATAATTTGATTATCTTTGTACCCTAACCTTTAATAATTAAAACTGAATGGAAAAAACTGAAACAGAAATCCGTGACAGCAAAAAAACCGATTTGATGTTGGTTGACCCTCGCAACATCATTATTGATGAGGACTTTAATGTCCGTAAAGACTACGGGGATATGGATGAGCTTACCAAATCCATTATGGAGAATGGCATGATTGAGCCTATCATTTGTGCTAAAGTCCGTAAAGAAGACAAGTATTTGCTTACTGATGGATTTAGGAGAATGAGAGCAGTAATGGCTGCGATTGAGAAAGGTTGCCAAATCCCATTTGTAAAAGTAATTATTGCAAGTGGAACAATGGAAGACCGAATCCTACAAATGGTAATTACTGGTACTGGTAAAAAACCTTTGACAGTATTGGAAGAGGCTGAGGCTTACAAACGTTTGGTTGCTCACAGCTTTGAGGCTAAAGAGATTGCCTCTAAAACTGGTAAATCAGTTGCACATGTTTACAACATGCTGAAACTTGCCGATGCTCCAAAGGTGGTAAAGCGAATGATTGAGAAAAACGAAATTACTGCTACTACGGTTATGCAACTTATCCGCAATGTGAAAACAACTGAGGAACTGTTAACTGTAATTGAGAAAGCAGCAAATGAGGCTAACACCGGGGCAACTGATGGTAAGGTAAAAAAGGTAACTACAAAGAATGTAGCTGCTTTAAAAAGCCCTATGCAAAAATTGAAAGAGGCTTATGAAATTTGCGAATCTGAACAATTGGCAGAACTGATTGCAGCTCTATCCAGCAAAACCAGTACTGGAAAATCAATTGCTAAATTATTTAGCTAAAAAAGTGAGGCTACTATTTGGTAGTCTCATTTCTTTTACTTATATTTGTACCGAACCAATTAAAACTATATAACATGAATATTGAAAAAACAGCTAAAGCGATTAAAGACTTTTTAGTGGATTTAGCTATCAATGATAAGTTACCATTAGATATGACTAATTTATCACTGATTGACTTGAAAATTGCCATTGAGAAATCATTACCAACAGACCAAGAGAAAGCTATTGAGTTAGCCAGTCATTATTTAAGTGATGGAGATTTAACCACAGAAGAAATGGTTAAAGCTATTTACAATCACCCAAATGAAGACGATTTGATTGATAATGTAGAGGGTGTTGTTGTTTGGCAAAAGGTTGAATATAGCTTTACCTGTGATGAGTTTTTAAAAGAAATCGGTTACGAATAAAAATAATGGCACTATCATTTGGTAGTGTCATTTCTTTTACATATATTTGTCATCTAATCAATTAAAACTAATTAAAAATGAGAACAAAACTCTATGGAAAATCTAATGCTACCCTTACAGAAGTAGGTGGCGAAACAATATGTATTATTGTTTGTGGTAAAGATGAGGAAATAAGTAAAAAAATTAAAACAGCTATTAAAGAACACCATATTGTTGACAATGATAGTGAGGTTACTATTGATGTTGACCACCAAACAGAGGAAGCAATTTTGACTAATCAAGAACCTATTACATTTAGTGCTGAATGGATTGAAGATGGTGAATCAATTATCCGAGATTTTGAGTTAAGAATTGTAGCAACATACAAATAAAAATAAATGTGCAATTAAATTTGCACATTCAAATATTTTTACTATCTTTGCCATATATTAACCAATTAAAACTAAATATCATGTACCACAAAGTAACTTGGACAATTGACATTGATGCTGAAAATCCTTTAGATGCAGCGAAACAAGCATTAGAAATAATGCAAGACAAAGGTAGTGAAGCACTTGCATTTGAAGTATTTGACGCTAAGGATAAGAAAGTAGCTGACATTGATTTATTAGAAGCTGACGAAGAAGCTGACCATAAATTTGTTAATGAAAATATTGACAAATTTAAAATTATTGCTGAACATTTAAAAAAGGATAAAAAATAAATTAAGATTTTTTAGTTGGTTAACACCTGTGGGGTGGTAGCCAAGGTGTTAGAGAGGGGGATAGTAATAAATCCCCCTTTTCTTTTATCCCCAAATAGTTGATTATATCAAATATTTTACTTATCTTTGTATTAATTATAACTAAAAAGCTAATGATATACATCTACGATAAAGACAAACTTGAATTTAAAAAAATAACAAACAATGTTATTTATCTTACTATTGGTATTATCATTACCTTTAGTATTTGTTTATCCAGCTTTACTTTACATAAGTTAGATAATACAAAATATTTAAGTCAGGAAACCAAAGCTATCATTATAAAAGAACATAATGAATTTAGCAGGGAAAAACTAAAAGAATTACTTGTATCCCTCAATATCAAATATCCACATATTGTTATGGCACAAGCCGAAATAGAAACAGGTGGGTTTACCTCTCGAATATTTAGAGAAAATAATAATTTGTTTGGAATGAAGGTTGCACGTTGCCGACCTACTACAAACTTAGGCGAACAAAACGGACACGCCAATTATAAAAACTGGACTGAATCAGTATTTGATTATGCGTTTTATAGCGCAACCAATTTAAAAGACATATACACCGAAAAGGATTATTTAGAATATCTACGCCAAAACTATGCTGAAGACCCTAACTATGTGGCAAAGATTAAAGCGATAATTAAAACCCAATCTATTAATTAATTTGCAGATTCAATATTTTTTATTATCTTTGTCCTATGAATGAATCAGAACTAAAAAAAATAATAGAAACAATTGAGGGATATAAAGTTAAAAACTTAACTTGGAAACCTGTTGATAATATTATTGTTGGATTAGTTAAATATCCTTATGCTGACCCAAAGTTGCGTGATGGTTGGATTTGTGTACAATGGAAACGTAATGGTACACCAACATATAGGAACTGTGATAGAAAAGATTTAACATTAAAAATGATTATAAAATAATTATGAAACCTCGTAAAAAAATAATGTTTAGGGTTGATGGAAAGTTAGTAATGGTTAATAATACTGATTTATTTTTAAATCAGATAGATGAAATGAAACATATCATTGCCTCTGAATATTATTGTCATATTGATGAAGTGAGCGTTGAAACTATTTATTTACCACTAGACCTAAGCGATTTTGATGTTTGTTTTGATGGAATTATAAACTGGAAAGACCCTGATTTTAAAACTATTACAGGTGTAAAATTAAATCTAATTGTAGGCTCTAATGAACATTTAGACGCTATCAATAACGGAACACTTGGAGACTATTTAATTTTTATTTAAAAAAGTTTGCAGAATCAAAATAAATTACTATCTTTGTATCGAACCAATTAAAACTATATAAAAATGGGAACACGTAGCACAACAAAATTTATCGAAACTTACACAGATAATACTGGTAAGAAAAAAACAACTAAACTAATGTGTATGTACCGTCAGTTTGATGGTTACCCAAGCGGACACGGACAGGAACTCGCTGATTTTTTAAAAGATGGTCAACTTGTAAATGGGTTAGGGACTGGACAACCTGAAAAAGTATTTAATGGTATGGGTTGCCTTGCTGCCCAAGCTGTTAAGCATTTTAAAGACGGCCCCGGTGGTTTTTATATTTACCCACTTAATAATCGTCAAGAATATAACTACGAAGTTATAGGGGACTTTAATACACGGGAATTAACCCTCGTTTGTCGGGGTAGCAATGGACGGGTAATGTTTAAAGGAAACCCAAAAGAATTTGAGTTTTTTGTTGAAAAATCAAATGAGTAAGAATAATCCACCATTTATTTGGTGGATTCAATTATTTTATTTATCTTTGTATTAACATTAAATAAAGCTATGGGAAACGTAAAAGAATTGCTCGAAGACTATCAAAGGCGTTTAAAAACTATCAACGCTGAGATTGACAATATCTCAAATAAAAATGACTCTAATCCTACTTATGCTAGGTTATGTGTTAAAGCCAGTTGTTACCGTACCTTTATTACGGAGCTGGAAAAAATACCTGTTGAAATCGAGAAAGTAGATGAACTAAAAGTAAAAGCAATAAATCTCCTCAAAGAACATAAAAACCAAGGAATGTTACAAGCCGTGAAGTTTGTTAAAGATAAAACAGGTTGGGGTTTAAAAGAATCTAAGGAGTATTGTGATATGTTAAAAAAACAAATTGAAACAGAATAAATTATGGAACTGGTATTGATTGAGCCAAATAGTCCTGAATGGGATTTTATGTGGGGTTGGCTGGAAGCTCACCCAATAAATGAAGGGTTAGAAAATCCGAGTGAAGCGTTAAACGAAGGCGAAGCGTGGCAATACATGGGAAGTTTTAAAAAAGGTCAACGAATTGTACACGAATTTAGACACCGTAAGCATCCGGCAATAGGTAAGAATAAAAAACTAAGTGTTGCTGGTAGTGAATCGTTTACCGTAGAACAAATAAAAAAATCATTTAAGTTAAAATAAATTTGGTGGATTAAATTATTTTATTTACCTTTGCATTGTGAGAGATAGGAATTGTCAACTATCCAAAAGTTAAGATAACGATGACATTAAATCGCACCCTTTTACAAAAAGAATAAACGTTCATTAAACATAGAAATTAATCAACCCACTCATGGGATAGTAGGGTGTAAGGTTCATAACCTTGACCTTTGAGGCGTAAACTATATTATTGATTGAATTAATAAGATTGGTTGATTAGCTTATAGTGTATAGTCCGTATCGGTTCGGAACCGATATAGTGGCATATTTTGGGTGATAATTCCCATTTAATTAAGTAATCTTATTAGTAATTTGATGTGGGGTAGTACCCTGAAAGAGACTTGGCTAGTTATGAGTAGCTCTCGGAAGTAAGTGCCAAGCTAGGGAAAATCACCCGCTTCGCTGAAATAACTGTTTCGGTCATCAAGTTCAAAGAAGTCTACTTCGAAAGAGGTGGGCTTTTTTGTTTTATATAACCCCTATGTACACATTTGAGTACATACACCTTCACCGAGGTAATTATAATGTGTCTAATGAAAGATTTAAGCATAAAAAAAGCTGGATATATATCCAGCTTACTTTTGTAGCGAGTGAGAGAATCGAACTCCCGACATTTCGCTCTACCCCTGAGCTAACTCGCAATATTTAACTACACTGACAAGTACCATAATCACAACAGCAGGTACTTGACCAAACTTGACAACCACTACACCAAGTCATTGCGCCTCCACACATATAACATGAGTGATTGCCACGACCATAACGATAGTATTTTTCCTTTCGTTTATCTTTACGCTTTTCCTTGCGTATTTTGGTACGTCTAAGTTTTTCGTCTATGTAGTCTTGGTTTATCATTAAGTGCAAAGGTAATTTATTTTTTCTGATTTTCCAAATATAATCTACAATTTACTATATAGTCATGTGATAAAATTTTGTTTTTATCTGTTACATATGACCAAATCCAAGAGCATATAAGTATTGTAAGTATTTCCATAACAATAAATAGTTTAGTTGGTTAGTATAGGGGACAAAGATACAATAATAAAGTTAATAACCAAATTTAATTTAAAAATAATTTATTTGGTAAATAGAAAAATTTGTTTATCTTTGTACCAAACCAATTAAATAAACAACTATGAATAATGAAGTAAGACCTTTAAATATTATTGCACGTGAAATTAATGCTGACTGGGGTGTAAAGCTTTATTTTGGTGCAAAGCCTTATTTAAATGCTATGTATAGCCTTGACAAAATTACAGACAATTATGGGCTTGACTCAGGTAAAAGCATTGTGTTATATTTTTTGGCTAACGCCTCAACTTGGAGAGGTGAAACAGCTAAAAGGGTTAAAGCCGAATTGAAAAAAATGTGTGGGATTAAATAAAATATGTGCAATTAAATTTGCACATTCAATTTATTTTATTATCTTTGTCCCAACAATTAAAACATATACCATGAAAAGAGTTAAATGTGAATCAGGAACAATAGGTTGGCAAGATAAGCTCCAAAACGTTTATACAAACTTAGATGAGTTTAGAAGTTTTTGCGAGGTGTTTGCTCTATACAAAAGGCTTGGTTTTTACTCTGCTAAAGATGCGTGGGAAGCTAACCCAACAATACAAGGAAGCACAAACCCTGACGATTTTAGAGTAGTTAAACCAATACCCACATATCAATTTTTTACTGAAACGTATGAGGGTATTAAAACAATACTTGAAACTAAACAATGTAAAAAACCAGACAGAACAAAAATATACAAAGAACTGAGTTTAAAATTACGTGACGAAAGTATTAGAATTGTTGGATACGAAATAATTGAAAATTAATTTGGTAGTATCAATTTAATTTGTATCTTTGTACCGAACTAATCAAAAAACCATGAAATTTTCAAAGATAAAAAGAATCAGTCCAAGTGAAGTTGCTCGTATTACTATTAGCCTTGCAGATATATGTAATAATGGACATGATGGTTTTGGCTATAGCTGCGATATTTTTACACTTAATGGTCATAAGGATGAAGCAAAATTGCTATACGAAGGTAAAATTTATAGAGAAAGCGGGGGTGATAGGTCAAAAGAATTTATGCTACAGCATTTTGTCGAGTTTGAACCCATTTTTAAATTAGATGGATGCGATATTTTTGGCTTACCTGTTTATCCTTTAATGAATGGGGCGCATTGGTTAGAAAAAAATCCAGAATATGCAAAAGAAGAGTTTAGGCTAACAGATAGTGAAGTTGAAACACTACGAAACTATAAGCCGTTGAGCTTGGCTAAATTTTGGGATAAGATGACCAAAACAAGGTATAAAAAAGAAGTTAGCGAAGCAATTAAATTGTTAGAATCATTGACCAACGAAAAATATAAAATAACTGAAAGTGTATCTCCTCATCTTTATAATGATATACATTATGTTTTTATAACTGAGGCTAAAGGCTGGAACATACACAAAGGAGAAAAAAACAAAAATAAATTGCAATATCATTTGGATTTATCAAAATAATGTTTATCTTTGTACCGAACCAATTAAAACATATATATCATGTATCAACATAGAGTCTGTAGTAATTATCCCTACATTGCACCCAGCATACACAGCACAAAAGAGCTGCTAAAGATGCAAACCAGTGGCAAATTTTTAACACATGAGGAAAAACTACGTGTTAAAAAATACGCTCAAGAAAAACGCAAACAACGACTTTGTAATTAATCCGCTAAACCTCGGAACTATGAACCAAAATAAAGCCCCGCCCTTTGGGTAACTGAAGAGAACTACTATTATAAAACTTATGCCGCAAAAAGAAAAATCTTAAACCCTAAAACATGCGAAATAAATCACCGCCCAAGTGGTAAGCTACATAATAAAACTTATATAACTAGACTTAATTAAATAACCCCTGCGATAAATTGCGGGGGTTATTCGTTTATAAAAATAAATCATTTTTTATTTGCATATTCAAAATCTTTTTGTATCTTTGTCCTATCATTTAAAACTAAATAACCATGCTAAACCCCGGACTTACTACCAAAGAATCATTTGAATTTTATGAGCTAAAACAAACCTTATTTAAAGGCTCTCTGTTTGTTGAGTTTGACAAAAAAACTCTCGCATCTAAAGATTTTAAACGATACAATACTTTGTTATTAAAAAAAATGAACTACCTGAAAAATAAAAGAGAAAATAATTTGGTAGTGTCAATTTAATTTGTATCTTTGTCCTATCAATTTAAAACTAAATATTATGGCACGTACAAATAAAAAAATGACAATCAGTAAAACCCAGCTAATAACTATCGAACAAGCTGCAAGACGTAAGGTCGATATTGAGCTAGGAATTGGTCGCTTTAAACATAAAGCACACAAAACAGCAAAAGACTTTAATAGAAAAGAATCAAAAAAAATCCAATGGGATTAAATTAACCCCTCTCAATTAGAGAGGTTCAAATTTAAAAACAAATGAAAAAAACACAAATTGTATTTTATAGTATTGACTGGGAAACTGATGGTGAAAAAATTGACTTACCAAAAAACGTAACGGTTGATTTAAGCAAATTTGATAAAGATACTGATTTTAGCCTAGAAGGTGCGGATTTTTTATCAAATGAGTACGGTTGGTTAGTGAATAATTTTAAATTTAAGTTAAAATAAATTTGCAGATTAAAAAATAATTACTATCTTTGTCCTGTTATTAATCAATTAAAAAACCACTCTATGAAAAAAGTATCTTTTGTTATCGGTTACGAATTTGGTCAGCCTATCTACCATACAATTTGGGCACCAGTTGAAAGGGTAAGCAAACACCGCAAAGGTAAACGCTAACTGCTGGGCATAACAGCCCATTCAACTAAAAACAAATATACAATGAACTACTATACTGACGAACTAAATAAAGTAAAACCAAACGCAACCGAATTTGCACCAACTATTAAAGTTTTTGCTAACGGTAACGGACAAGATACAAAAAATCTTAGCCTAAACAAAGAAAGTGCAGAAGCTTTAATTGAATGGTTAAAAGAACATTTTGTAAAATAGGGCTAATACAGCCCCTTCAACTAAAATAAAAAAATGAGAATATTCACAACCCTTGATTGTATAAAATTAACTGACTTTGAAAAGTTATTATTGGTACTAATAAAAGGTGCAATATATGACTTTGACCACTCAATTAACGGTACTAAATTTTACGTTGATACGGATAAAGTAATAACAGTTAAACCTACTGATGGAAGTCAGGGAAAATTAACAACATTTAAAATAGAAAACTCTGCACCGGGTTTGTTTGATGAAGTTAAAACAATAATTAAACCCTTTATTGGAAACTTTAACGTACAAGGTGGGTTTACTGATGAAAAAATGACTACCACTATAATACTGCAACGGTTTGAAGTAGTAAGGGAACATTTAACATATTATAATTTTATTGGTAAATAATTTTGGTAGTATCAAAATTATTTGTATCTTTGTACCGAACCAATCAAAAAACATAACATGAAAATAGTAACCTTAAAAGAATTAGCACAAATCCTTTTTGATATGAAAATCGTTAAGGGTATGCCATTATTTGCAAGTGTATTACAATACACCAGCGCAAAACTGGTTAAAAAATCTCGTACCAACAAAGACGAAAAAAACCCATACCCTGACACAATGAAACTATCTAAGGTTAGTATATTGCTTAACAGCGATTACGAAACAGCAGTAGTTAATCAATTAGAAAGGGAAAACAAAGACGAAACAGAATACGAAAGAGGTAAAAATACAATGCCTTTGACCTTTGGCGAAAATAATCAATTTATCGGACTGTTTAAAGGAGATTTTGTTTTACAGTACCGACCTAATGACAATGTAAAACCACGTACAAAATTTGTTAACGATGGTAAGTTAATCGACAAAAAGAAAATCGAAAAGTTTTTACCTGTGGTAAGCGAAGCGCAAAATCAAGGAACTGACAGGGAAATATTATGGCGCAAATTATACCTCAAAAACGTGCGTAAGATAACCGTAAACGGTGAGACGTACAAAGTGATACAATAAAAAAATTAACCCCGCAAATTGGGGTTAATTCAATTATAAAAATAAATCATTTTTTATTTGCATATTCAAAATATTTTTGTATCTTTGTACCGAACCAATTAAAACTATAATCAAATGACACTTAAACAAATAAAAAAAGAATTTAAAAAATCCATAGAATATAAAAAAATGGATAAAAGAGATTATAATGCTTATGTCAAAGAAATAAATGAGACAACAACACTGGACGAATTTATTAGTGTTGTTGAATTGTGGGCGATTGATATAGATGACGTTGGCATTGGTAAATTAATATTGAATAGAATTGTTGAAAAATAAACCTCTAAGAGGTTTATTCAAATAGTAAATATATGAAAAACATAACACTACAAACTACAATAAACGAAATACTAAATAAATCCATAATACCCACTCGGATTTATAAAAGTATGTTAGGCGAAAACTTTTGTATCGAAATTGAAACTAAAGAACCGATTAACTATACCTCGATACTTTATAAAAAAGAAAAAGACCGGGACGCTGATTTTTTAATACTGGACGAAAAAGTTTTTGCTATGCTACCTTTTAATCCAAACGCCAGACTATAACACCCCCTATACCAGTCCCCCCTCTGTACCCTCTCCCCCGTTACCCCCCTTATATACCCCCCCGTACCCGTACCATATAAGGGGTAT
>Ga0193692_1000150_pt1 | contig 16741 bp, 28 predicted proteins | sample L3a1metaG_FD_144917 | JGI IMG/M metagenome (GOLD analysis project Ga0193692, IMG submission 144917) | Soil microbial communities from a riparian zone of the East river system, Colorado, United States - L3a1 | ecosystem: Environmental > Terrestrial > Soil > Riparian zone | place: USA: East River... | reverse complement strand
GCCACCGACGGCGCCACCGACGACGCCACCGACGGCGCCGACGCCGCCGCGAACTACGACTACGCAGCCTCCGACGCCGCGCACGACACCGACGAGCACTTCTCTAAGTTGCTGATCAACCAACTCACTAAGGCACTAGCCGAGGATCCCGATATGCGTAATGGCCTAAAGATCATCCAAGTTCCAGGCATGTACAGCTGGGCCGTCACACGCGTTGGTTGGCTGCGACGCGACATCGGCGACGAGTGGGAGCTGATTGGTGCCCGCTCAATCATCCGCACGGGAGCTGCACGCACGCTCGACAGCCTAGCCGCGCACGGACCGAAGGCCGACCACAAACTGACCCCAACATCCGAAGCTACCGAGGAAATTAACCGGTTGCTGATCCGGCGATCACTGCGGGCCGACGTCAAGGTGTGGGCCCAGTACTGCCCGCGTCCCAGCGGCTGGATAGACGACTGATTGGTGCGTTCGAGCAGCCAAAAGTTTGATAATCCGGTCAAACAACCCACGGCGGGGGCATACGCAAAAATCTACGTCACAGATTGCAGTAAAGGAATGACATGACCACGACTGAAAAATTGTTCGAACCTTTGTTCGTGTACGAAGATGAAGATGGAAGTCTACTGTTTTTTGACGACGCCGCTTCAACCGATTTAAATCTCAAAGGTGTCCTTGACGACGTGACGCTGTATGATGCTTACCGGACAGCCTGCCATATTAAACACGCGGCTGCTCATGCCGTGTTGAGCAACCTCCGCAAGCCGGTACCACCAACGTCGGTCCTGCCAACACAGCCAACAAGTGACGAGATCCGAGCACTTGCCAATATTTACGTGCTGGAGATCTTACGTTCGTGTCAGAAGATCAACACAGCCTTCTGCACGCTGGCTGGTGTGACTGAGGCGCAAATCGAAGCTGCATGGGGCCTAAGGGACCCAATTGCCTCAATCGTTGCGCTGCTGCCACAAGAAATAGAAGCTCTCCTCTCCAAGAGCTGGATCTCCTACGTGGGTCCCTCCTACGCAGGTAATAGATGTTACGTACTTACACGCAGCGGAGAGGAACAGCTTGATACTGCGGCGACGGCAAGGACCGTGGAAAGCGTGTAAGAGGGGGAGGAACGCAGGCCGATCGACCGCCAGCGAAGCCTACGCATTCCAGCGTGCCGGGTATTTATATACCCGTGTCTGCTTCGCCACGCGAAGTGTGTCCACTGGATCCTGGGTAACCCCATACCCACTACCAGCAATCGCGCACTTATACGCCAGCCTAACCGTCACACGGATTGCAGTAAATGGAATGCCATGACCGCAGCACTTCGTCTCGTCCCACGCCAGCCTACTGCGACTTCAGAAGACCCTACGCTACGGCCAACCTCATTCGCCGACTACATCGGCCAGACCGAGGTAATCGCAAATCTCCGCGGTGCCGTACGCGCCGCGAAACGCGGGGGTTGGCAGCTCGACCACCAGCTTTTCGCCGGGCCTCCGGGGCTCGGAAAAACCAGCCTCGCAGGAGTCATCGCCACAGAGCTGGGAGGCACGCTCCGAGCGACCTCGGCTCCCGCAATCGAGCACAAAGGCGCGCTGGCGAGCCTACTCACCTCGCTGGAGGACGGCCACGTGCTCTTCATCGACGAGATCCACGCGCTAGATCGCGCCGTCGCTGAGTGCCTGTACTCGGCCATGGAAGATCGAGTCATCGACCTGCCGGCCGGCAAACGTGTCATCCGCGTTCCGCTGCCGAAATTCACGTTGCTGGGTGCGACTACGCATGCGGGCAAGCTCCCCAAGCCCCTCCTAGATCGCTTCGGTTTTGTTTGGCAGCTACGCCACTACACGTTGGCCGAGATGACAACGATCGTCGAGCGAGCTGCTCACAAGCTTGGGGTGTCAATCGACGCGGCTGGAGCCGCCGTCATCGCACGGGCGTCGCGCGGGACCCCACGCATCGCGAATCGCCTCCTGCGGCGCGTGCGAGACACCGCCGCGAACGCAGTGGCGGATGGGCTCGAAGACGGCACCATCAACGGCACCCTCGCGACCACCGCACTCGCACAACTGGGTATTGACCCTCAAGGGCTTGATGCGCTCGATCGACGTTACCTCTCGATCGTAGCTGAGCGTCCGGTCGGCATCGAGGCGCTCTGCGCCGAACTGGCCGAGGATCGCAGCACGGTTGAGGACAGTATCGAACCGTTCCTGATGCAGGCAGGCCTCATCAAGCGCGGCAACAAGGGGCGCCACGCTACGGAGGCGGGACGGGCACACTTCGAGCCAAAGAAGGAGCTGTCGCCATGATGACGCTTGCGGCGGAACTGCCGCCAATAAGGCAGGAATCGTTACCAGACACGACACTCGCCGCGGAGCTGTCGCCATAATGCACCTGACCGATAGACCGAGCATCGCGGAGCTGCAGTGCGTTCGCAAGGACAACGCGGATGCGGTGTGCAGGCTGGCTTGCAACGCCTGTGCACAGTCCCTTCTGTCCGTGCTCCTGGAGATCGCCGCCGCCAGGCTGGCGGTCGAGGCGCAGGAGTACGGTACGCTCTCGTGGGGCGACGCGCGAGACCGGTGCCGCGCCGCGCTAGCGAAGGTTCGCCCGTAAAGAAGGTCGTGATCATGCCGAGATTGCTGGCGATCCTCCACGAAGACGGCTGGGCCCTGGTGCGCGAGGGCGCGACGATCTTTTTTGTTCGCCCGCCATTTCGAAGCCCGGAGACGGCGCTCGCGGACGCCGTCTCCCTACACGGCTACGAAGCACAGCCGGACGCTCCAGCGGAGTCGTGGACATGCACAGTCGAGCGCATTCGCCAAATCATGACTGGCGAACGGGAACGCGCGAGCCTGCCGACTAATGACGAACTCCTTGCCCGCATGCTGCGGAGCGGCCCGCTCTCGGTGCTGACCGGCCTCCTGGACAAGATCAACGACGACTGGCTCGTGAATGGTGACCTGCCCACTGTCGAACACGCCCTCAAGACATTACTGACCGAGGATCGCGTAAAAAACAGCGAAGCGCTGCTTGAGCGTGTACGCGCGTTGCACCAGAGGCTAGAATATCTTCGTGATAAAAGCGAACTTTAAGCAGTGCCTAGACAAGCTGTCGAACGCACACGTGCGCGCAGAAGCATCGCTCAACGTGATCCGCCGTGCTCTTCTAGCACGCCCAGCTTGAGAAGCATGCTCTCCACCAAGCGTGGTCAGAGTAGTCCCTGAGTATTTTACTACCTGTCTATAGATCGAGACACCCGTGTCAAACGCCCAGAGACGGGTACCAAGCTACCCATGACAGTACGGGTCCAAGGCTCATGCAGGGTTACCAAGCTACAGGTCCAAGGACCCTGCAGGGTTACAACGCGCATGCATCGGCACGCTTCACGCATCTAAGGGGAGTTGCAATGCAAGTTTGTGATTCTACCTGTTTCCACTGTGCCACGAACTGGTTCCGCTGGCTCAAGGCCCGTGAAGCACAAATGAAACGCGTGCTGCCTGGACACAAGGTCTCATTCTCCGACGCAGCACGCACCTCCAACATTCCGCGATAACACCCTCAACCTCCCTTCAAAAGGCGCCTGTGACGATGCAACAATTTGACCTGCCCAGGTCATTCAGGACACACCACAAAATCATTGCGTGGTGCCCGGACGAGGCCGATGAAAGCGACGCTCGCGAGTACTTCGGCGATTGCCCTGAGGCAATCGCTGAGCAGCACGCTGAGTTCGTACACGAAAGCTGTGATCCTTGCAGCAGATACACCATCCGCGTGCGAGCCACGAACGACACAAAGGTCCACGAGTGGGACATCTTAGTCGAAGTCGAAATCAACGTGACTTTTCACGCTTCACGCGCCTTTCGGGTACCTCGCAGCAGACAGGAAGGGGTCCCATGTCTTATCCCGTCACTCGTTGCGCAGGTTAGGTTCGCAATCGCCGGATCACGGGCTGCTGACCACTGGACACCGGATGCCTGCGTATATGGACCAGCGTTCACTTATCGCCTGGTACCTGTCATCGCATGTCGAGCTCTAGATCGTATCAGTAAGACACCCGCGCACGTTTCGCCTGGAGTTGCGGCATGATCTCCGAATTTGACATCTATCGGCTGCAGGCGCACGCCATCGTAACCGGCGATCAGCGCCTTCGCTACCTTACATATGCGGCACTTGGGCATGACACCAGGATCGCAATGATGCCAACGACGCCAGGGGAGAGGATGCGCGCGATGCAAGGCTGTGCTAACCAACTCGAGATGCTACAAGCGATGGGAGTCCAGTTGCAGACTATCAACGCGGAGGTAGTCGACAGTCTGGCAGCTGCACGGGAATACACAGTCGGAGGAGAATCGGCCACGCGTGGTCAGTGCTCGAGATGCGGCATGCCGGAGATCCCCGACTGTTGCGCGACACCGCCCCAACGGAAGACTGGTGTCGAGGCCGACCCGCCCACGCACGTGATTGACCAGACGGGGCAGCCGTACGATTCAACACGACGGTGTTGCAACAGGTGCGGCGTCATGGCGGTCCCAGACATGCAATACGTAACGTCAACGGAGGAATGGCAGGCCTTGCCCAAGGACCGGCGGTGTGATCAACACGCCACTATGCCCATTGGCACAGTGCAGCAGCACGACCCCATGCACATGAGCAGCCCGGGGCATCCGTACGATTCGACGCGCCGTGTCATGTCTGTGCATGGCATGCGGTATTTTACCTCGACAGATGAATGGTGCGAGATGAGTGCAAGGAAAAACACTATGTCCTCCAAGGTCTCCAAGATCACAGTCGCACAAAGAACAGCGATCAGAGATTCTCTCCAGCTGTACTTCGACTCAGACGGTTGCACTACAGGGTATTTGAGGTTTTGTCCGCTGTCAACACAGATATTCCCGCACGGTCTATCCATTGGAGTACGAACCTCGGCGGATGACATTGAGAGGTCCAAAGACAAGGTGACCGATTTTCTGGTCGAAGCCTTCGAGTGCCTTCTCAGCAGCACGAGCATACCCTGATGCCGCTGCGCAGGCGATCACGGGCCGAGCGTACCGAGTACCTCCTCGGGGCAGCGCGGCGAGGCAAGATCACCACGGAGGTTGCGCGGGTGATGATCGACCTGGCCGACGCGACCGACGACCCAACGGTCGAGGAGCGCTGCCCTGTCCACCGTGGCTCAATCCACGGCGGTGAAGCCGAGGAACTGCGTAGTGGAATCGAGGCGATCGTCAACTGCGAGGATTCCAGCGGCGTTCGGCAGCAACTGACCCGATTACTCGACCGCGTCGACGCACGCGACAGCTTAGCAGCGCTCGGGCACGCTGATCGTATCGCCGCGCTCGAGACCACGGTACAGCGACTCACCGCCGGTGCGCCATTCGACGACTGGACCGCGCAGCGCGCAGTGCTAATTGCGGAAATCGGCACGCTCCGTGCGCGCGCTGCCGAGCTGTCAGCTCAGATCGACCGCCTCACCGCCGCAGCGGAAAGGCGCCCGCCGCGCAAGACCGCTGCTGTGGACATCCCCGAAACGAAGCACGAAACCTCAGCCTCGATCGCCGCATGGCAAAACGAGACATTCGGCCCGGCCACAACAACGCGCGACCGCGTTCAGCGCAGCCGTGAGGCAATGACGAATGCAATCGCGGCAGCCCTTTACTGCGACCTGTCCATCCCTCGCCCTAACCTGTCGCGAGCGATCCGTGCAGTCGAGGAACTCGCCGAACTGATCTCGGCCTTGGTCGACGACGACTCCGATCCAAAGGACTGCATGGAAGTCGCCGACGTGCAGATTGTGCTGGCTGGGATTCCGGCTTGGCACGGACAGGAGCAAGGCGACCTGGTCGACCACAAGATGGCCCTCAACCGCGCACGCCATTGGAACCGGACCGGAGACGGTCATGGTCAGCACATCAAGGAGAAGCCGTGAGTACACAACCGCACATAATCTATGGGGAATTTCAGTCCGATAAATACCCAAACTGCCCGCGCGGCAAGGTTCCCCTGAGCGTCAAGGATCCCACGGCCCAAGACTTATTGTGGGAGTACGCGCAACGACGACGCGCAGTTGATGCGGAGTTTGCCGACGATCTCGAGACCTGCCTTCGTGCGGTAGGCTACGACGGGCTGGCCAAGACATGCCTTCGAGCGGCCAGCTGCAACGGGCTGGCCAAGACATGCCTTCGAGCGGCCAGCTGCAACGGGCTGGCCGAGGCGCACCTTCGGGAAGTCAGCTACGACGGATTTGACGGCGAGAGCAAAGGGACACCGCAGCTGCTGGATAGTATCGAACTTTCAAAGATCAGCTATGTCATCGCCGGACGTATCGTAAAATCGCTAGAGTTTGTCGAAGATCTCAAGACTTGTGCCTATTGGAAAATAGCGTTCTGCCACGATCTCGGTGTGGACCTGTCCAACCTTTCATTTGTTCATGCATATGCATATAACAATCTAGCTGTTCCTGATGAGGTGTGTCTTCCACTTAGCCGTTCTAATGTCGTCCTCCGTAGGCTGGTGAGATGACCCCCACCTCCCCGCACATCACTGCTGAGCGACGGTTGATCCGGCACGCGCTTGTCCTCTGTCTTTCATCTGGACTCGCGATCGTAGCGACAGCTAGTAACCTTCTCGGTGCTGGGGTGCTGTGGTGCTGGCTAGGACTCTTCGTACTCGTCATGTCCGCGGCAGCCGGTGGACTGGAGGCAGTCAGATGATACACGATATTGCAATCGGCCTATGGCCGTATTGGCAACGCATGGCGTTCATGGCTGCGTTAGCCCTGATCGCTGGCGGTAACGCTACACCCTACTTGGCCCAGTTGGAAACCTGCGCTGTTGACGGCGCGAGGCAGGGGGAGAGCTGATGACAAAGGTCGTAGGATTGGACAGCACAACCACCGAACCGCTTTGCGGACACAACGGCTTCCGCGATGATTTTAGATGCGATAAGCCAGCCGGGCATGTCGGAAACCATCGGATAGAAACCAAGGAATATGCCCTTTTTTGGGATAGCCACGGAGGGCCTATAAGCGGCGGACCGAAGGGTGTAGTCCTACAACGCCCTGGCGGCTCCGATAAATGGTAAACTCGGGCCCATTCACTAGCGCAGGTACACAGATAGCGCTTCGTGCGCGCATAGCTCAACTATACTGCGTAAGCGGCTCTTCGATCCTCGCCTGCATCTTCCGCCAACCGGGCATGTGCAGGTCCATCAACTCGTAGAAACGCTTGTCATGCCCGTCAGTTCGGTGGTGAACAAGTTCATGTACTACGATGTACTCAACGTAGCGCGGGGGCAGTTTCGCCAGTTCTGCATTGAATAGAATATGTCCAATCTCCTTGTTCGAGGACCCCCAGTAATTTTTCATCTGCCGCATGTCCCAGGAATGAATTTGCACGCCTAAGATCGGCTGCCACTTGTCGATCAGACGCTGGATACGGTCATGAAGGCGCTTGCGCGCTTTCGATTCAGTCAAGTCCGTAAGTAACGTTGTCCATTTCATTTCATACCGCTCCTATTGCGACGCGCGAGAGCTCCGATAATCTCACGGTCGAGCAAACGAGAGCGCTTGCTCAAGGACTTCTCACGGGAGTAAACGCGATAGGCCTCCGCGAGACGTTTGACGTCGAACCCCATTGGTCGTCGGCGCCCTAGGTCCTTGCGAAAGGCACGCTCATGCCCATTTGCAGCATCATGCGCTGAGTCGTAGCTCATTCCGTGGTTGCGCATGAGGTCGCGCTCGATCAGCTCGTGGAGCGCCGTCGCGGTGCGATCGATCGCATGCTGCGCATCATCGATCCAGATCTCGCCTGACGGGATGAAGCTCGGGTAGACAGCTTCGTTGCCTCCGTTTACGAAGTCGATATCGATGTCATCGCGGATGGTCTCTCCATCGACGAGGTAGATCGGCAGCCCGGCAACACGTCCCATGAGACGCAAACGCGGAGGCTTCAGTTTCTTCGGAACCTTCACTGAAGCACGGCTATTTTAGAAATCTAGCACAAAACACGGACTGCTGTCAGTAAGATATTTCATCACCTTTAACCGCCCCGCCCTATTGTAGCTCGGGCTACAGACCACCCCTCCTATTGTATCACGGGTTACAGACAACTTGCCACAGCACCACTACACTACCTGCGGATTGACTAGGCTCGCCGTCATCACAGACGTCCATGCGGACGTCCACGCGCTACATGACGCGCTCGCGCAGATCGACCAGCTCGGTGTCGACCAGATCCTGTGCTGCGGGGACCTCGTGGACTACGGTCTGTTTCCCGACGAGACAATCGCCTTGCTACGCGAGCGACGCGTCGTCACCATCCGTGGCAACCACGACCGCTGGACACTCGAGCCTGGTGGTCCCACGAGAACGTGGGATCTGTCGCCAGCTTCAGTCACGTATCTCGAAGCGCTGCCAACCGGTTGGCGCAAGCTCATCGACGGTGCACGCGTTGTGCTCGCCCATGCGCGACCTGGGTCCGATATGCGGGGCATCGCGAGCGACATGCCCGCGCTAGAACTCATAGAGCTGCTCGACGAGGCAGGCGCTGACATCCTGCTCGTAGGACACACGCACGAGCCGTTCATTCGGCGCCTCAGCGAGGGCAGGTTCGTCGCGAACCCCGGAGCGCTACTCCGCGACCCGGCGGCAGGAGTCGACGTGCTCACGCCAGGGACGTTTGCCATCCTCGACGCCGCGACGCGTGAATACATCGTGCACCGCGCGAAGGACGGCGGTCACGTAGCATTGCCGACAGCACTCCCTTTGACGAGTCGAAGACGCGGTCGCGGCTCGAACGGGTGATAGTCAAGTACGATCAGTCTCGGACCCGCTCCACCGTGATGAAGAACGGCGAGTCCGTCGCCACGTCGGCCTCGAAGGCGTTGATCTGGATGTGCTTCTCATCCAGCACAGAAGCCCCGATCGTACCGGACGCCGTGTTGCTCCGCGACACACTGACGACGAGTTTCTTGACCCCGTGCTTGTGCTCCATCTCCAGCACGTACGCGCCGGGGCCCGAGCGCGTCGCGGTTTCGAAGCCGAAGTTCGAATTGAATTCGATTCCGGAGGGCGGCCCAAGGAAGGCGTTGATCTGGGCGGCTGCGACCAATTCGGTTTTGTCAGACATGGGAGAAAGTTAGCGCGAAGGGGGCAGGGACAGCAAATTCTTGACCATGCTGACTACCCCGGACTGCGGAGGACGGATGGGGAGGGGGAACTTCCTCTTCCTTCGGTGTCCCCTCACCGTGGACTGATATAAAGTAGCAAGATGACGGATCTTACGTTCGACGCACTCGAGGATCTCGTTGGCCTGCACGTCATCCAATTCGTAGGCGAGACGTGGGTGGCCGATGAACCGGGGGGGCATCGACAATTCGCGATGGATGCCGAGGCCGAGGCCGAGGCCGATGACATCGATGCCGAGGCCGATGCCGAGGCCGATGACATCGACGACAAGCCCGACGATACGCGCGTCTTGCTCGTCAGGGTGGACGGTGAGATGCATGCGTTATTCGGACGCGGATCCAAGGACAGCCTCACGATGGGTGCGTCTCGCGAGGGAAGCGGAGCGTGGCCGTTCCACCTCGATCATACTGCCATGGAGGGCTCTCCCTACGCGGACTCAGCGCCTGTCGTTTGCAGCCTGTTCTGGAGGCCAGATTCCGCCCTTCCTGGCTCCGATCTTCCTGTAGACGTCGATCTACTGGTTGGCGATGCCGACCACGTTCTCGTGGCGTTGGACGAATCCAGTGGCCTGATCGTGCTCGAGATCGGAGTCGAGCGATACGCGTACCAGGTAAAGGCGACCCCGGTCCGGGCCATCTTCCCGATGTCAAGCACTGAGCGGATCCAGCCAGGAAGAACGGTGACGGTGTCGTCCAGACCGGACCAACAGCCGTTCCGGCCCTCCAGGATCGTCATAGGCCGCAATCCGGACGACTGGGTCGTGCAGGACATTCGAGTAGGGGGCCTGAGCCAGATCTCACCGTTGGGGGGCATCCCAGGCAGCGCATTCTCCGCGCACACCGTCGATGCTCTACTACTTGTCACTGATGCAGTCGGACCTGTGGAGATCACAGTAAGCTACGTGGGTAATGATCCACTTGGTGACGCGTTCGTTGCTGCCGTTATTGGCGAGTCAGATCTGGCCGGCGATCCAATCACTCTAATCGGTCGCAGGTTCGTGTGCCGATGGACCCCAGAGGGCAAGTTCGAACAGTGGATGGCCCCCTCGACAGCCGCAGATCTTGATGTTAATGCGCCGGGATGCATAACCAGCGTAAACAAGAGCACAGGAGGACATTGAGCTTGTTGCTCACGCACCACATTGATGCCGAGATCAACTACGGTGAGTCGCTGCCGAAGGAGTGATGGCACGTTCCGCCTCGTTCTGCTCCGACCTTGACATTGCCCGCCAGCAACGGTCGAGATCATCAGCGTACCTGGCTTCATCCTCATCCGAAAGCTTGTCGATCCCGCGCACGACCGCACGCCAGTCGTCTTCCACGCCCCTACGGTAGACGATCTCCGCCTCCTGGTCTTTCCGCCACGGCAAGTCACCGGACCGACGATAGATCGACCAATGTCGCCCGTTACCGACGATGAGCGCCAGCACGTACCCCCTCGGGCTGATCACGATCCAAGCGACGTCTTGGTTTCTTTTCGTAGTGCGCGCGAGTTGTCGTTCCCCCGCGTCACGGACGATCCTGATCGATGCAGGATGCAGGAGCGATCGTATACGACGAACCGTCGACGTGCATGGCAGTTCCGCCGACAGGGGGCATGTCTGCCGACGTAACCGGCCCCCAAGACATCGGATTCTCAATCTCACCAGGTTTCTTCGCTAAAAACGCGTCAACTTCGCGCTTGATCTGCACGTTGGACTTCTTCTTTGCCGGCATACGCGACAGCCTAGCATGCTACGAAACGTCACCGCCATCTCAGGTTAGAGGCCTCAACCTTATCGAGAATTACCGACGAGGCGCACCAGCGCGTACCCCCTCAGGCGGATCACGATCCAAGTGACGTCTTGGCACTACAAGACCATAGAAACAACGGAATACCATACAAGAATACAGACCGGATAAGGCTGCTACATCCGTCGAGCACTGAAATTTTGGTAAGGACTTCGGCTTTGTCCTAACCGGATCTGTCACCGTGGTACGCTTTCGCAAACCTCTCGACGACCGCCCTGCATGTGTTACACCCCCACCTGCACACTTCCATCTCCTACGTTTCAACGCTGAAAAACCCTCGACCCTGTGCTTGCCCCCGCAGAATCGTTGCCCTGCGGCGTAAACAGACCACTTGCCGCGTTCAGCACAAATGGTGTCACGAGGTCGTACTGGTTGCCGACCGGCGTGTTCGCGTAAAAATCTGCCCACGTACGGGCAGGGAGCCCGCCAACCTGCATGCCGCCGGAGTCTTCCCCCACGTTTGTCACGATGTCCGTTACGCGTACCTGTGCCCCATCATCGGCCACGAGTCCGAAACCTGAATTACCCGTGCCCCCGACGTTCGTCAGCGTAACGGCTGTAGGGCCATTGTCGACGAGGAGCGCGATTCCGGCGGTGTTGTTGATTGAGACATTGGTGAGGTTCCAGTGCCCGTAATCGGCGTGGATCGCATCACCCGTAGATCCCTGAAACAGAACGTTCTGCAGCCCCCAGTTACTCCCGATCGGAGCAAAAAATACAGCGGAGGTCAGCGTCGGACAGGTGTTGTCGAAGACCGTGTCCATGAACGTCTGCAAGATCGCCGCAATGTTGAAGTACGATTCCGGCAGAGCGAAGTTCATGAAGAGACTCCGCGTCAGGAGCCCAGGCGCAGGCTCCAGATCGTAGGACGTCGTCATCGTCGTGGCGAAGATCTCAAGTCCGTTTGGGGCGTTGACCCCAATGAACCCGTCAACCACACACAGTTCGAACACCGGAACATCCGCGTTGCCAAGCGCCAGCGCGTACAGCCCCGTAGGAGCCACGAAATGGATCCCCTGAAACACCGGAGCATTGATCCCCCAGCTCGAGATTCCCCACGCGTTGTTGCCGGTGGGTGTCGAGCCAATGAATGTCGCGGACGGCTCCACGATCTGCAAGGCCTCGTTAACCGCGAGCACCAACGCTCCATTTCCACCGTTGAGGCTGTCCGCGTCATTACACAGAAAAAGGTGCGTGGAGTCACTCCCGTAAATGCTGCACGAGGCCTGGTTGGACGTGGCTGACTGCACCGTGCGGACGAGCTGCTTGCCCTTTAGGACATTTGCTGCCCAGCTCGCCCGAGGACTGGAAATGGTGAGCGTAACGAGGTTGGAGACCGGATCTGACGACACGATCGCGCCGTCCGCCGCAGTAATTGTCGCATTTGCGGGGGAGAGCAGCTGTGTAAGTCGGGGGATCGCACGGATCGTCACACCACTCTGGAAAAGGAAGAACGGAAAGGGAGACGGTGCCCCGGTCCCCGCCCCAATGGTCGATGTCTGAATAACAGGCAACTGATAATCGGAGGGAAAAATCTCCGTGATACCCGTGACATCGATGACGAAGGACGCCCCTGGAGCCGGGATGCTCGGCACCTGACGGATTGCACGCTGGAACGTCCTGAAGGGCGTGCGGAACGATCCGTTGCCATGCTTGTCGCTGCCGTCAGTACGAACGAAAAATGCCGTGGTCGTCAGGTCGAACGGTGGCGTCGGAACCCCTGACGGGGGAGTATGGGGAGTAGGCCGATGGGACCGCCGCCGATTTCCCGGCTCGCTGGGCCCATGCACTATGCTTCCGCCAACGAGCTTCGCGTCTGCCATGTGCTTTTTTACCAAAAATACCAGCAAACACGCTAATTTTTGGCAGCTACACGGGACATCCAACAGCTGGTGTAGGTTTTTACATGCTATAGCTTGACATGTAGGTACATGTAGACTAACATACGTCTATGAAGTCAAACGTAAATAACACCAACGACGAAATCCAAGTATTGGACATGAAAGAAAATTCAGGAGAAAGGTGCAACTTGGAGCACCAAAGCTTCAATATTCCTGGGTCCAGATCAGCTAGAAGTGCTCGCTCAAGAATGTCTGACCATGGCAAGACAAATCAGAGAACGTCCCACGAGTACCTAGTCCGTGCTTTGGAGATTTTTGGGTCGACACCGCGAGCTGCGCGACAATCTCGGGCGCGCCGACACCGTGCTCGTCACCTCGGACGAGCTGATCGTGCAGCTGTGGAGCGGTGAGGGCGGGCCGCCTCCATGAGGTACGCGACGCGGCTCCGTCGCGCGGGCGCGCTCCTGGGCGTTGCCGAGCGTGTAAATGGCTACATCAGCGCTCGTCAAGTAGGCCGAGGACAAAACGTACCTGAATCTTCAATTTTGTCCCTCGAAGCGGTAAGCTCAAGGCCGTGACGGCGCTGCTTCGGATCGGAACAAAAGTGCGCGCGATCGATCGAGGGGCGCGCGTTCATGGTCGTCCTCCAGACAAACCTGAAGCGATCGGCACCATTCGGGATCATTATCGACCGTACGGTCGGCAGTCGAAAAACCGAACTCCACCGTATTATGTAACTTTTGATACTGGGGAAGCCGCGTGGTACGACGCTTCAGAGGTTGAACGAGCAAAAGGCTCGCGTCCCGTTCATCACGCAACGACGAAGATGGAGTATCAAGGCAGCGCGCAAGAAGCCACGGCTGCTCGGATCCGCAAGGGGACACGAGGGCAGATCATCGATGTAGATGGTAATCAGCAAGCAGCCTTCTTTGACGGAGCGCGTGCGCGTGTTCAGCAGCGCTTATACCGCCCCGACGAAGTTCTCGTTGAATTGCTCGATGACGGGCCGGGCTGGCCCGGATGGACTTGGCATCACGGCACGACCGGGGCGATCCCCTTACGTTACTTCATTCCAGATAAAGGGAAGAAGTCTACGAAGCCGTTGGAACGTGATATTGCGATAGCGCTTGCGGGGCGTCGGTCTGTTTAGTGCTGGCGCTGGCGCTGGCGCTGGCGCTGGCGCTGGCGTGGTCGGCATCCGGCCAGCCGACGTGCATCGGCAGCTCTCAGCGCACTCACCGAATCGGGGGGCGCTGGGCGCGGCTGGCCGCCGAGAGCTGGGCGAGCATGTACTCACTCCGCTCCAGCACCGCGCTGGCCCGCCCGGCGGTTGTGCCGACGGGCACGTAGAGGCGCCTCAGGGTGCGCCTGCCCGTCGGGAGCGAGGACCAAGAAAGAGGCAGCTTTGCCAGTGTTCGGTGGGACCCGAAGGGTATTGTCAAGTTTTGTGTTATGCTTGAGCGATGGCACGCAAGAAGACGATGCAGACGCTCGGGCGTCGCGGAGGACTCCGTGGAGGACCTGCGCGCGCGAAGAAACTCGCCCCGGGACGGCGGGCTGAGATCGCTCGCGATGCCGCGACGAAGCGCTGGCAACTTACCGTCCTCGTGCTCAAGCAGCCGCGTGACGCCGAGGAGCTGCGCTGGTTCGTGGCTCAGTACGGCAACGGGCATGCTCGCGCGCAGAGCTGCGACCCTGCTGCGGTGCTTCTCAGCGCCGTCACGGCGTGCCGTCACGACGCGGGACTGGCTCGCATGATCCCGGTGTTTGTTCACCGTGCGCGCGGGGAGATCTTCGCCGATCCGAAGCGACTTCTCGCTGTGTCCGCGGAGGAAGCCTGCGCGCTCGGATACTTCCTGGAGCTGACCGCTCGACTGAGCAAGCTCGGCGGTCCACGCGGCCTGCTGCGCGATCTGCGACAAAAGAGTCGCTCGATGAAACACGTCGTCCCGCTCTTCAGGCGCGGACTTGCGGCGAAGCAGGCGTCCCCACTAGCCAAGTCTTGGAAGCTCGAACTCGGAGAGCCGGACGAGAGCTTCGAGAGCTATTTTGCGAAGATTCAGAACGTTCGACAAGCGCCGTTCCGGCGCAGGCCTTCGCTCGGTAAGCATCTCCGTGCGACGCTTTGAGCGTAATCAGATCGTTCGCTTCCTGCGGGCCGTAGATTCAGCGCTCGACGGCAACGTCGAGGTCTTCGTGGTCGGAGGACTCGCAGCCATCCTTCAATACGACGCGGCCGTGAAGACCGCTGACATGGACGTGTACGCGATCGTGGACGGACACCAGTCGGATCTCAAGAGAGCTTCGCGCGTAGCTACCGACATGACCGGCATCACCCTGGAGATCAACGCTGCTACCGTCGCCGAGCTGCCGTGGAACTACGAAGATCGGGTCAAGCGCGTTCGCGGTCTGAGGCTGAAGAAGCTCCGCATGATCGTGCCCGACAAGTACGATCTCGTGCTGTCGAAGGCCCTTCGAGGCTACGAGCACGATCTCGAAGCGATCGCCTCGATACACGAGCACCATCGCCTCTCGGAGAAGACGCTCGCTCGGAGATTCGAGGACGAGATTTGGAAGATCGCGATGGGGGATCCGAGGAAATTTGCCTTCAACATGTTCCACGTGATGCGTCTCTTGTATGGAGCGGATCGTGCGGAGGTCTACCGAGCACGCTGGGGCCTTGACAAGTAGACGCCGCTACTTCCGGGTCTCTGCCACGATCGAAACGCGCACCGCAGTCACCGCGTCTCGAACAGGTCCGCCGCCAAGCCCAGCGACGAACTTCCGCCGCGTCTCGTCGGTGGCGAGGCTCCATGCGTACCGCATCCATCGCGAATTGCGACGAGCCGTAACGTCGCGTGCGCCACGCAGCCACGCAGCCACGCAGCCACGCCGCCACGCCGCCACTCGCCGAGGCTGTCCGCCTTCACCCCGAGGCGATCAAGTCTACTACTGAACAGTCCCATATTTTCTTTCATCCTAGGTACTTAGGCCCATAGAATCAAGAGTCCGGCCCCCATAGCTTCGCCAGCTCGAAATCTTGCGGCGGAGTACACGAGCGAGGAGCCCTTCATGACGCGGCTCCGTCGCGCAGGCACGCTCCTGGGCGTCGTCGAGCGAAACTGTCGCGAGTGTCGCGTTGTTGGCGACGGTTCTCTTGCTCACGATTTTCTCCGCCGGGTGAAGTGCATCGAAAACTGGCCACCGAGGACGCCGCCGAGCATGAACGCGAAGGCAGCATCCGCTGTTTCGACGTGCGGTACCGTGCGGTAGAGCGTCAGAGCCGCGACACTTTGAGCAAGCGACGTCAGGAGGGCAAGCAGCCGACCTTGCACGACGTTGACAGCCTGGAAGCAGCCCAGACCTACGGAGGAAAACGACGCGATGTACACGAGGAATAGCGTGCTCACCGTTCTCTCTTTCTGTAGCCCAGCCAAGCGCACGGAATTTCCGGGCGAGGCGAGCGGCCATGAGGCACAAGTCTTGGACCTCAACGTCGACCGGGTTAACGTACATGCGTGTCCGCGTGTCGAGGAGCAGCATGTAGAACTCCTAAAGGACGATTGGATCACGGAGCTCTTGGGCCACGTAAGTCGCTACGTGTTTGGCATGCTCCGTCATAAGCTGTATGTAGATTTGGGAAGTACTCTTCAAAGTGTACAGTGCGCTATTGATCCGATATGCGTCCCCATACTTTCGCGCGCATTCCAACTCAATCACGCGACGCGTGAACGAGTCGCGTGATTGGCGAAGGCGCTCGTCTCGTTGTTCGACGCGCTCGTATAGTTCGGTACAGGCAGGGCTCATGGATTTCTTTTATTGCTAACAGCGTGCCGCCTTGTGAGGGTGCCAACCCTGTGTTTGTTCTAGACTGCTCTAAGATACCTGCATCGCGGCGCACACGGGTAGTAAAATACCCGGATATGCTA
>Ga0193692_1000149_pt1 | contig 16805 bp, 8 predicted proteins | sample L3a1metaG_FD_144917 | JGI IMG/M metagenome (GOLD analysis project Ga0193692, IMG submission 144917) | Soil microbial communities from a riparian zone of the East river system, Colorado, United States - L3a1 | ecosystem: Environmental > Terrestrial > Soil > Riparian zone | place: USA: East River... | reverse complement strand
GCAGAGGAATCAGGGGCGACATCAATAGAAGCGGCAGCCCGGAAGAACAGTGCCTCGCTGGGCAATGGACGCGAGCCTCCTTCAGCCAAGCCGCGTCTTAGCCGCGCTGCCAGTTGGTCACGCCGCCATGTCAGGTTGTCCGGCAGCAAAGTGAGTTCCCGGCTGGCAGCAAAGTTTTTCCAAGTTTCAAACAAAGATTTTGTGGTTTCTCCTGCGTAAGCGAGATCTCGGGCTTGGCCAGCTGCGGCCCAATCTTGCCGTCGTTCTGCCAGTGCGGCTTTCAGAGCCGTCTGCTGACGCTCCAATTGCTCACGACCTGACGGCCAAGTGAAGCGTGCGGCTTCAGCTGCACCGGTGGAGTTAATCGCTAGGCATTGCTCTGATTCCGCATAACGGCTCAAACGTACCAGCACTGTCGCACGAGTCGCTAGCATCTCGCGCGTCGGTTCTGAATGTTGAAGGGTCATCAAGGCTAATTCGGGTGATACTCGCGCTTGTAACGTCGCAAGAGCAACACGCACGGCGGTCTGGTGTGAGTTGATCTCAAGCGAGCGCTCAAGTCTGGCTGTGGCGGCGTCCACATCGTCGAGCCGCCAGTGGGCGAGTGCTCGCAGATATTCGCGTTCCCACATTGGAAGCAGCTTCCCTGCGGGCGTGTCGAAGAGGGCCTCCGAAGCCCGTCCGCACGCGATCCGCAGGCGAATCAGAGCCGCGACGGCACGCACGCCAAGACGTTGAGCGATGGCTTCATCGTAGTTGCGCGGTGGCCGTGACGGGATTAGTGATGCAAGGCGGGCGAGGTGCGATTCCTCTCCAATCCGCATATCGAAAATCAAGGATGCTTCCGCCAAGAGCAATTCGCGCCATGAACCATTTGTTTCTGAAGACAGAAGCGAATCCGCACCAGGCGCCACACGTTCAGAAAAATGTTCCACCCTCTCTGGCGAATTAGCGGAATCGAGCCAAGCATCGGCTTGCGTCAAGGAGAGGGGCCCGGCAGCAGGCAGCAGACAAGCTAAAGCCCTGCGCCTGCCGAAGTACGCTAGCCCTCGATAAACCAATGCCTGCACCGGCTCCCATAAGGGTTTAGCCGCAAGCATACTGAATTGCTCTCCCGCGTTGCTTGGAGCTTCATTGTGCATACAGGCCAACCAGAGTTGGCACGCATGAGCCTCAGTGAAGTCGTTAGGTCGCAATGACTTTAGAATTTCCCTTGCACGCGCACAACTTGCCATAGGCTCATAATGCGCGTTCAGTTCGTGCGATCCTGCAATCAAGGTGGCACAGCACGCCCACTTCAAATGAGCGAGACGCGCCGTATCACCGAGATCCGCAGCAACATCAGGGAAGCGGTCCCACAACGCTCCCAACGGACGGATAACGGTATTCTCGTCCAATACGAATGGTTCTGCCGAAAGGGCGTTCGCTCCCGGCTGGTCTCGGGGAGGAGACATCGACTCCGGCTCAGCGGCAGAACCTGAGGGCAATCCGAGTTGGTCCTTATTCTCAGCCATAAAGCTTCGATTAATTGGAGTGTTTCCAAACACGGGCACGAAGCAAGTGATACCAGAGCCAGAGTGCGACACCAGAGCCGGAAAGAAAAAATAGAAGAATATTGAACCAGGAAGGCGCGCTGAAGAGCAAGAGCGGCAATGCAAAACCTATCGACAACTGTATCGCGTCCACAATGTTGCTACAGTGCGAAGATAAATTGCTGAATCCTGAGCGAACCAATTGTGATAGATATCCCCACAGACTCAAACCGCTGCCTACAAGAGAGTGACTCTTAGGAGCAGCGACAATGCCAATGTAGGTGTACACAGCGACGACTGTTGGCAATGCCAGGATAACGTCTTTTTTACAGAGATTCGACAACCACATGAACGATGAGTAATTGGCGTCCAAAACGAACTGCCAAACCACGGCGTTCCAGAATATCCATATTGAAGTGATGATTTCCACGCAGCACGAGGAAGCGGCGAGTAGTTTGCTGTGAGCAATTCCCAAGTTTGCTGTAGAAGCGCAACGGTAGAGGAGTGGTGCCTGAATGACCCGGATAATCCCGATCAGAAGGCCAGCAAATGACACAAATGCGACAGCACCACTTCTTCGGAGGGGCACGGCTTCGGAGAGCGAAGTAAGAATCGCGTAAGTTAAAGTGTGTCGGTACTGTTGCACGAAGACAGTTTTCGAGGCGGAGCGTAACGGGAGCCACTCCCAACCACTATCCGTGGGGGCCCAAACCATCGCATCTGGATAAAGATTGCGGACGCCTTGAAGATCCTTTCCAAGGGCCGAGTCTACTACCTCTTGTGCCGATGAACTCGCCCAAGACACCGTCTGAGGGCGCAGATGCGCGACGCGTAAGGCCGCCGAAGCGACTAGATTCAGGGGTGGCGGCTGATCCTTCGCTGGCCGCGTGAGGAATGTTTTCGCGTATGTATTTACGCTATCGGTCGCGTCGAGTTTCTCTGACCAAACGCATTGCAGAAACTCCCTGTGCCACCGCGAGAGATACGTCAAATCTTTCGTTTCAAAAGTTCGAGCAAGCTCCTTGTCCAGACGAGTGGGAGGAATGTTCGAAAAACACACGAGGTTAAGTGCATGGGCAAATACATTGGTAGTCCCGGTAATCGACTGGTTCAATTGTTGCGAATAAACGCGCTGAATATTCACACTTAGCCCTAATATGACCAGCATCAATAGACGAACTGAGTGCATTCAGAAATCGCGCGGGTGGGAGTGAATATCGGCGCCCAACGACCAGTTTATGGGATTTGCCGCTGAGAAGATACCCTTGGTTGAGGGGAAGCTCGCGAAGAACGCAACTCGACAAAACCGATTCTCCAACAGGCGAATTGTGTTGGCCATACCCCACTCCATGAGCAGGCGTTTGCAATTACCGGTTCCGGACGCCAGAGTTGCGTTTTGCGCGCTTTCGAATTTGAGGCTCAAGCCCATAACATCCAGCTTCGTTACCACTACCGCGACGGACACATTCCGAACTTCGCAGCCGAACAGTTCCAGCACTTGGAACAAATTCGACAAATGCGCATCACCGAACGGCTCGCGAGCGACCATCACCGGGGGGCGAAGGTCTCGCACAAACGAACCGTACTGGCGCGATAAGCCAGGCAGAGCGAAAGGGTCCATCACCAACACCAGCCCGTCCAGCCGCTGAAAGGCACGATAACGCGCAAGACGCTGAGTGTCCGCCCACTCGGCTCCAGCCGTGTCGTGTATAAAGACGTGATCCAAGTGACGTTCTTTCACTCGAGCAAGTTGCCATGCAGTCCCCGGCAAGGCGGGAGTAGATGGAGGCGGTTTACCCAGATAGGCTGCCTTGCGCAAAGATTCCCAAGACTCCGAGGAGCCCGAACAGCGGATTCTCCAGTTCTCCGGCCCGCGTTGCATCACCTCACAAGCCTGCGCGAGCCATGTCGTCTTGCCGCACTGTGGCGTTCCGGCAACAGCCAACACACTCGGCTTTTTTGAGGGGTGACCTAGGTCGGGCAAACGGCCGCCGCATTCGGCGCACGCTTTTCCGTCCATCCCGAAAACCGGTGAGCCCCAATGGCCGCACGCTGCCGCCGGACATAGGACTTTGCGTCTGATACTCAGTCGCATCCAATCGAACATGACTAATTCCTCGAATCTGCCTTCAGCTTACAAATCAAGAGCTCATTGTAAAAAGCGCGGCTTTCCGAACGCGAACAAGCTGAACGTTCGTTACGTGCTCATATCACAAATTCAACTCGTTCAAAACAGCGCTCTAATGCCCGCTGGGTGTTCTCAGACAATCGGCAGCTAGGCATTACCGTGCAAAGCATTTGCCGGCAGTGCTGCTCCAGGTCCCAATCGCTTCGCAGCGAGCCGAGGAATCGTTTAACTTCGGCGTCGTCAGCCTGCAAAATAGCCAATCCGTCGAAATCAAACAACATTCCGTGGACAAGCCAATTGACTCGCAGAACCTCGCCGTCTTTCCATTGACGGGGTGATGATGCCGAGTCCAGTACTGCCACCACTTTAGTGGCCGCAATCACCGGCCAGCCCCGACTACAGATTGGGCAAGCCGCATAAGCCACTCGCGTGACGATTAGAATTCCCGCCTTTCGTTTTTGAAACCTGGCCAAATGCACCGGACAGATCAGCCCGTTCAACTTGGATTCGGTGATCCGCCAAATCGCGTTTAGAGCCGTATGCGCTGTCCGGCGGAGTTTCCACGATCCCTCCTTTAGCCAACGAAGAAGCGGCACCACGGGACGTAAATCTCCTTCAGCAGCCATGCGGGCAGTCTCATGTGTAGCGTCGATCCGGTCTTCCAACACCCCCATCAAGACGTTCGCCAGACTGACCTCACCCAACTGTTTGAGGGCTGCACATGCAGCATGGCGCACATCTGGGTCTGAATCTCCCGCTTGTTCCAACAGCGGCTCAATAGCCCGCGAATCTTGCAACCGACCGAGTGCTACGCAAGTTGAGTGGCGTAGCTTCGCGTTGCCAAATCCCAACTGAGCGATGAGTGGTAGAACAGCTCCCTTGTGGGCCAATTCTCCCAAGGATGTACTTGCCGCCCAGCACACATCATGATCCTTCTCTGCTAACTGTTGCAGCAGCGGTTCGACAGCACGAGAATCATTCAACTTACCCAAAGCGCGACAGGCTGCTCGCCGCAACTTACGACTTCGATCAGAAAGCGTCTCAATCAATGCAACGACGGCGAGTTGATCTCGCAGTTCGCCCAACGCGGCGCAGGCGGATTCGCGCACGTCTGAATTTGCATCCGCAAGCCGCTCAATGAGAAATTTCGTGGCGCGACGATCGCCTAGCTTACCTAGAATTGCACACGCGCGTTCGCGTACCCGAACTGTTGAATCGCTCAGGCGGCGGATCATCAAATCAACAGGCCAAGAATCGCCTTCAGAAACCAAACGAGCCAACTCCCCGCATGCTTCTTCATCGCCTTCTAGCGCGCCAACCAAAGCGCCGGCCATTCTGGTTTGGCCCATCAGCTGCAAGGCAGCATGCGCCGCAGCACAGACATTCGAATTTACATCTCCCAGCCTTTCAATAAGCGGCTCAATAGCTTCGGCTGCATGCAAGGAACCCAAGGCCATAGAAGCCGCTCGGCGCCGCTTCCAATCTCGATCAGCCAAACATTTTATTAATGGTCGCACGGCGCGGCAATCACCTTCGGCAGCCAGACAAGCCAACTCTTGATGCGCTTCCGGTTTTCCGTCCATCGCGCCGGTTAGTGCCTTGGCCAGCCTGCTCTCATCCTTTTCCAAAGCTGCGAATGCAGCTTCTCGCACGTCTGAATTCTTGTCACTAAGCCGCTGGAGTAGCGGTTCGACGGCGGCGGCATCCCCCAAAACCCTCAAAGCAGCACATGCAGCCAAGCGCATTCTGGAATCTTGATCCTCTAATTGTTCGATGAGTGAAGCAGTTGCTCGGGAGTCGCCCAGCTGACCCAACGCAGCGCATGCGGCCAAACGTACCTGCAGTGAGGAGTCTTCCAGCCGTCGGATCAGTGAATCCGTTCCACGGAAATCCAGCAGGTGTCCAAGCTCGGCGCAAGCCTTGACACGGCTCTGCCAGTGCTTGTTCGACAACCGGTTCTTCCAATGCTCAAAAGACAACTTACCGGACATACCGAAAATCACATCTGGCTCTTGCTTCCCCCGACGACACGCTCGAATACTCCAAAAACGTTCTTTAAGTTTCTCACTGTGTTGTCCTCCAACGGGCAGTCTTGTCCCTGATCGCAGCGTAGCCGTTTACAACGGGTCTGGAGCTCGTGATCGCTTCTAATCAATCCAAGAAACCGCTTCACTTGCTCATCGTTGGCATGCGCAATCTCCACAGCGTCGAAGTCAAATAATTCTCCACGGACTAACCAATTCACGCGGAGTACCTCGCCTTCCTTGACGTATTTAGCTAGCGAGATCGAATCCAAGACCAGCACGACTCTGGCAGCTTCAATTGCCGGCCAACTGTGACCGCAGACCGGGCAAGCAGCGTAGGGCACATTCCCAAACCCCATTGAAGAGGCCTTCATTTCCTTGAAGCGAACCAAGTGCGTGGGACAGAGAAGTAAACTCACTCGCAGCCTCAATACCCTCCAAATCGCGTCCAAAGCAGCGTGAATCGGGCCGCGAGTCTCGCCCGAAGGTTGTCTTAGCCATAGTACCAATGTCTCCACGGGACGTAAATCGCCTTCACCAATCATATTAGCCAATTCAGTTCGAGCGTCCCGGTTGCCTTTGACTGCCCCTGCCAAGGCATTGCCCAATCGCGCTTCTCCCAACTTTTCCAAAGCCGCACATGCTGATTCGCGCACCTCGTTTTCACGATCCATCAATCTTTCAATCAGAGGAGAGATGGCCTGGGGGTTACGCAGATTGCCCAAAGCCATGCATGCTGCTTTGCGGATGTTCCTTTCTGATGCCTTCAATCGGAGAATTAGTGGCTCCACCGACTGATCACCACCTAACTCGCTCAAAGCTACGGCGGCCGCATTGCAAACGGGCCATTCAGAATCCGCCAGACAGTTGATCAAGGGCTCGATTGCCCGCGCGTCCCGCAAATGGCCCAATGCCATACACACTGCGCTTCGCACGTTTGCGGCAGAATCCGTCAATCGCTCGATCAATGGAACCACTGCCTTAGCTTCCCCTAACTGCCCCAAAGCGATAGCCGTCATGCGGCGAACCCCTGAATCCCAGTCATCGAGACTGTCTATGAGGGGTTGGACACCTTGCGGATCTCGCAGATGGCCCAAGGCCGCACACGCCGCTTCGCGGTCTCCGACTGACACATTCTTTAAGCGCTGAACCAGAGGGCCGACGGCTCGCAGGTCGCCCTCGGCAGCGAAACGGCCTAATTCCAGACAATCCTCCAACTTACCCCGCAACGCTCCGTGAACTGCTTTGGCGATCCTGCCCTCGCCCAAGCGTTCCAAGGCGGCATAAGCGGCCCGAATCACATCCGTCTCGTCGTCCGCGAGGCGTTCAATGAGCGGAACAGCTGCTTGTGGATCGCCCAGTTCGGCCAACGCTTGACATGCCGCCTGCCTCACTTTTCGGTCTTTGTCTCTGAGCCGTTGACTTAGCCCCTTGACCGCTTGGACGGCCCCAATTTTGCCTAGGGCTAAGCATGCCACCCTACGCAAATGGGAATCTTCATCATCAAGGCGCTGGAGCATAGGTGTAACGGCACGGTGGTCCCCTTCAGCCGCCAAACGAGCCAGTTCGTCGAACGCTGCTCCGTTCCCTGCTAAAGCACCCATTACCGCGTTTGCTAGCCTTTGCTCGCCCAATTGCTCCAGCACTGCGCAAGCTGCTCGCCGCATGCCCCCATTTGCGTCTCCCAAGCGCTGGATCAGCAAGGCGGTTGAACCTCTTCCCATCGATGCCAATGCCATACTGGCTGCGTTCGATGCATCTGTACCTAGCAGGCAAACCAGAGGTTCAACACTGCGTGGATCGTCAAGTCGGCCCAGACTCTCGCATGCCGTTCGCCGCACCGAAGACTCTTCGTCTCCAAGCCGGCCGATAAGCGGCTCGACCGCTCGATGGTCACTCAAACAGCCCAAAGCGGCACACGCCATTTGGCGCACTCGCCATTCCGTGTCTTCCAACCGTTGGATAAGTAATTCCGTGGCGCTATGGTGGCCCAGCCGTCCAAGTTCTTTGCATGCCTCCTCTCGCTCATACCAAAACGAGCTTGAAAGTCGATCCAGCCATGATTGGAGTGGTGACGTGTTGGGCATAATCAACTCAGCCTTTGATGCCTTTTGTTGCGAACTCAATCCCAGCAAAAACGTTCCTCAGAATCCGCACCGTGTTCTCCGATAGACGGCACTGCTCTCCGACTCGACATGGCAGTTGCTGACAGTGCATGTGGAAATCGTGATCGCTTCTAATCAATCCAAGAAACCGCTTCACTTGCTCATCGTTGGCATGCGCAATCTCCACAGCGTCGAAGTCAAATAATTCTCCACGGACTAACCAATTAACCCGGAGTGTGTCGTCATCAATGGCGTGGGGCGTTGTCATTGCGGAGTCCAGTACCGCAATAACTGTCATGCATTCGACTGCGGATGATGCGGACTCACAAATAGGGCAGGCTGGATGCACATAAAGTTCGCCGCTCTTCGCTCGGGCCCGCCTTTTCGCCAGCCATACCAAGTCTTTCGAGCAGCGGAGCCTCTTTAACTTTGATTTGGAAATCTGCCAAATCCTCTGCAACGCTTGACCTGCGGCTTGTCGCAAAGGATCAGAATTGTTCTGCAGGCATTTTAGCAATGGATCCACAGCCCGCAAATCAGCCAATTGGCCCAAAGCGACGCAGACGGCTTGCTGCACAGGAAGTTCTGGATCGTCCAGCTTTCTAATTAAAGACTCCACAACACAATCCTTACCAAGCAGACCCAAAGTTGAGCAGGCTGCGATTCGGATTGCTGCGTCTGGATTGTCCAACGCCGCGATCAGTGGAGAAATCGGGCGCCTTTCTCCCGCTGCAATTAAGCGCGTCAAACGCCGTTGCGCCAACTGCCGGCCTGCAACCACATCGAGTGTCAAGATGGCCAATTCCCCTTCACCCAAGCGCTGCAACGCTTCGCACGCTGCCTGGCGAACGGACTTATGCTTGTCGCCCAGCCGATGGAACAACGGATCCACAGCGCGAATGTCACCCAATTGGCCCAGAGCATCACAAACTCTTTCCCGCACCGGCGCCGCTGGTGCAGCTAACGCTCGGATCAACGGTTCGATTGAAGCGGCTCCTAACAGCGCTAACGCTTCGAGGATAGCAGACGGTACTGGTGATGGCGCACCAGTGAACGATTCGATCAGCGGTTCAATTGCGCGGGCATCACCAATTCGTCCCAACGCGCGAATGGCAGACGCACGCAAATGTGCCGACGAATCTTTAAGGCAAACAACTAGGTGATTGAGCGCCTTGGCTTCGCGTAATTGGCCCAGAGCCGCGCACGCCGCCATCCGCACCGGAATTTCATGATCGAGCAATCCCTGTATCAACGGTGCGACCGCGCGGTCATCGCCCTCGGCAACCAAACACACTAACTCTCTTCGCCCTGCCTCTTCGTTATTGAATGCGCCAGTCAGGGCCATGGCCAGTCTGCCCTCGCCAAGTTGCTCCAATGCTCCGGACGCCGCCGCACGAACATGTATCTCTCGGTCAGCCAACTGGAGGATCAGTTGACTCGTTGCGCGATCGTCTTGCAACTTGCCCAAAGCGGCACACACCGCCGCACGGGTCTCCGGATCGCGATTGGCCAACGCATGGAGCAGCGGTTCGACAGCGCGGGCATCGCCGAGTTGACCCAAGGCTGTACACGCTGCACACCGCACTGCGGAATCTGCATCACGCATTCGTTGGATGAGAAGATCAACAGCTTGTCGATCGGCAAGTTCGCCCAAGGCCAAACAAGCAGCGACCCGGATTTCCGTGTCTTGATCCTCCAACAGGACAAGCAATGGCGAGATCGTCCGTTTATCGCCTTCGATCGCTAACACCGCCAGTTGGCGACGCGCTTCCGCTCTGTTCTCTAATGCACCACTGAATGCTCTGGCCAGCCGCCCGTCGTTCAATTGTTCTAACGCACCACATGCGGCGCAGCGAACACCCTTATCAGAGTCCCCCAGCCGGTCGATCAAAGAGCCAACGGCCCGGCTATCCTGCAATTGGCCCAAAGAGGCACAAGCGGCTTTCCGCAGATCACAGGACTGGCTCTTAAGCCTCTGGACCACGAATGGAACTGCGCGGCTATCGCCGATTTTGCCCAACGCCGTGCAAGCCGCTATTGCGACCTCGGAATCTTGGTGAGCCAATGCTTGGATCAGCGGATCGATCGAAGTTTTTCCGAGGGCGTACAATGCCACGGCGGCCACATGGCGAAGACGTGAGGGCCCGTCTGTGAGCACCTTGACCAACGGCTCCGCCGCCCGTGGATCTCCAATCTGCGCCAAAGATCGAATCGCCGCTTCTTGGACGGCGGCCAGTCGGTCTCCGAGTCGCTCGATCAGTGGTTCCACACTCCGAGCGTCCCCGAGTTCGCCTAAAGCCCGGCATGCAGCCTGTCGTACTTGTGAATCGGCATGATCAAGGCCCAGTATTAAGGGATTGATAGCTCGCCGATCCCCGTTGGTAGCTTGACGCGATAATTGGTGCCGCGATCGCTCGTCATTTCGAAGTGCCCCAAGCACCGCCTCGGCTAGCCCTCCCTCCCCCAACTGCTTCAACGCGGCACACGCCGCATGACGAACAGAGTCATGTGTATCGCCTAACTGATCAATCAGGGCTGGAGTGGCCTTACGGTCGCGAAGATGTCCTAATGCGGCGCAAACTCTTTGCCGGACTCCAGCATTTTCGTCGTCAATTCGCTTGATCAGTGGATCGATGCTCCTTGGGTCGTTAAGACGACTCAAGGCCGAACACGCTGCTTTTTGCAACTCCGGATCCCCACTGTCCAATGCGTGAATCAGAGGCTCGACCGCCCGCTCGCGAGAATCCTCATCTAAGCAGGCTAATTCTCCACGCGCGGATTCCTCGTCGTCCAATGCAGCAACAATGGTCTTCGCAAGAGCGCCACTTCCCATTTGCTCTAACGCCTCGCACGCTGCCTGGCGAACAGACTTGTCGCCGTCACCCAAATGTTTAATTAGCGGGGCCACAGCAAAAGCGCTCAAGCGACCCAGGGTGGCACATACCGCGGTGCGCACATGCGAATTTTTATCGGCCAACGCTTGAATCAAAGGGTCGATTGCCGACTCACCAATCAATACCAGTGCCTTTGTTGCTGCATCACATACCCACGAACTATCGTCCCTGAATCCGCCAATGAGCGCGGGAACAGCCTTTGGATCTCGCAATTTTGCCAGCCCTTCGCAAGCCGCTATTCGGACATCAACCCACGCATCCCCTAGCCGTTGGACCAAGTAATCCGTTGCTCGAACATCACCTAAGCCAGCGAGTTCCCCACAAGCCTGTGCCCGCGAGTCCGAATCTGCCTGCGCTAATCGCTTCAACCAAAAGTCGAATGACTCTCCTTTTTTGGACATATCGCGGTCAATTCATTGGTCCTGCTCCATTCGCCACCGCAAAGGTATTCATCAGAAGGCGTCGCGTATTTTCTGAGAAACGGCATTGTTTGCTGACCCGACACGGCAATGCCTTGCAGCGCCCTTGGAGGTGGTGATCACTTCGAAGAAGTCCAAGAAATCGCTGCACTTCTTCATCCCCAGCTTGCGCGATCTCAATTTCGTGAAAATCAAAAAGTTCTCCGCGGACGAGCCAATTGACTCGGAGCGTATCATCGTTGAGACTCGTATCGTACGCTCGATTAGAGTCGAGAACGAGCACCAAGCGCGAACACTCCACAGCGTGTGAGGCGTAGCCACATGCTGGACACACAGGATAAGGCACATTCGCCAAGAGCCCGGATTTTGCGAGACGCTTTTCAAACATCACCAGATCCCGCTCACAGTAAAGATTTGTAAGCTTCGATTCCCAATGGCGCCAGATTTCACTGAGCGCTTCTCGCGCGGAGCTGCGTACAAACTCGCGGCTGTCCTGCAAGCCTTCGACCCATGGATCGACGGTGATCAGATCACGAAATCCTATGAGCCCTTTGCAAGCTGCTTCCTGCACTCGCTCGGCCGGGTCAGCCAATCGCGCAAACAATGGAGCAATTGCTCGCGATTCCCCGATGACGCCGAGAGCAATACAGGCGGAAATACGCACGCGGAGATCGGAACGACCGAGCGCTTCGATCAACGCCAGTGAAGCACGTCCATCACCTCCGGCAACGAGCGTCCGCAAATCGTCCAATGCACCGGCTTTGTTCGCCAGAGTTCCCGCGATAGCATCCACTAGTTTGGCTTCCCCCATCCGCACAAGTTCAGCGCTGACTGCTAATCGAGTTGTCTCAGATGGACTGCCAAGATATCGGATCATCGTTTCCACTGAACAGGGACCAATCGCCAGGAGTGATTGACTCGCAGCATCACGAACCTTTGGGCTATTGTCAGTGAGCAATAAAACCAAGGGAACTACGGCGGTCACGGCCTTCATCACTCCAAGGGCGAGAGCCGCTTCTAGGCGAACGCCGCTGCAATCATCGTTCAAGGCTCGAACCAGGGCGTCAGTGGCCTTCGGATTGCCGATCTTGCCCAAGGCACGAATAACTATTCGGCGCGTATCTTCCATGAAGTCATTCGCCGACATCAAGAGACCTTCGACGGCCCGATCGGTTCCAATTTCAGCTAATCTTTCCGCCGCTGCCCGCCGCTCACGCGAGTACTTCGCGTCAAGAGCAACGATTAAATTCTCAATCTCGGCTGGCTCAGGTCTGATCATCTTTGAAGAATCAGGATCCCGAAGTTAACTGCATTGAACGAACCATGCGCCAGAATCGAAGCCCAAAGATTCCCAAATCTCTTGAACAAGAGCGCACATACCAGACCCAGCAAGGCCAAAGGCACCAAGCGTTGAAGGCTGAGGTTCGCGGCCGCGTAGAGGAAAGAAGACGCCCACAGCCCCAGTTGCGGAAACCCAGCCTTGCAGAAAGTGGGAAAGATGATGCCACGGAACAACACTTCTTCGGCCAAGCTTGAGCCGAAAATGGCGACAACGCCAACAAACCAGATGTGGGTATCGGCTAGAGGTTGCCCCGGGGCGAGCAATTCGCCGGAGATACCGATACGCGCCAACGCGGAAGAAGAAAGCGAGTTTAAGATCAAAACCGGAGGCACCAAAAGCCCTCCCGAGAGCAAACCGATTGCATAAACGCGACCTAGCGGTCTATTATTAAACCCAAATGCTTCTGACCAGTCCAGCTTCTCTTTGCGTAAGAACAACGCCACACAAATAAAAATCGTTCCATGAAAAACCACGGGGACTGTCAGGAGCGATTCGAGGTGTGATTGAACCGGAAAAATGGCCAATAGAGACTTCACCAAAATCACACTAATAAGAATGACGGCACTTAGTGCGACCACTGACTTCGCAGACCATGATGGCGTCGGAAGCATCAGTAATGATTTATCGGGGTTTAATTATGATTTCCTGACAATACCCACTGTAGCGGGTCCAACAAGCCTATCCCGTGAAATGGCTGACCATCACTATCGCCCGCCGCGCGACCCAAAGGAGAACAGGCGAAGTAGTGCACGTTTTTGAACCGGTGTTCCAAAGCTCGGAGCGCGTTCTCTCCTCCCCACTTCACAATCGCCCCGCGACATACTTGCGAATCAATCGGACCATTTCGGAGATCACCAATTTCACTTTTGACACATTCCAAATCAGCTTTGGAAATCACGACGGCTACCCGCTTCATGGATGCGTCTTTACCCTCTACAGCAACCATCCTGGCGAGGACCGCCACAACCATTTGGAGCGACTGACGAAACTCCACGCTCACTCCGCTATTCGCTTCGAAGGTGTCGGGGTCAACAAGCAAAATGACACCTTCCAATAGCGGGAAGTAGCGTTGCTCCGTCATTGATGTGAGCGACGAGAATTCTTCGCCCGGTGCATCGTAAAGGTACAATTGACACAGGACCCTGCTAATCTTGCCGTATAGCATGAAAGCCGATTTCACTTTCGCGGTTTTGGGAGACGGAATACCTCGGCGCAGAGGTTCAATCGTGCGGTCAAAATCCGATTGCTGGCCCGGATCATCGATCTTGAGGTGGAGTTGTCCGTTTCTTGGACCCTGCAAGGCTTCGGCTGTCATTAGCAGGTAATTAGTTTTTCCACTCCCGGGGCCACCCACGATCGCGACCAATCGCTCAGGCACGCGCCCCGCATGTTTGCCCAATAATGGGAGATCGCATCGTCCGCAATGCTTCTGGAGTCGACTTCGGCCGATAAAATCCAACGTTGGGAGAAAGCGACTGCAGTTTACACACTGATGCCAAAATAAGCCGTAGAGGTTCGGCCAGAGGTTCGAGTTGCTAGCCCCGCACTTAGGGCAAACATAGCGTGGCAGGCCCCGATAGTGACACTCGCGTAAAGGGCAAGTGAAGAAAATGCGCTGCCATAGTTGATGCAGTCTGGTGCCTAAAAATAAGCAAATGAGAGGAATCAGCACGATCAGCTTGGCCATGACAAGCAACACTTCCCCGATGAAATAAGGAACCGCAATGATTGTCAGAACTGTGACCAACATGGGCACGGCGACGATCCTGATCAGCGCATTGGTTACCAGCATCAGAAGGAAAGAGGCGAGTCCGCTGACAAGGGTCCCAATTCCCATCAACATGCCCTTCGATGTCAGGCTTTCATCGCCAGTGACTCGCCCCGCGCGGCTAGCCCAAACAAACCCATACAACAGAACAGCAAATACCGACAAAGCGATGGCGAAACCGAACTTTCCAGCGTGTCTCTCAACCCAAGCATCCGTCATTGTGCATATTTCAGGGATCCTACAGTAAGCACTCCTGATACGTTTTGCGGCCAAAGCCACAGCACGCATTACAAATGTATTCCGATCAAGTGCTACGTACATTAAGATGCCTGCTAATTCATCTTTGACTGCATAGGATGATGCCACCAAATTCCGTGATTGCTACACCGTTGGCTTCTGTCGCAATGCCGAATACTCGCTGGGCAGTCGCGGAGAAAGGACTGGGTGCTTGAGCGCGCGTGGATAGAAAATTCGGCCATGGCTCAATTATGATTTCCTGACAACACCCACTGTAGCGGGTCAGCCTATGCTCAACGAACAAATGAATCAATCCGTCCTCGCCAAAGCGGGCCACCATCTTGTCGTATTCGGTGCACCGATTTGCTGCCGAACCAAGTCCGAGAATCGGCGCTTCTGGCTTTGGGAGAGATTAAAGCTGGACATATATGTGCCCCGTTGCTTTCCACGCTGTATCAGGGAAAGTCGACAATCACTGGGGAGCAAGAGTCTCAGTAATCCCGTTCTTTCACTCGCCCGTATCGCCGAAACAGTAGCTTTAGCAAGAGAGCGGCGATGTGGTCACTCGAATGCCTTCGTCCATGACGGAGAGGCGAACTCGGGCATCCGATTGCGCCAGCGATCCGCTTAAAAAAGCCGCCAAAGGCGCGGATACATCGCTGTCCACTACTCTCTGAATTCCACGCGCACCACTGGTTTCGCTAGCAGCTTTGCGAGCCAGCCACGGGAATACTTCCTGCGCAATCTCAACGGTGACGCCGTAAACAACGGCAACACGCGAAGTCACTTCCGTCAGCTTGATCCGCGCAATTTGTTCGAGGTTGTCTGCTGCAAGTTTATTAAAACGAACAATGCCATCCAGGCGGTCAATGAGTTTGGCCGGCAATTGCCGCTCAAGCGATGAGCGTAATTCGCCTTGCGACGGCGTGGCTGTGGCAATCCCGTTGCCGAAACCGATGGCACGTTCAGATCCGCCGGGTGCGAGCAAATTGGAAGTCATGATTACGATAGAATTTCGAGCGTCGGCGATATTGCCCTCTGCATCCACGAGCGTGCCTTCGGACAATAGGCGGAGTAACACGGCGAGGACGTTTTCATGAGCGTGTTCGATTTCGTCGAACAGCAGGAGTGAATACGGATGCGTGCGCAGCCGTTCGACTAACGGCGCACCTTGATCGTAACCTATGTAACCGGGCGGAGCACCGGTAAGCTTCGCGGTCGAATGCGGTTCGGTGAAATCACCCATGTCAAAACGGATTAAGCCGTCCGCCCCACCATAAACTTCCTCAGAGAGCACTTTGGCGAGTTCGGTTTTACCTACTCCGGGCGGACCTATGAAGAGGAAGACTCCCCACGGTTTGGAGCGATCGGCCAAATCTTGACGTCCGCGCCGAATGGCGCTGGTGACGGTCGTGATGGCTTCGGCCTGACCAATAATGCGTGCCCCGATGCGTTCGGCGAGAGTCACGAGAGCGCTGCGGTCGCTGGCGGAAACACGCTCGACGGGAATACCAGTCTGTCGCGACACGACCTTGGCAACGTGTTCGAGTGTTACAGGAACGACTTGAGACAGGTCGCTGTTATCGCCGGAGGTGATGGCCAGGACGCAGGCGCGTTCGAGCACATCGCGCGCTTTGGCAGGCCATTGTTTTTCGACAATATAGCGGCCAGAAATGTCCACAGCCGCAAGCCTGGCTTCATTCGTAATCTGTACCCCGTGATGTTGCTCCAAGAACGGCTGGCGAGCGGCAAGAATCTCAATAGTGGCTTCGCGCGAAGGCGGGCCTATCGGTTGCATTTGAAAACGCCGCGCCAGGGCTTTATCCCGAGCGATGGTCCGCTTAAATTCGGCGTGCGTTGTGGAGCCGATGAGCCTGAGTTCACCCCGAGCCAGCGCGGCCTTGAGCATATTACCAACATCAAGACTTCCCGCACCACCACCCGCGCCCACGATAGTGTGGATTTCGTCGATAAACAGGATAACATCGCCCTGCGCCTCGGCGACCAGTTGTTGAATTCGCTGCTCAAATTCGCCGCGCATTCCGGTATTAGCCACCAGTGTGCCGGCAGATAATTCGATAATTCGGACCGAATGCAGCTTGCGAGGACAACGACCTTCAGCAACGCGCGCTGCAAGCCCTTCGACGATGGCAGTTTTGCCCACCCCTGCTTCCCCAACGAGAAGGGGGTTCGCATTCTCCGTCAAAAGCAGTGTTTGCATTGCGGCTGCGATCTCGTGTTCACGTCCGACAATTTGGGCTAACTGTCCTCGCCGAGCTTTTTCAGTAAGGTCAACGCCGAAGGACTCCAGTACGGAACCGTTCTGAGGTTTGGCGGACGAGGGCGAGGAGGTGAA
>Ga0193692_1000148_pt1 | contig 16891 bp, 11 predicted proteins | sample L3a1metaG_FD_144917 | JGI IMG/M metagenome (GOLD analysis project Ga0193692, IMG submission 144917) | Soil microbial communities from a riparian zone of the East river system, Colorado, United States - L3a1 | ecosystem: Environmental > Terrestrial > Soil > Riparian zone | place: USA: East River... | reverse complement strand
TCCTGGCTGATACGTAGCAAGTGGTTTTCAACCGCGCCGGGCAGCCGGCTGACGGTCCCGTTCACCACTGTTTGGATTTCAACGGCTGAACCTTTGGCGACTTGCGATGCGACTTCAGAAATCGCCGTCGTCAAATCGCTGTTTTCCAAAGCCAGCGAACGCAACTCCCAAACTGACCGGCGCGCCTCCTCCTGACTGCGCCGAATCATTCGCCGTGCAACCTCCAGCGATTGGCCCGCGACTTTCGGCGAATCGGACCATTTGGCTGCCACCGCATCCAACTGAATCGCGATGCCCGCCAATTCCTGCTCCAGCGTGTCATGCAGCTCGCGGGCTATGCGTGTCCGTTCTTCCAACGCCATTTCGCGATGCAGACGCAGGCGAATGATTTGAGTCTGCTCGGCCACACGTCGTCGCAACATCACGACCCAGCCAAGCGCAACCATGAAGATCAGCGTCATACCCGCCAATACCCAGAGCAGTCGCTGCGGAGTCCACCACGATGGGCTTTTTAACACGACGATATCCCGCGGCGAGCGCAAAAAAAGATGAAACGCTCGCGGAGTGAATTTCGAAACGCGTTCCGCCACTTCATGGATCCGGCAAATCCCAGTCAACTGTACGCGGCTCCCATTCCGTAATGTCGTCAGGGCCGGATCATCCCGGGTTTCGGCAAGATTCGCATTAAATGTGAGATTGCCTGCCTGGAGGACCAGCACACGTTCGTCGCCGCGCGACGTCTGGTCGAGTAAGCGCGCCTCGATTGTGACGAGATCCGCGTCATTTTCGCCTTCGAGAATTTTTGCAGCCGCTGCCTTCACTGGTTGCGGGATCGAGCCAGTCCCGACGCGCCGATATGTCGCCTGCCGCAAGTACGGTGTATATGGGCCCATCACTGCGAAGCCGAGTGCTTCAACTATGTCTCCCGGCTGAACCGATAGATTTTCACTCGTTTGAATGTAGAGCCCATGCGTCTGGTCACGAATGAACAACGACTGCCCCATTCGATGATAAGTAACCGCTCCGCGCACCTTCACTCGATGGCCATGTTCTGCCTGCGGGTCAAACTGCAAAAGACTCTGGACGGAACGGAGGGGCGCGTTGAAAGGATCCGCTGGCGCTGGCGTTAGCAACACCACATTGTTTGTGCCGGTGACGAAAAGCAGCGGCGCCACCAGTTGTCGTTTCTGGTTGAAGCGCCCGCCCACCACACCTCTCACTCGCACGACTGCATCGACGAGTCCAGCTGTGTTCACTTCCGGATAATCATAGACATAAGCGCGAAGCTCTCCCTCTCCGACCGCCAATTGTAATTGCAGATGGCTGGCGCCAACTCGAAAGGCTAAGCGAATAATCGCTTGTACTTCTACGAATTGGCAATCCATCTGGCCCGAAGAGAGCTGGTCGAACGAAGCGGGTACTGGCGCCGGCATTTCATGTTCGCCGAGAATTTGAACTCGCTGTTCCTTCACGAGCGGCGCGTAATCCCCTGGTGCCGTAATCCCATCGATCTCGACGAACTGTCCCGGTTTCAGCAATGAGTCGGCGTGCTTGCGCGCCACAAACACTCCCTCCCTCCCCTCCATTACGAAACAGTCGCGATGGTGGTTATGGAAAGTCACCACTGCCCGTAACTGGACCGGATAACCGCGCGCAGCCTCATCGGGAGTCAATCGCCTGATCTGCGCAATGGATGTGAGCACTGGGAGCGATGAGTGCGGCGCTGCGACCTCCTGACCGCGCACAAAGACACTAGAGAAAGCCAGAAGAGCGGCCATAACCCGGAGTTTGTCCTTTGCACTGGGAAGCGGGATGGCAATGGCTCTAGTGGAATTCATGCAGGCTTGTGCCGGATACTATGCCCCCGCCGAAACTTTTCAATGCCTCACCTCAACAGGAAAACGGGGGTAGCTCGATACCCCATTGGCCGCGAAATTCGGGCAGCGACTCTCATCAGGAAGACAACCTATGCGCGCGTTCTGTCCGAGGAGGTTGGTGGCCGCACTTTTTCTGGCCGCTATCCAGGTCACGTCATTGGCCAGTGCCGGTTCGCTTCCCTCGCGACTGGTGCTGCTGCTGGATGGAGTTTCTTATACGGACATAAGAGCTTTGCAGGAAACCACCCATCAAAAGGCTTTTCAGCACGGCTACTTTCCCGCAAGCCGCCTCATTTCAACATTCCCCTCCATTAGCGATCCCGCATGGAGCGAAATTCTGGGCAACGACCCGCCTCCCGGTTATCAACGTACTTATTTTAACGCTCTCCTCGGCGCACAGGTATCCGCGAACGGCGTTACCAGTTTAGCGGAGTACGAACAGCAAATGACCTGGCAACTACACGGAGATTTCCGCCGGGTCATGAGCTACGGCTCGCCCGTCAGAGCTTTCAATTATGAACTCAATCAAGTCATCAAAGGTTTTCTTCAATCCACGGGATCGCAAACCAGCTACTATGCCCTGATCCATTCAACCGACAGCGCCCAGCATTTGTGGGGCGATATCCAGTCGATGCTTTGCACTCTGGATGAGAAGCTCCAGGAATTGCGCGCGACTTACCGCGCGCGCGAAGGAAAGGAGCTGGAAATCCTGATTTTGTCGGACCACGGAAACAGTCATGCCGGCGGCGGAAAGCGCGTCGCGATCAAGGGCTTCTTGAAAAAGCACGGCTACCGGGTCGCCAAGTCTCTCTCCAACCCACAAGACGTCGTCCTTCCCACCGCCGGAATCGAGTCCTGGGTGGAAATCCACAATTCGCCCGCTGAAACGACCAACCTCGTCGAACTGTTGTCGAACCTGGAAGGGGTTGATCTGGTCACCGCTCGACTTCCAAATCAAACCGACCGTTTCATCGTCCGAAATTCAAAGGGAGAACAAGCCGAAATCCAGTGGAACGCCGAAAGGAAGTCGTTCAAGTATCGAATAGGGACGGGCGACCCTCTCGATTATGAACGCATCATGGACGCGCTCGCAAACAAGCACGCATTCGACATCAACGGCTTTGCCCCAGCCGATGACTGGATGGCCGAGACCTTGGCTCACCGCTATCCTCTCGCGCTCGAGCGCATAGTTCGCGGCCATACGCAGGTTGCCGTAAACCAGGCCTCGATTCTTCTCAGCCTCAACAACGCTTACGTCCATAGTGGATGGCTTATCAAAAGAGGCATTAGTCTTGTGAAATCAGGCGGCACTCATGGCGCACTCGACGACCTCAGCTCGACTGGAGTCCTGCTCAGCAATTTTTCGCCCACGCAGGATACATCCACCAGCCGCGTGGCCGCGCTCTTTGATGGCTTCAAGGGCCGGCGCGATTATCGCGCGGAAACAACCGGAGCGGAATGGCTTTGCCGCAAGGTTTGTGATTTCCAGGCAATATCTTCGGTTCCCAGCGATCATTACAAAATTTGCGCACACGAGTTCTTCCTTCGAGTTTGGACGCCAGCATTCGCCCGCATCGACCCTCAAACTCCAATCAGCATAACAATTGAGAAGTCCGGATTGCCGGTTCGGGTCCGCCGCTCAGACCCCGATCCTGCAGAAGCTTTCAAGCAGGGCCTGACACTTTATCCATCCTGTGCAGCGCTTTCTTGCGATCGGACGTATGCCCTCCCTCCGACTGTCGCGTTACAGCCACAAACACCTTATCGGATCTCAATCCGGATTTTGGAGGGAAACCAAAGCAAGCAGGTTTTCCAATTCACCTTTCGCACCGACCCGCGGGGCACACCCATCGCGCCACTGCTTGAAACGGAACCCCGCCCAAAATAACAACCAACTTACTTCCTCCTCTCGACTGGGACTTTAGTTCTATTCGTCAGCACTTGATGCTCGCGCCCGGACGCCTACGATTCATCAGCCGGTCATTCGAGCCGGGGACATATGGTTGAACCGAATAGACCGATAACGGAAGAGACTGCCTTGCGCCTTGTCGTGGAAGGCACGGCTTCCGAAACCGGAACCGACTTTTTTCGCGCTCTCGTGAAGAACCTCGCCACGGTCATGGGAACCGCCGGCGCCTGGGTTACCGAATACCTGCCTGCGACAAATCGACTTCGCTCCTATGCCTTCTGGTTTAACGGCCAATTCATCGAGCACTTCGAATATGAGATTGCCGGAACTGCCTGCGCCCAGGCGGTGGAATCCAAAAAACTAATCCATATTCCAGACCGCATCATCGAATTGTATCCTCATGCCGATAAGCTCCAGGCAATGAAGGCAGTCAGCTATCTTGGCGTACCCCTCCTCGATCCAGTCGGCGAAGTGATGGGCCACCTCTCCGTGCTCGACACAAAGCCCTTGCCTGCGGACCCGCGTTTGATTTCGCTGTTCGAGATCTTCGCCGCTCGCGCTGCCGCCGAGCAACGGCGTCTCAAGCAGGAAAGCGAAGTGCGCATCCGTGAGGAGGAACTCTCCGCCCTGCTCCACAGCGCCATGGATGCGGTTGTGGTATTGGATGCCGCCGGCGAGATCACGCGCGTAAATCCCGCAGCGGAGCGCCTTTTCGGTTGCACGGCGGAGGACCTGCTCGGCGAGGATCTGCGCGATTTTCTTCCCGCGGAAAGTGCGGCCCAATTCAACGGCTTCATTAAAGAACTCGACGCGCAGCCTGCCGACCGCCGCCAACTATGGATTCCCCACAGCTTCCCGGTCCTGCGGTGGGATCGAACCTCTTTTCCTGCCGAGGCCACGATTTCGCGCTTCGACAATCGCGCCCAGCACTTTCACACCGTGATCCTGCGCAACGTCGACGAACGCCTTGCCGCCGAGCGCCGGATCGCGTTGCTCTCGGAGGAAGCTGAATACCTTCGCGAAAGCGTGCGCGAAATCTCTGGAATGGGCGACACCATTGGGGCCAGTCCGGCCATGAAGGAATTGTTCGAATCAGTAAAGCGAGTCGCCGTAACGGATGCGACCGTACTGATTTTCGGTGAAACAGGAACCGGCAAGGAGCTCATTGCCCGCTCAATTCACCAGGCCGGCGCGCGCAAAGAAAAGCCGTTGATTCGCGTAAACTGCGCCGCCATTCCGGCTAACCTAATTGAAAGCGAATTCTTCGGCCACGAACGCGGCGCATTCACCGGCGCAACCGCGCGACGCGAAGGTCGCTTCGGTCTCGCCGACGGTGGAACGATCTTTCTCGACGAACTGGGCGAACTGCCCCTGGACCTCCAGGCAAAATTGCTCCGAGTTTTGCAGGAAGGCGAATTCGAACCGCTCGGCAGTGCCCGGACCCGCAAGGTGGACGTGCGCGTAGTTGCTGCCACGAATCGCGACCTTGACGCAATGGTCCGCGAAGGAAAATTCCGCGAAGATCTTTTCTATCGTCTCAATGTCTTTCCATTGCGTGTTCCCCCTTTGCGCGAACGGGATGGGGACGCACCGCTGCTCGCGCGAGCATTTGCAGAAGGCCTCGCTCGCCGCATGGGCCGCCGCCTCGATCCCCTCAATCCTGACGACTGCCGCCGCCTCGAGGATTATCCCTGGCCTGGCAATGTGCGAGAGCTCCAAAACGTTATCGAACGCGCCATTATTTTCTCCGTTGGCCCTCGCATCGCGCTGGACCGCGCCATGCCCGCATCGACACCGGAGGCGCCGGCTCCTCCGTCTGACCAAGTGGATACGCGCATCGTCAGCGCTAAGGAAATGGAGTCATTCGAACGAGCCAACATCCAACGCGCCCTGGCCATTTGCAGCGGAAAGATTGCAGGACAGAATGGAGCCGCTTGCCGCCTCGGCGTCCCACCTTCCACCTTGACCTCGCGCATGAAAGCGCTCGGCATTCAGCGTTTCCTGTAGACTAGACTCTCTCACGGGATTTCGTTTCCAACACTCGCGGGATCTCGCGAGTCGCGATTTTTCGCGATGACGATTTAAAGCCTTCTCCTGCCAAAAAGCTTGAGAATCAACGGTCTCTTCTAGTCCGTCTGCGTTGGCACGCCACAAGCAATGAGTCCTTCGTTGGGTGCAATTGTCCCAACCAAACAATCAACCAGGCATGAAATTAGAAACGGATGGAATCATGAAAAGTACGGCACAACTTATGGCGATGAACGACGGAAAACTCTTACGCCGTATTCGCAATGTCTCTTTGGCCATCGCTTTGTTCGCAGGGGCATTCTCTTTCGAAGCGAAGGCGGACGAGACTTGTTCTTCCCCGTACCTCCCTCGCATCGAAGGCCAGGAAGAATTTGTCTATGTTTGGACCCTTGGAGTCGACGGCCTCGGCGACGGCTCCGACAAGCTCGCCGTCGTGGACGTCAAGCCTGGTTCACCGACCTACGGCAAAGTCATCCACACCCATTCAGTGGACGGACGCCATGAAGCACATCACGGCGGATTCACCGATGATCGCCGTCAACTCTGGCTCGCAGGACTGGAGAGCAGCAGGCTCTTCATCTTCGACGTGCATTCGGATCCAGCTCACCCGCGTTACGTGAAGTCGATCGATAACTTCGAGAAAGCAACCGGCGGTGCGGCCGGTCCCCACGGCGTCTACGCGCTTCCCGGCCGGTTGCTTATTCCTTGTCTATCGAATGGGAAGGACAAGGGAGGTCGTAGCGCCCTGGTCGAATACAGCAATGAGGGTAGCTACATCGCCACACATTGGTTGCCGACAAAGGACGAACCGCGCAAAGCGCTCGGGGCCGAGTTCGCGGATGGTTACGGTTACGATGCGCGCGTTCTGCCCCGCAAGAATGTGCTCCTCACCACTTCGTTCACCGGCTGGAACAATTACATGCGCGATTTCAGCGACATGGCAAAGGACCCCGATGCCATGAAGCAGTTCGGCGCCACCATGGTCCTCTGGGACTTCCACGCCAGGCAACCCAAGCAAGTTTTCCAGGTCCCGGGCGCTCCCCTTGAAATACGATGGGCCTGGGGTCCGAAGCACAACTACGCCTTCAGTGCCACCGCGCTCACTTCGAAGCTTTGGCTTTGTTATGAGAACGAAAACGGCAAATGGCAGGCGAAGGAAATCGCCACCATTGGGCCGAAAGGCGGCGTCCTGCCCGTCGACATCAGCCTCAGCGCGGATGATCGCACGCTCTTCGTGAGCTGTTTCGGCGATGGCAAGTCCCGCGTATTCGATGTCTCCAATCCACACCAGCCGCGCCAGATTTCCGAGAAGCAAATCGGGAAGCAGCTCAACATGGTGTCGCAAAGTTGGGATGGCAAACGTCTCTATTTCACCAGCTCTCTACTCGCCCATTGGGACAAAGGTGGTGACGACAACGAACAATTCCTCCGCGCTTACTCCTGGGACGGCAGCGAACTCAAGCCCTCATTCGAGCTCGATTTTACCGCGCTCAAGCTTGGCCGCCCGCATCAGATGCTCTTTGGATCGACAAAGATCGGCAACTGAATCCGTGCCGCACACCAACGCAGACCACCATGAATTCAAAAACAAATTCATTTCTTGCAGCCGTGCTCACCGCGGGTTTGTTCAACTCATTCGCCGCAGATCTCCCGCGCACGAGCGACTTTGACTACGCCGCTCCCGTTCCCGGCACTTACACCTTGCCTGTTGTGAAAAAGGCGGGTGACGGGAACATGCTCGATTCAAGAGGACAGCCATTGCGCCTCCGCGAACTCACGCAAGGCCGCGTCACAGTCCTGAGCTTCATTTACACCCGCTGCGCCTCTGCCAGGGCATGTCCCTATGCAACTGGAGTGTTGAGACAACTGCACCGGCTCAGTTCGGAAGACCCAGGACTCGCTAAAGGAATGCGTTTGGTCAGCATCTCTTTTGATCCTCGCGCCGATACTCCGGAGAGAATGAGCGCCTACGCCAAAGTGTCTGAAGGTTATTCCTCGGCTGCTGAATGGCGATTTCTCACCACACGCTCCCAGGCTGACCTGCAGCCCATCCTCGATTCCTACGGCCAGGCCGTAAGCAGAAAAAGGAATCCTCTCGATCCCACGGGTCCGCTCAATCACACATTGCGCGTTTTCATCATCGATCATTCCGGCAACGTTCGGAACATCTACAGCGCCGACACCCTCGATCCGCGGCTGGTCCTCGCGGATGTCCAGACATTGCTCATGGAGTCCGGCCCATCGAAATCTTCAACAAACTAAAATTCAACAAACCAAATCGTATGACTATCACTCAACCCTCCGTTCCCGATATCAAAACCCTCAAAGCCCGCCAGAAGGCCACTTGGGAAAGTGGCGACTTCGGAGAAGTGGCAAAGTTTATCATGCCGCATGCCGAGGAATTCATGGCGCGCATTCCCCTGCAACCGGGAATGAAAGTCCTGGATGCCGCCTGCGGTACCGGCAACCTGGCGGTCCTCGCCGCGCAACGCGGTTGCGTCACATCAGGACTCGATTTCGCTGCCAATCTCATCGCCCAGGCCCGCGAGCGGGCGCGCCAGGAATCCCTTTCAATCGACTTCACCGAAGGCGATGCCGAAGCAATGCCTTATCCTGACGCCACCTTCGACGTCGTCGTGAGTATGTGGGGCGTCATGTTCGCGCCGCGACCCGAACTGGTCGTGAGTGAACTGCGCCGCGTGGTCAAGCCCGGCGGTCTGATCTGCATGGCGAATTGGTCTCCGGACGGTTTTATCGGGAAAATGTTCGTCATCTTCGCCCGTCATTTGCCTCCTCCCGCCGGATTTCCTTCGCCTCTCCTTTGGGGCGATGAGGCCGTCGTCCGCGCCCGGTTTCACGATCCAGGTGAGGAACTGCGCCTCACTCGCCAAACCGCGAACATGCGCTTTCCGTTCGACGCAGCGGGTACCGTTGACTTTTTCCGCCGCTATTACGGGCCGACCAACCGTGCTTTTGAATCACTCAAACCCGATGCCCAGGCGGCATTGCTGCGTGATCTTGTGGAACTCCAGTCGCGCCACAACATTTCGAAGCGCCCGGATCAAACAGAAACCCCATCAGATTATCTGGAAGTACACGTTCATCGCCGGGCAGCGCCGCGCAAATAGGCATAGGAGTCGACAATTCAACAAACAACAAAAGGAAAATTTATGTATAACAAAGAAAATCTCAGCAGGATCAAGAAAATGAACAGCCTCGCGCCGGAACTTATGAAGGCGTTCTGGGCATTCGACAAAGCAGCCGTCGCCGCCGGTGCGATTCCCGCGAAATACAAGGAATTGATCGCGATCGCAGTGGCACTCACGACTCAATGTCCCTACTGCATCGAGATCCACACTGAGAGCGCGCGGAAAGCAGGCGTCACCGACGCCGAGATAACCGAGGCCGCCATGGTCGCCGCCGCCCTTCGTGCCGGAGGCGCAGTCACACACGCCACCCACGCCCTGCAAAGCTAAGGCCCAACGATTCGAGTTCTGCAATTGGCGGCCTGCGTTCTGAATAGAGAACGCAGGCCGTGAAGATCTCCGGTCGGTCGGTAGTCACGGTGTGCGCCGCGCGCGGAATTCGACTTGTAACCGCCACGTTTTGCCATCGGGTTCCAGTCGTTCGCCGCGCCAAAGGCAGGAGTTGTCCGTGATTTCGCTGAAGGTCCAGCGAATCGGTGTGCCGTCTGGAAATTTCCCTTCCTGCACAATGTCTTTGCCGCGCCGTCGCCCAATCAATTCAGCGCGGATGCCGTCGTGCGGATTGAACCAGTTCACCCGCCAGGCTTGAATGGTTGGGTCGTAAATCCGAATGGTCGTGCCGAACCAATTCGCGAACCTGGGCGAATCCGGACCGCGATCCGAGCGGCGCGGATTGATAAACACATCCTGCACGGCGCGGCCTTCGAGCACCCATGCGAAATGTGCTTCGCCGACAGTGCGAATAATATTCCCGTCATCGTTATAACCGACGACCTCCAGTTTCCAGCTCCCGATCAGAAAGCCGTAGAGGTCCATCGCTTCTGGAATCTCGGGCGAGCGAGCTGATGCCGCGAGCATCGCGTGCATGGCATTGGTCTCGATCAACGTTGTTTCCGTTTCCATGAAAGTGAACCTCCCGCGCGAACGACAAATTGCAAAGTAGGGTGTGACCCGGTCCGATTCGAAGGCGCATTCACCACTCTGATTCTGCCTTCTACATTGTTAAGACCCCGTTCAGTATCTGATCTCCACGGTTACATTCTGGTTCTCCCCATGGAGTTTCACGACTTCTTTGGCCGGGTTGAAATCTTTCCAATCCTGTCCGTTCACCGTGACCATCTTAATGGGCGCGGACGTGGGATGGCGCAGACGCAACCAAACTTCTTTCGCTGCATTGCGCGCGGGCATCCTGACGGTGGCGGTGATCCTGCCGTGATCCGCGTCGGAGACGATCTCGTAGTCCACCGAACCAAAATGCGTCGGCGCGTTCTTCACCGCTATCTTCCTGCCCTGCTCCAGCCAGGCCCGGGGCGCGGCGCGGGCCAGCCACAAATTCTGCCCCTCTTCCATCACCAGCAGGTTGCGGAATCGCTCCAGGAACGCGGCTTCTTCGAAGATCTTGTCCGGTGGACCGTGGACGGCGTGCTCATTGAAGACATATCCATCGTGCGGAAGGATGTCGATGGCGTAGCAATTCAAAAATGAACGGAGGAAGACGGGGATGTCATCGCCGGCCAGGTGCATGTTCGAGGTCCGTTCCAGTCCGCCCTGGTACTGCCAGCCGGCCAGAAACCAATCCCGGGCGCCGACATTCTCATTCTCCAGCAGCAACCGATCCTCCAACACATCTAGATATCCCTGCACCCGCACATCGTTCGGAGATAATAAAGCCGCCGGACTCACCAACGCCGCCGCCGACTGCACAGTTTCCCAATAGAGAGGGCCGACGTGCGTGCCGGACCCGTCACGCTTCCATCCCCACGCCCCCGTCCCCGGGCCGCGCACGTAGCAGGCGAACGGAATGACGGAATGGAACGTGCCGTCGCGCACGGGTACGACCGGCGAAAGCGCGATCGACCGCTCCACTGCCGCTCGCAGATCCTTGCCATACGCCTCCGCCTCGGCTGCCAGTTGAGCGCCCGCTTGAGGATCGATCACTGCGAGCGTCGCCGCGAGACGCGAGACCGACGCCCAGTAGTAGGCTTCGCACTCATAGAATTGCATCCACAAGCCCCCGCTGTCCGGCGTCACCTGGAGTGCGGGCTGCAGCCCCTTGCACCAGAGACGGTCGCCACCCGGAACCACGCTCGCCATCAAGCGCCGTTGTCGCAGCATCCACTCGGCGTTGGCTTTGATTCGCGGCGCGGCGGCGCGCAGCCATTCGGTATCGCCGGTCATCCAGTAATGTTCGATCAGCGCCCACCCAATGGAACCCGGCCCGAACGCATGGATGCCATCCATCTGCCCGCCAGCTCCCTTCGGACCCACCGCGTGCGTCAGGCATCCGTGGCCTTCCGAGAAGAGTCCGTTGGGACGATCCGGAAGCGCCCAACTGTGGTGGCCGGCGGAGTTGGGGTCCATCGGCAGGGAGAGCCACTGATCGAATCCGTCTTCGGCCGCTTTGTGCGTCCCCATCAGATCCAACGCCGCAAGGATCATGTAGGTTTCAGCGCCAAGGATCCCGTAAGGATAGTCGTTGAACCAAAGCCGGCCGTTCGTCGGATGCTTTTCGCAGTGCCGTAAAAGATGCCACACGCCCAGGTTCCATTGCGCGGTCAATCGCTCCGACGGTACCTGCACCTGCATCGGCGGCTCCGAGCCGGCTGGTGGTTTGGGATGAGGCGGCAAATTGCCACCGCGCATCGCGGTGACCGCGCCTTCCCAGGTTTGCTCTGGATGCGCTCGGATCCGCTGGCGAAGCGTCGTCACCTTCCTGGCTTGAAGTTCCTTGATGAACGCTCGCGCGCTCGTGGCTGACGAGGCCAACGCCAATGGAGGCAGCGAGGGGATCACCGTGGCTTTCTCGGAGTAGAAATGCCACACACCGGCATTGCCCTGGCCATCGGCATGAGGGTTCCCGGCATGAATCGTGTTCACCACCTCCTTCGTCAGGTTCCAGCTCCGTCCGCGCCCGCCCACCTCGGTGATGACCAGTTCGATGACGGTTGTGTCGCACTGATGAGCGCCTTTGGGGCCGATCACGAGTGAAATCATGTCGCCCGGTTCGACCGCGACTGAACTCAATTTCGTCGCGTCGAGCCCGTTGGGAATCGCCTGTGCGCCCCTGCCTTCAGTCGTGCCATGAGCCAGATTCGTCAGGCCCCCCTTGGCCTCATGCGCGATCCACCATTCGATCCCGTTGCCGCACTGTTGAGCGTGCGCCAGCTCCGCCTTGATTTTCACCAGGCCTTTGATGGGCGCGCGCCAGCCGACGGCCACATTGTCTGCCGGCCCCGGATGCATGGCCAGGCTCCGGGCCGGAAGCGTGATGCCCTGCACGGAAACCGGTTTGTCTAACGGGTTGCCGCCGAACCAGGGCGTATCGTTGCTGCCCCATCCCAACAGCTCCGCGCTGCCCGCGATCGAATTCATTTTCGTCGTAAGCAGATTTCGCCGATCCGACGGCGACTTGGGTGCAGGGGGCAGTTCCGAAGTCCGGCGCACGAAAAATCCGTACTCCGGCGCGAGGATAGGGCCATTCTCCAGGTCTGCCGCCAGGAAGGAGAAGTTACCTGCCTTCGTCCACAGGGTGACAATCGTTCGCGCAACGTCGTCACGCTGGCTTGTGAACGGCTGGACCGGTCGCCACTTCGACGTGCCCATATAGAGCAGGCTGAACTTTAGTCCGCGGCGGACGGAACCATTGCCAGCACCATCGCCCGGAGAACGCCACGAATTCGCATCCACCGTCGCGGTGCTGCGATCGCGGTCCATGGCACGCAGGTTGGCCATGCGTCCATCATAAGTTTCCATCCGTCCGCTGTAGTCCTTCCCTGCGCTGCTCTGGTCGAACCCCCATTCAATCTCGACGTCCATCTTCTTCCAGGTTTCCGCCACATACACCCGCACCGCCGGCACCGCATAATCCGCGGCATTCTTGTCGGCGACACCAACCACGATCCCGCAAGTGTCGACTCCCATCGGATAGACATAACTCTTCCCATCTCGGGAGACGGTCGGTTTGACCGATGATTTCGCAGCGGTCAGGTTGTTCCACCAGGAACTGGAAGCGCCTCGGTTGTTCAACGTGGTGACCGTCAATTCCTCGGGAGCAGGTTGGCGTCCGGCGTCGCTGGCCCAAGTCAGTTCCAATTGTCGCACCGGCCGAATCTCCTCCCAGAGCAATCCGCGCAGCACCTCCCTGATCGCTGGAGCGTTTACGTCCACCCGTTTGTTCAGCGGCTGGTTGGCGTACCGCATCAGGGCGAACCAACTCTCCGGCTGATTATCCTCAGCTTTGCGGTCGGCCCGATATGAATAGGCGCTGGGCGCGATGTCCACCGGTTGGCCGACCAATTCGCCCGGATCACTTACCGTCCCCGCATCCGCACTCCACCCGAAACAAATCAATACGTTCACGACGATGGTCGCCGCTAATACTCGTGTCGTGCTCGTGGATGATTTCATGGCTCCCTCCTTGTATTCTGTGTGGCCCGTAAAGTCATGCAGCTTCCTGACACAGCTCACCCACGCTCGACATCACGCGGGTGAGCCATTCGATTTGTCTCAACCTTTCGGTTGAACGTGTCGTTATGGTTTCACGGCGACGACACGAAAGCCGATGTGGTCGTAGCGACGCTCCGGCTCGAACCGCAACCGAAACGCAGATCGACAAGGCCAGCCTTCGTCCGCCCAGCATCCGCCTCGCCGCACACGGGATGTGGCTGCGGACAGATATAAATCCGGATCGACGCCTCCCGGCAGTTTCGGATGATACCAATCTCGACACCACTCGAACGTGTTCCCATGCATATCGTGTAGTCCCCATGCATTGGCCGGGTAGCGGCCACCTTTCACGGCCCGGCCCAATGATGGCCCCGGCTCGGCTCCGTTGTATGGCTTGCCTTTGAAGTTCGCCTGCTTGCTGCTGAGTTTATCCCCGAACGCCGTCGCGGTCGTCGTGCCGGCACGACACGCGTATTCCCATTGCGCTTCCGTTGGCAAACGGAATTCCCACTCGGCTGGAAGTTCGCCCGATTTCCTCGCGAGTTCCGTCAGCTTCCGGCAGAAGGCCTCTGCCTCGGCAAAGTTCACGTTTCCAACCGGGAGGTCGTCATCCTCGGGTAATTCAGCGGTGGGCGGAGCCGGCAGTTTCCCCATCGCCCGCTTCCATTGCCCTTGCGTCGTTTCGAATTTTGCCATCCAGAATCCTTTGGTCAATGTCACCTCTACCTGGTCCTCACCGGGACGGCGCTCAGGTTCGTGGCGTGGACTGCCCATGATGAATTTGCCCGCTGGACACCAGCAAAGCTGGATGGTGGCGACGTTCGTTTCAGCTCCGGCCTTTGTTCCCTCGAAAGTATCGCTGCGTGTCGGCAACTCGGCCCCGAAAGAACCGCCAGTGCCAACGCAGACCGCAACCACCATCACGATACTTGGAATAAAAACGATGGAGTTCTTTTTCGATATTCTCTTCATGCCCACGTTCCGTATTGAGACAGATCTGGAGGCGACAATTACAACAATTCGGTTTTGGGGAGCAATCCCTAGTGACGCTTGCTTGCTTCGGTTTCGCTTGCGCCGCCGAAAAACTACCAGCGCTCACCGTCACTTCCGTTAATCGCGCGAAGCGCCTCGCGAGCTGCACTATGCACCCTTGCGCGGGAAGGGTCCTGGACGATCGCGACCAAAGCTGGCACCGCTGCTCTCGTTTCGGGAACAGGATGTTTCATAGAAGTGAAGTAATCCCAATCGCGCACTAAGTCGGAGATCAAAGCGGTTAGGGGCGTTTTAAGATCTTCCGATGATTGCCAGAGCGCGCCTGCCGCTGCCATACGGAGGTGAAAACTCTCGCGCTGCCGTTTGAGCTCCGACAAACCCTTCCCCCACTCATCAGATCCAATGTGCTCCAATGGATACTCGTCGAGACCCGTCAAGCGACGCAGGGTCGCTCGCGCAGGTGTCGCACGGTCCGGACTGATCCTCAACAAGGCCCATGCCGCATTAAACTGAATATTGAGATCCTGTGAATCCAGGTTCCTCCGGACGTCAGCGTCGAATCGTGTTGCCCTCGGTCCCATCTCGCCTATGAGATCCAAGGCGCTGAGGAAATCATATGTTACCCCACCATTGCGCTGCACTTCACTCCTTTCGTTCAGGCACTGTCGTACTGCTGCTGATACCAACTCAATCTGGTTCGAGTCAATTCGCCAAAGCGCCCTTGCGATATCCGCTCGTGCCGGTAAATAGGTCTCGTTTGTCAATGCGGCCCGCAGAGTTGGGATCGCATTGCTTGCGGCGGGCCCAATTCTGCCGAGCGCAATGTAAATGCATTTACGGGTCCACTCTTCGGAACTCTTCAATGCCACAATAAGAACAGGCACTGCAGATCCTGCATTTGTGCCACACAATGCGATTGCCTGTACAGCCGGTTGTCGTTGGTCTTTCGGGGCTCGTTGCACACATTCGATCAGCTCCGGAAGCACTATGGTGGAGACATTCTCAACTTCGGCCAGTGCGACTGTCGCCCAATAGGCTGCCTTTGGCCTGGAGCCCTTGGCCGTAGCCGCCAATTGGCGAATAATCGCCGGATCCTTCTCGCTCAATCTAGCGAGGGACTTCGTCGCATGATATGCGCTATCTTCATCCTCCAGAGCTCGGATCAGAGCATTTACAACCGACGCAGAACTGTCCCCAGTTCTGCCAAGGACTGCGGCCGCCTGCTCGCGAATAGCCCGGTCGGAACTGCGAAGCGACTCGATCATCAGTGGTACCGCCAACTGAGCATCTGGTCCCAGCCTGATCAGCGCTTCGGCTGCATGCTGCCGCACGCTCCAGCTTTGAGGGCGCTCCTCTCCTTTGTCCCAGGCCCCCTCTCCTGTTCGGAATTCCTGAATCAAAGCTCGCACGCCTTCCGGCCCCATCGCCCGAATCGATTCCAGAGCGGGCTCACTCTCCTCGGCTAAGCCGCTTACCCGACTTGCCCAATAGCTCAGCGTTTTTCCTCCGGACAAAGGTTCCGATACAGCTGGACGCACTCGACGATCCCATTTATATGCTAACGAGCTTGTCTCACCTACAGGACCAATCGATTTGAATCCGAGAAGCAGAGGAAGGAACGCAAGCATGCAGATTGTCCCGTAGTTTCTCTCTCGCTTGTCACTACTGCGAAATAATCGGAAGGAAAAAGCGATCCCGAATGCGATAAGAATTGCTGAGTTAAACCTCCAGGCAGTATCCCCGTACGTGGTACGGTAAAAGACTTGGCCTATACGGTCCGTAAAAAGCAGTTCGCGCTGCAGAACGAACCAGCAAAGAAGAACTAGAGGCGGACTAGCCATTGCAACAAGCGGTTTCAGCCTTGGTCCCAGCAAACTCGAGGAAGGACGAATAAGATACGCCAAAATCCCAAGTGATATGCCCAGCAATAATGTCCTGCCGTCATGAAACCGAGGACCGGCACACATGAAACATCCCAATATCATCTGGCTAATCGGTTAGACAATACACCCTGCGTTGCATCACTACAATCGTGACGACAGCGCGGCTGTCGTCCAGCTTGGTTATCGGCATTCGTTTCGTGATCCAATAATCAAATTTGGGAGGCTGGAATCGCGGTTGACGCAGACTCTCTATCACCGAGAATCATAGACGATGCGCCCGTCTGTTCACCGAATCAGGACAATGGCCGCAATTCTGCCGTTCTGTCTCGCGATGATTTTGCGCGCCGATGACTGGCCCCAGTGGCGTGGGCCGAATCGCGATGGTGTCTGGCATGAGACTAACATTCTCCAATCCTTCCCGCCGGAAGGCTTAAAAGTTCTCTGGCGCGTTCCTGTTGGAACAGGCTTTTCAAGTCCGGTGGTCGTGCAAGGGAAAGTCTATGTCACCGATTCGGACGTCACTCGCACCAACGCCCATGAAAATGTGCG
>Ga0193692_1000147_pt1 | contig 16945 bp, 13 predicted proteins | sample L3a1metaG_FD_144917 | JGI IMG/M metagenome (GOLD analysis project Ga0193692, IMG submission 144917) | Soil microbial communities from a riparian zone of the East river system, Colorado, United States - L3a1 | ecosystem: Environmental > Terrestrial > Soil > Riparian zone | place: USA: East River... | reverse complement strand
CGGATCCCATTTTAACGGGTGCGCAGCCCAATAATTCAAATTTGAATAATCTGGTTTTTTGTCTTCACTCTTAAACTGGTAAAGACTTTTATAGGCATGATATTTATCTGAACAGGAAGAAAAGGGCATTAAAAAAGCAAATCCGAGTAAGACACAAATTGATCTAAAAGAGGTCCATTTTTGATCTTTCATCATCATAATAGTCCGACTATCAAAGTCATGAATTTTTTTTGAAAATTTTTAGTTGGCTATAGAACTATGAAAATAAGCTAATTAAGCTTAAAAATTGTATAAATAATTAGGCGAAATCTTCAAAAACGAGTACTATGTTTTGTATAGTACCAAACATCACCCTATCTTTGGTTTGTCAAAGGAAAATGGCACATGAAATCAAATCTCAAATACATCGTTTTATCAATTGCGCTAACAGGAATGTTTAACCTGGCCAACGCACAATCTGCAAAAGATTCAATATACAATGAGATTGCTCATATGGATAGCGTTGTGTTCAATGCTTTTAATACAAGAGATGTTGAGAAATTTAAATCATTATTTACCGAAGACCTGGAATTCTATCACGATAAAGGTGGCCTTACAAATTATGAACACACGATCAGCTTCATGAAAGAAGTTGCAAAAAACAATAATGGATTAAGAAGGGATCTGGTAAAAGGAAGTCTTGAAGTTTATCCAATTCCCGGCTATGGTGCGATGGAGATCGGGGTACATACTTTTTGTCATTTGGAAAATGGCAAACAAGACTGCGGCACTTTTAAGTTTGTTCATATATGGCAAAAGAAAAATGGCGAATGGAAAATTACAAGAGTAGTCAGCTATGATCATTAATTGTTTTACGAACCTAAATATTAATAAGAAAAAGACGATTTATGAATATTGAAAACACACAGAGCCAGATGAGGAAGGGGATCCTGGAATTCTGTATACTTTCCATCATTCGTCGGGGTGAGGCTTATCCAAGTGATATTGTGGAAGAGATGAAAGCCGCCAATCTCCATATCTTAGAAGGAACTTTATATCCCTTGCTTACCAGGCTAAAAAATGCAGAGATGCTTTCTTATCGTTGGGTGGAAAGTAATTCGGGACCTCCCCGCAAATATTTTTCCCTTACTGAAAAAGGTGAAGCATTTTATAAAGAGCTTCAGCAAACCTGGCAAGAACTTGCCAACGGAGTAAATGCATTAACCTCTAATCACCAACCAACCAACTTATAACTTCAACCACAAATTTTTTGCAATGAAAAAGATTATTAACATAAACCTGAGCGGCAGAGTAGTACCGATAGAAGATTCTGCCTACGAGAAATTACAGGAGTATATTGAAAGTCTTCGCCGGTACTTTGCCAAAGAAGAAGGTCGTGATGAGATCATCAATGATATTGAAAGCCGCATTGCAGAGTTGATGAGTGAAAAAGTTCGCAAGGGTGCTGATAGTATCACGGATGCTGATGTAAATGAAATTGCGAACTCAATGGGCCGTCCTGAAGATTTTGAAGGCGAAGAAATAAAAGAACAGTCATATGCTTCTTCTGCTTCTGCTGCTGGTTCAAGCCAGCAATCAACACAATCGCAAGCTCCCCCAAAAACAAAACGTGGTTTGTACAGGGACACAAGCGACAAATTTATCGGCGGTGTTTGTAGTGGTATCGCTGCTTATCTGAATGTGGATCCTGCGATCGTAAGAATATTATTTGCCATCATTACATTCGGAGGATTTGGGTTAGGCTTTATGGCCTATATCATTTTGTGGATCGTATTACCGGCAAAGGACGTGGAAGGATATGCTGGTAAAAGATTATTCCGTAATCCTGAAGGCAGAATGATCGGTGGTGTATGTAGTGGACTTGGCGCTTATTTTAATAAAAGCGCTGTAGGTATCAGGTTAATATTTCTTGCACCTATACTATTGAACGTATTGATAAATATGTTGGACGGATTTGGATCAAGAGGTGGCTTTGTATTTTTTCCAAATATTATCGCCGGGTCATTGACCAGTACATTTATTCTCGCTTATATCATTTTATGGATAGTATTACCCGAAGCAAAGAGTGCTTATGAAAAAATGGAAATGCGTGGCGAAAAAGTGGATGTAAATACAATTAAACAAAATGTACAGGATAGGGCGAAAGATTTTAGTGAAGAAGTAAAATCAGCCGCACAAAATATTTCAACTAAGGCGAAAGAATTTTCAGAAACAAGAGGAAAAGAATTTGCTGCCGAAGTGAAGCAGGCGGCAAGACCAATCGGCAGAGGTATTGGTCATGCAATAGCAGTGTTGTTCAAAGTTTTCTTTCTTTTTATTGCCGGTACTATTGCGTTTGGATTGTTTGTGGCCCTGATGGCAATAATTTTCGGCGGTGTAGCATGGTGGCCCTTTAATGATTATTTATGGACAAATAACTGGCAGCCCATATTTGCATGGGGCACATTGATCCTGTTTCTTGGTATCCCTTTAATTGGTTTTATTGTTTGGTTGATCAGAAGGATTATTGGAGTAAAGTCAAGAAGCAATTATCTCGGTTGGATCTTTGGGGGATTATGGACATTAGGTTGGGTTTCTGTTATTATGCTTGTATCAATAGTAGTAAGAGAAACCCGCTATTTTGAAGATGCTGACCCGGTAACTATTCCAATTACACAGCCGGCCAATAAAATGACAGTTTTGGTTTCTCAACCAGTACTTGAACTCACTAACAAGGCCTGGTGGATTGATACCGATTCAGAAGGATGGACCATAAATGAAGATTCTTTAAAACTTTCATTGGTTGATTTTACAGTAGAAAAAAGTGCCGATGCTGATTATCATGTAATACTCGTTAAAAAGAGCATGGGCAGATCGTTAACTGATGCAAAAACAAGAGCCGGACAAATTCAATATAGCATTTCAAGCGCAGATAGCATACTTGATATTGGAAACGGGTTTGCAATCAGCAAAAACAGCAAATACCGTGGTCAAATGATAGAATTAAAAATTCAAGTGCCGGTTGGTAAAAAATTAAGATTTGATGAATCTATAACAGATAAACTTAATCCTGTTGAGGTAAGAATGAGAGACAGGAGAAGCAGGCTTCGCCGGGCCAGGATCGATATTGATTATAATGATTGGTTTGAATACAGAACAAATGTGGACTATGTGATGACAGATAAGGGAACTCTTGTTGATCCCAATAAGCCGGCCGTGACACCGTCTTCTTCCAAAAGCCAAACCGGTGATTATCGTTATGAAGATGCCCAACCATCAACAATAAACAGCATAGAAGAACAAAAAAGAAAAGTACAGGAAGAGCAACAGAAACTAAAAGAGATGGAAGAAGAAAAAAATAAAAAGAAAAAAGATTCAATTAGCGGTAACAGCAAAAAAGAAAGTCTGGATGATGAAGACGACAATGAAGATGTTGCCGGGTCACCCATATTTTCCCTGGTTCAAATATTTAATTAAAGTCGGTTGAAGTTGGAATCTCATGCATAGCCGTGAGAAAGATCGAGTCCCGCTTTAGCGGGACTTTTTTATTTTCAGTAACGTTATCTTTGCCCACCATAAATAAGATCATGAAGAATACACCTTTTACAAATAAACACATTGCTCTTGGCGCTAAGATGGCAGAGTTTGCCGGTTATAATATGCCTATTTCTTATACCGGCATAAATGACGAGCATGCGGCTGTAAGAAAAAATGCGGGAGTGTTTGATGTTAGCCATATGGGAGAATTTATTCTAAAAGGAGAGAATGCCCTTGATCTGATCCAGCGTGTTACCTCCAACGATGCTTCGAAGCTTGCAAATGGAAAAGCGCAGTACAGTTGTTTGCCAAATGACAATGCAGGTATCGTTGATGACCTGCTTGTTTATTGTATTGAAGAAAACAAAGTGTACATGCTGGTGGTGAACGCAAGCAATATTGAAAAAGACTGGAACTGGATAAGCAAATACAATACAAAAGGAGCGGAGATGCATAATATTTCCGATAAAACATGTTTGCTTGCAATACAAGGCCCTAATGCTACAAAAATTCTGCAACCTTTGACCGAAATCGATATCCTGAATTTAAAGTATTACACTTTTGTAAAAGGAAAGTTTGCTGGAGTTGATAATGTAGTAATAAGTGCAACTGGATATACGGGTGCCGGTGGTGTTGAAATTTATTTTGAAGATAAAGACGGCGCGGCTGATAAAATATGGGATGCCATTTTTGAGATCGGTGGTCCGCAGGGTTTAAAACCAATTGGTCTTGGTGCAAGAGATACATTGCGACTCGAAATGGGATTTTGTTTGTATGGAAATGACATCGACGATACAACCTCGCCGTTAGAAGCAGGTCTTGGGTGGATCACGAAATTCACAAAAGAGTTTACGGCTAAAAATATTTTGGAAAAACAAAAAGCAGAGGGACTAAAAAGCAAACTTGTTGGGTTTGAAATGATCGACAAAGGCATTCCGCGTCATAATTATGAAATAAAAGATGCTACCGGAAATAAGATCGGGTATGTAACATCAGGAACTCAATCTCCGTCTTTGCAAAAAGCAATTGGAATGGGATATGTAACATTGGAAAATGCAGCGATGGATTCTGAAATTTTCATTGCGGTAAGAGATAAATCATTAAAGGCAAAAGTGGTGAAGCTACCCTTTAGTTGATAAAAGAATGGATCCCGGTTTGATTTTTGTGTAAAGCGGATTATCTTACTCTATACTTGCTATGCCGACAATTCATCTAACCTCATTTATTGCTGCCCCGACAGACATAGTGTTTGATCTTAACAGGAATATCAGCCTTCATAAGATTTCAATGGAACATTTTAAGGAAGAGGCCGTATCGGGTACCACATCGGGCTTAATTAATAAGGAGGACACGGTGACCTGGAAAGGAAAACATCTTTATAAAACCAGGTTCTTTACCTCAAAGATCATTGAGATGAAACCCTTTGAGACATTTACAGATAAAATGATCAAGGGTGATTTTAAATTTTTTGAGCACCAGCATTTTTTTAAGCCAGTTGATAATGGAACTATTGTAATAGATATTATCAATTATGAAACGCCTTATGGCTGGATCGGGGAGCTGGTAAATAAATTTTATTTGAATTCTTATCTGGAGAAATTGATCAATCATCGCAACGTGGTAATAAAACAATATGCCGAAACAGATAAATGGAGAGCATTGTTGAGTAATCGCCGATGATTAAGGAGCCGGTTTATCGAAGTAGGAAAACTACCTGGCATTATAAACCTCCGCAATGTTTTTTTCTATTACCTCGAGAGGTTCAGCTGAAAAACTTAAAAATACGGAGTGAAATTTTTTGATTGTTGAATCTGTTACATGCAGTCTGCTTTTAAATTCCTCAATTTTCCTGGCACCAATTTTATACGAAAGAGACTGTCCCGGCCAATATATGACTCGTGTTATTTCACGATAGGCTATATCATCCTGGCCCTTTACGTTTTCATTCCAGAACGCAAATGCTTTGTCCGTGCTCCACCCGTAATAGTGAATACCAACATCCAGCATTTGCCTTAATGAACGAACAAGATCCCATTCCCATTTGCTTAATTCTTCCTCGGGGCTTTGATATTGTCCCAGCTCCTTACCTAAACTTTCAGTATAGCATGCCCATCCTTCAAAGTTTCCAGAATAAGAAACATTTTCGGTGAATGCAGGTTTGTTTATCCTGTTTTTTGCTAGTAAGGAGAACTGGTAATGATGACCCGGTATTCCCTCATGAATTATTAAGAAACTCATAAGCCTTACATTTTGCTTGCCGTCACTGAAATTATAAACAAAACTATTTTTGCTGCGCACATATTCGCCCGGCGACATAGTTGAAGAAGTGTAATCCGACGCAGTTATAATAAATTCCGGCACTTCAGTATTTTCAAATAGTTTATGAAGTTTTTTACGGATCACTGATTCTTTTTCCCTGTATTTTTTTTCGATCTTATTTGTTTTGGTCAAATAAAATTTTTCACTTTTCAAATAAGTATAAAAATCTTTGTCCCTATATTCATATCCCATTTGCTTTTGAATTCTATTAATTTCCTCTTTTGCCTTTTTAACCTCAGCTTCACCATATTTGAACATTTCATCCGGATCTGTGTCGACACTCGTATATAATTTTGCATAATACCGGTACCAATTTTCATGATCTTTTAACATGTACAATCCGAGTTTAGGAATAGTTTCGTTCTGCTGTTTAAAATTCATTTCGAGTGAAAATCTTTTTAGTTGAAGCGAGATAATATATTGGATGTGATCCAAATTGATTTTATCATCAAGTGACAGGTTGCTGCGGTCGATTTTTTTAAAAATACTATCATATTTTTCATAAAACTTTTTAAACAATAAAAGGTTATCGATAGATGCAATAGAGGCAAAATTCTGCTGATAACTAAATACATTTCGAGGTATACTCAATTGCACTCTTTCCTTCTCATAATTTGAAAATTCTTTGTCGAGATCATCATTTTGATAACTTGTATTCAGGAATACGCATAAAAATAAAATTGAAAGTTTTGTCATCAGAATTTGTTAATGTGATATGGCGTTTTTCAAATTTAGCGTCATTAATTTATAAAGAAACGATTTGGTTAAGAATCACCTTGACAACAGACAGTATTGTTAAGTTGTTAAGAATTGACAGAAACTTACCTCAATGTTAAAGAAGCAGAAACATTATTCCAATACAACTTTCGTGGTAGTTCTTTAAACACTTATTTTTGCTCAATTCAATATTTATTAATGAATAATACCAGGCCTACTCTCTATACATCTCTTTCACCAGCCCTACTTCATCTTTATGATCTCAGTAACTGCACTGTTGTAATTATTGATGTACTTCGTGCCACTTCCACCATTGCTACTGCATTATACAACGGCGCTAAATCTGTAATACCAGTTGACAGCGTGAGTCGTTGCATAGAAATTGGAAAACAAATTCACGGTATTACTGCAGGGGAGAGAGATGGAAAAGTAGCAGAAGGCCTTATTCATGGCAATTCACCATTTGAATATCCAAGGGAATTTATTGAAGGAAAAACGCTGGTCCTCACTACTACAAATGGCACCAGGCTTTTGCAAATGGCATTGGATAAAGGCGCAAAGGAAATTATTACGGGTTCTTTTCCTAATCTTTCAGCAGTGTGTGATCATCTTGCTGAAAAGAAACAAAATGTAATTCTTGGTTGTGCTGCATGGAAGGATAGAGTGAATATGGAGGATATGTTGTTTGCAGGTGCTGTTATTTCAAATATCAAAAAACATTTTTCTATCAATTGCGATTCCTCACATCTTGCAGAAACGATCTATAAAAAAGCTGAGAAAGATCTTTTTGGTTTTATGAAAAAAAATGAAGCATCGCATTATCACCGGCTAATGGGTTTTGGTTTGGAAAAAGATATTCGTTACTGCTTAACAGCGGACGGAGCAAATGTATTGCCGAAATATGATAATGGAAACCTGGTTGTGAAATAAAAATCAGCCCGAGTTACAAAAAAACAAACTTATAAAGATACTTATTTTCATTCTTATTTTTTGCTGATCGGAAAATAATTTATTTATTTCTATATCGCTGGAAATCAGAAATACATTCCTTTATTTTTGCAGATTACCCTTTTCTGAACGAGGGGGGTATATTAAAATCTAAACACACTTGGCCCTACCGCATCTTCTCAAATACGTTTACACCCATGGAACTGATGAAGTGATTCGTCGTGGAAAAAAAATTCATGCAATTGGATTTGTTGAGCTGGTGGAGTATGATAATCTTTTTGCATCTGCGGTGTTTCGTGTAAAGGATGACAGCTATTCCACTTTTTACAAAGTTTACATTCAAAAAATAAATGACCCGCAACATGTATCAATGCGTTGCGCCTGTCCTTATAATCTTGGAGACATTTGTCGTCATGAAGCAGCTTCGTTGTTTCAATTACAGGAGATGCTGGATAAGAACCTGCTAAAAACAGGAATGTCAAAATATGATCAACGGCATACAGTTGCCAAGATGAAACATATTGATCTGAAAACCCTCCGTCTTCTTTCTTCTCAAAGTACTTACCAGGATGCAGAACAATATTTAAGAACAAGTAAGGCCAATATTGAGTCTGCAAAAGAGGAGACAGTAAAAGCAACTGTTGAAATAGAGGGAAAACCTTACAAGGTCATTATTAAAAAGAATGAAGAAAGGAATTTCGATACAAGTTCTGATTATGAGGACATCGATCATCCCCTGAACCTTCCAAAAATGATCGTTTTTCTGCAGCTATTAAATTCACATGGTCCTTATTATTTCGATAGCATTCGCAACTGGGATAAAGAAAAAAATAAATTGCTGGAGGCGTATGGTTATTCATTAAGTGATGACCTTAAAGGAAAGTTTGAATTTTCCTATAAAGATGGAAAACCTTTTTTGCGGGTACTTGATACAAGTATTAAAAGAGTGAACACGCAGTCGGCCGCTTCGATGTCAAGGCCGGTCGTGGTACAGGAAGAAGTTTTTACTGAAGCATTGCCAAAACCAGAAACATCAGTAATCACTCACAGGCTTGGATTGGTAATTAATTTTAATAAGAAAAATTATCCATATTTCACCATCGATGCAATAAGCGGTGAAGCTGATGAAAATGCAGATGTATTTTCCAGCAAAGTTGAAAAGCTTGACCTGTCAAAATATGTAGAAGCGGAAAATTTCAATGAGGATGACAGGCAAATGCTGAATGCAATAAGAAAATTGCAAGAGCAGGAGATCAGTAAATACATTAGCCGCAATTCACCGTTCTCCGGAATTTGGGAAAATATCATTCACCAGGAAGAAGATGATCTGCCGGATGATACCCGTACATTGGTAAGAGAATATCTTTTTCCAAAACTGAAAAAACTTTTTTTATCAATTGCCGGCAAGGGGTTGATATTTCATCTTGCAAAAGGAAAAACATTTCGTACATCGAATCTTCAACAGATCAATATTTCGTCTGATGATATTAAACCATCATTTGACATAATAAAAAATAATGGGTCAATTGAAATAAAAGCAACCGTGAAAGCCGGCGGTCTTTTGCTTGATCTTAAAGACAATGAAGCTGGCACCCCGCTTTTTTATTTATACAATCATCAGTTATTCTCCTGGAAAGATCAGCATACAAGCGAAGTGGCGGAAAATTTTTTCCCGGCCGGCGCACAAAAGACAAATTTTTCAGATTGGAGTAATGTTTTACAACAGCAGGTGCTGCCACTTACAAAGGAGTTCAAAGTAAATTTTGATAAATCACTTTTGCAGGAAATAAAAGACGGCAAGCCAGACATCAGTCTTTATCTCGCCGAAAAAGGAGATTATCTTTTATTCCAACCGATATTTTCTTATAAAGGATTTCCAACGACTGCTAAAGAAAGAGATGAAGTGGTGGTACCAGCAGGAGATAAAGTAATTATTGTACATCGTAACCGCCCGGCAGAACAAGAGTTTATTGCTAAAATGCAGAACCTGCATAGCAATTTTATTTACCAGGAAGATTCGCAGGCATTGGCATTGAAGGGGATCGATGTTTTAAAAAATAACTGGTTCTTTTTATTTGTTGATGCGATGAATGAAATGAAAACGCCGGTGTTTGGTTTTGATGCATTGAAAAATTTCCGCTTTAATACCGCAAGGCCATCAACCAAAATTTTCATCAACAGCAATACTGATTGGTTTGACGCGAAGATCGATATTGTTTTCGGTGATCAGCAGGTAAGTGTGGCAGAAGTAAAAAGAGCATTAGCAAATAAGCAACAATTTGTTCAGTTGGGAGATGGTACACTTGGTATCCTTCCTGAAGAGTGGCTAAAAAAATATTCATTGTTGTTTCGTGTGGGTGAAGGAAAGACAAACCAGCTTAAGTTGAGTCGCTTTCACATGAGTGTGATCGATGAACTGTATGAGAACAGGGATGAAAATGAATTAGTGTTGAAACTGGAAGAGAAATATGAGAACCTGAAAGAGTTCAACACGATAAAAGAAATTGATCTGCCGGATGAATTACAAGGAACACTTCGTCCTTACCAGGTTTCCGGTTATCATTGGTTGAATTATTTGAGCGAAGTAAAATGGGGCGGCATTCTTGCAGATGACATGGGTTTGGGAAAAACCGTTCAGGCATTAACATATATGCAGCATTTTAAAAATGTGAATGGAAAGCTGCAGGCAATGGTTGTTTGCCCCACCACTCTTATCTATAACTGGGAAAACGAGATAAAAAAATTCACGCCAAAACTTTCTTATTACATACATCATGGTGCCGCAAGATCAAGGGACAAGGAAAAATTTGCCAATTGCGATGTTATCATTACAACCTATGGCACATTACGCAGCGATATAAAACTATTAGTGACGATCGGGCTGGATTATTTATTGCTGGATGAAAGCCAGGCGATAAAAAATCCATTGAGTAAAGTAACAAGAGCGGCGTCGTTATTAAATGCGAAACACAGGCTGTGCATGAGTGGTACGCCGTTGCAGAATAATACGTTTGACATCTTTGCGCAAATGAATTTCCTGAACCCGGGTATGCTTGGCAGTATGGAATTTTTCAGACAGGAGTTTGCAATTCCTATTGATAAATTCGGCGAGCCTGACCGAAAGGAACATTTGAAAAAAATTCTTTATCCTTTTATTCTTCGCCGTACAAAAGAACAGGTGGCAAAAGATCTTCCGGATAAAACCGAAACGATCCTTTATTGCGAAATGGAAGATGAGCAACGGAGTATTTATGAGGCGTATAGAAATGATTACCGCAATCAAATATTGGGAACTATAGAAACACAAGGCATACATAAATCTCAGCTTACCATTTTGCAGGGATTGATGAAGCTCCGGCAGATCTGTGATTCACCTGCTATATTAAACGAAACTGATAAATATGAAAATCATTCGATCAAGCTGGATGAATTGTCCAGGGAGATCGTAGAGAACATCGGTAATCATAAAGCATTAGTGTTCTCCCAGTTCCTCGGCATGCTTGCATTGATAAGAGCAAAATTGGATCAGTTAGGGGTGAAGTATGAATATTTTGATGGAAGCACAGCGGCGCCTGACAGGGAAAAGGCGATACAGAGTTTCCAGAATGATGAAAGCGTTAGAGTGTTTTTAATTTCATTAAAAGCCGGCGGAGTAGGGTTGAATTTAACTGCCGCTGATTATGTATATATCGTTGACCCATGGTGGAACCCTGCGGTAGAGCAACAAGCAATTGACAGAACACACCGAATTGGCCAGGATAAAAATATTTTTGCCTACCGCATGATCTGTGTCGATACTATTGAAGACAAGATCATTCAACTACAGGAGAAGAAAAGAGCACTGGCAAAAGATCTTATTGCTGATGATAATACTTTCGTGAAATCACTGACAAGAGAAGATGTAGAATATCTGTTTAGCTAATTCATTTTTTTAGTTTAACCATTAAAAAATTCCACGAAAGGGGTATTGGATGACCCCCCATTGGCTATTGTATATTTATATCCCCACCATGTAGCAACACCACGGATTCTGTCTGAAAACCGTTCAACAGAGTAAGACATTTACCATTCAACTATTTTTATGAGAAAGACATTTTTGTTACCGTCCATGCTGTGGGCAGCGATGTTCCTATTTTTTTCTTGTCAAAAAGAAAAAAAATCAATTGATCAAAATTCGTCAGAGCTACAATCTAAAATTAACCTTTGGCTAGATGAACAAAACATCACATCTAACATCACAAAAAGAAATAACATACAATCATTAAAAATTAACCTTGAGCTTTCAAAAGTCAGATTTGAAAGATTAGGACAAAACGAACAATTTCTTGTTGTTCCGATTTTGGAAGAGTATAAAAAAACAGGAAAGTTTGAAAAGAATTCAATTATCAATTTACTCTTGGTTATTGATGAACTGGGAAATATTAAAAGAGGAAATATCTCGGAATTCATACCTGAATCAAGCTCACGAATGGATAAGCTACCTTCAAATACCTTTTATAGTCTCTATAATAATTATGACCTTGAATTTGATGGTACGTTTCGGTTTCTAAGTGTTACTGGAAGATGGCTACATCAATTTGGGATGAAAAACGGAAAGCTGAGTTCCATAGGAATTGTAAAATCTAAAATAGATGCCCCAAATACAGTTTCTGTAAGCCGGGTAAATACCTGCACGGTATACTGGTGGGTTACTGAATATTTTAACTCAGATGGTGAAATCATTCGAGTGACGGAACAATATATTGGGATGGTCTGTACGAATGACGATTGTGCAGATCCAAATAATGCAATGCTGTGTCCTGATGGAGTTGGAGGCAGTGGGGGTGGCACAGGTGGAGAATCGGAATCGTGTTGCATTGTCGATCCTAATGCTCAAATATCAGTTACAAATGGGTCTGAATCAGAATGGCAATGTACTGGTGAAGGCGCTGATCCTGTAAATGGTAATCCAACAAAAAGCTGTATACATAAATGGTCATTTCAGCACAACCATTTGCTTTGGTATTCATGGGATTTTATTAGCAAAACGTTCGCAGATTTTGAAAAAATATCAGGAGATTGGTATTTTAAATCAGCTCCCACTTTTCAAGGAGTAACTACCAGCGGACAATTACCGGCCTGTGTCTCTTCAACATGCACTTCAACTTCTGCAAACATCTCATTAGGGACAAATAGAAGATCAGGAACGCTATTTCTTACATATACAATAGAAACAAAGGTTACTTGTTTTAGTTGGTCACAACCTAGATATGATGTAAGCACTGTGGAAGCTACATTAATACCTCCTGCTTAGATAAGTTTGATAAATACTATTATTAATTGATTAAACAAAAATGTTATGACTGGTATTGGAATACATAAGCTTATTTGGAGTCTTTTGATTATCGTTGTTGCCTATATAGAAAATTTCAGTTGCGGCATAAAAAGTGAATCTGATAAATTAACTGCAATTAGCCTAATACAACAGACACCGATAATTAATCGAGATAGTTCGGTAACAATAATAGGAGGCACATATAACGTATATTATTACAACGAAATATTGATGTATAAATTTAATTATCGCTTTGATTCCATGATTAACAATCAGTTAGTTTTCCAAGAAACCAGAAGTTTTTATTTTGCATCTCATAAAGACAGTGCTTACGGGTATAGATATATGATTAAGCTAGATAAAACTAATACAGATAATGTGAGATATAAAAGGGATTCGTTATTAAAATTTTATAGTTTCGAATCAAGTATTTATGATACATTAATAAATTTTAAGCCTGACAGTATTTATAAACAAGAAGGTGAAATCATAAAGGTTTATAATAATCCTCTATCGGCCAATTCTATACAGCAATCAGAAAAATTCGATCTTTATTTTTATTATACGAAAAAATTAAAGGATATACCAGAAACCTTTTCTAAAAAAATGGATAATGAAAAAGGAATGAAGCTTATTAAAATATTGGTGAAAGCAAGAGGAGGTTTTTATAAAGAATTTAATACGAATTTTCAACCGAGAGAACTTTTATTAGAGATGAAAGAAATATCTATAGAAAACAAAGAGGAAATAATGCACTATTTAAAAAGATACCAGGAGCAAAAAGTATAGCTTTAACCAACATTTTCAATTGGTAAAGCCTGTTATCCTCAACTATTAGATTTAACATCTCTGAGTAAGATCAATAATTGCTCAGGGATGTTTTAGCCTAAATTCTTTTACCTCTTTGTTGGAGTTTTTTAGTATTAAGAAACTCGAATTCGGGACACCACTTCTAACAACTTCTAACTTCATAATCTGAGTTATTGGTGCAGAGAACTAACTTAGACAAAAACCTGATATTTGAACACCAACAACGGGTAATTTGGTAGAAATAAAAAAGGCAGCTTATTCGGCTGCCTTAATTTATATTTTGGGGTTAGTAAAGGAACTACTTTCTGCGATAATGGTATTTATGAGCGGCCAGCGATTGACCTGTAACTATAACACCGAGCACAGAACGAAGCAACCTCAGAATACTAAAAGAAGGCTTGTAGTTGTGTTTATAGATCTTCGCCTCCTCATGCCCATGAACAATAACTCTGTTTTTCATACACGGATTTTTTTAATTAACGTTTGATTTTCAGATAAAGTATGTCCTAAAGTTAAAAAATTCTCCTATATCTTGCAAGCGTTATTGTTAAAATTCCATCTTATGAAGCCACTAACTGCCACTTTTACTTTCATTTTATTTGTTTTTTCTCTTTCAGCACAGGTCATTCCGATCAAAAATGCTTTTCAAACTGACATCGCAAATGTGCTAAGTGATTATCCAAATGGGTTCAAAAATATCATTGGTGATGAGATAAAGCAAAATCCTCAAAGCATAGAATTTGAATGCCTGGTTACTGTAAAAGATGCAATCAAATGCAGACTGATAAAGTATAGTTCCAATGTAAAAGATATCTACTCATGGGAAGCAGATATGATAAAAACCGATGACTTTGAAGCAGCCTCGAAAAAATTCAGATCGCTATATAATTCACTACAGCATCTTTCGGTAAACATTAATGGAAGCACTGCGGTATTTAAAGGAGACTATATAAAGCCATCCGAAGCTATAAAATTTACCACTATAGTTTTAGATGCCGGCGATAAAACACCAGAATTTAAAAAATTGAAACTTGGGTTGGTCCTGGAAACCGATATGCTTGATTGGGTAATTAAGATCCAGGTTTACGAACAAGAAAGATTGGATAAGGATAAAGGACCTGCTATCGATGAGTAGCGTCTTTGTTAACCTTCATTAACCTAATTTCAACTCTGCTTAACCGGGTATTCAACTTCCTAAGAATATTTTCGTACCCGATCCCGATAGTCTTCGGGAAAAACCAACCGATGTATGAAGAAAATTTTACTGATCGCCTTATCCGGATTTATTTGGCTTACCAGTTCTGCACAAAAAAGTGGTAATCTCAAAGGAGTTGTCTTTGATACAATCGCTAAACAACCAGTACCAGCCGCTACAATTACTGTTTTGCAGGCAAAAGATTCTTCATTGGTAACATTTACCATGACAAATAGCCGCGGAGAATTTTCATTAGCCAATGTCCCTTATGGTGATTATCGCTTGTTGGTTACTCATGTTAACTATCATAACGTAAATAAGTATTTTTCAGTAAATGACGCGAACAAAAATATTGACCTCCCAAATATTGAAGTAAGCGACAAAAATAAAGTGCTTGAAGAGGTGGTAATAATGGCTGAAGCTCCACCAGTGACATTAATAGGAGACACAGTTCAGTACAATGCAGGCTCTTTTAAAACAAAACCGAATGCAGTAGTAGAGGATCTTTTGAAAAGAATGCCGGGAATACAAGTGGACAAAGATGGAAAAGTGAAGGCGCAGGGGCAGGAAGTAAAAAGAGTTTTAGTAGATGGGAAAGAATTTTTTGGGAACGATCCTAAAATTGCAACCAAAAACTTACCGGCAGATGCAGTTGATAAAGTACAGGTGTATGATAAACAAAGCGACATGTCGCAACTAACGGGTTTTGATGATGGACAAAGTGAAAAGACGATCAATCTAAAATTGAAAAAAGATAAAAAGAAAGGAGTGTTTGGAAAGGTAAATGGCGGCGGTGGTACCGATGGACGTTACCAGGGAAAATTTAATGTGAACTCTTTCAAAGGTGCAAGACAAATGTCAGTGATAGGAATGGGTAACAATACAAATGCTGAAGGCTTTTCATTTATGGATATCCTGAGTTTTAGCGGAGGAATGAATCAATTAGGCGGGAATAGTGGCGGTGGGGGTATTAACATTAATATGTCAGATGCTATGGCAGGTGCAATGGGCGGCGGTAATAATAATGCGATCAATACAACGTGGGCAGGCGGCGCCAATTATAATAATATTATTGGTAAAAAAATGGAAGTACAGAGTAACTACTTCTACAATCATTATAACCCAGTTACAGATCAAAAGCTAAGTCGCCAGTATATTTTACCTGACTCTACATATTTCTATAATCAAAACTCAAGAACAGATAATAATAGTAACTCACATCGTTTTAATCTTACGTACGATTACCTGATTGATTCCATGAATTCTATAAAATTTACTCCAACACTAAGTTTACAAAATTCAAAGAACCACTCGGTTAGTAAATATGAAACGTTATCTGAGCAATTGATCAGGAGTAATAGAGGAGCCAGTGATAATTTTTCTGCTGCCGATGGATATAATTTCAATGGGACATTATTATACAGGAAGAAATTCAGAAGAAAAGGAAGAACCTTTTCGTTTAGTGTCGGAACCACTTTAAATAATAGTGATGGAAATGGCGAACTGGAATCGGTGAACCAGTATTATAACAGATCAGGTAATCTCGTAAAGACCGATTCTATCAATCAACATAGTGATTTTGAATCTGAAGTAAGAGGTTATAACACAAGAGCCGTTTATACAGAACCGTTATTTAAAAGATCGTTACTAGAGTTTAGCGCTTCAAAAAATGAGAGCCGCTCTGTTTCCGATAAAATAACCTATGATTATGATCCTAATTCGGGCAAACATGATATTGTGAATCCGCTGCTTACGAATAATTATGAAAATATTTATGGAACAACAACTGCCGGTATCAGAATTCGTACGCAAAAGAAAAAATATAATTATTCAGTTGGCTTAATATGGCAAAATGCAGATCTGAAAGGAACCATTACATCGGGTATAAAAGATTCAGTGATCACAAAATCATTTTATAACATTTTACCAAATGCAAGATTCCAATACAATTTTACAAGATTCAAAAACCTCCAATTGGATTACCGTGCATCAACTAATCAGCCATCCGTAACTCAATTGCAGCCGATACCCGATATCAGCAACCCGATAAATATAAAACTAGGTAACCCAAATCTGAAACAGGAGTTCACACACCGGATAAATGCAAATTATACCGGCATGAATCC
>Ga0193692_1000146_pt1 | contig 17024 bp, 12 predicted proteins | sample L3a1metaG_FD_144917 | JGI IMG/M metagenome (GOLD analysis project Ga0193692, IMG submission 144917) | Soil microbial communities from a riparian zone of the East river system, Colorado, United States - L3a1 | ecosystem: Environmental > Terrestrial > Soil > Riparian zone | place: USA: East River... | reverse complement strand
CCGGTATAAATAAATATTATTGAAGCTATTCTAGAAATATGAATAGAACTTATTTTTTTAAATAAAGGTAGGGCCTTAGCCGCTATTAATGTTATTATAGATATAAATATCATCACTTAGTCCTCTTGCTTATTGCAAAATAAAAATGCAGAACTAAAAAATCAGATCAAGGTTATTTTGCTGGTAATTTCCTGGAAGGTTTTCATTTAACCCCATGGGCTACTTAAATACAAATTTAAATCACTACTTAAATAAAATAGTGGACACCTTTAGCATACCCGGATATAATTTAGGGTTTTTATACTAAATTTACACAAGGGAAGTAATAAAAAGAAATAAAAATAATAAAAATTTAACACCTTACTGGACTTGAACCAATAACTTGCTGCTTCGAAGGCAGATACTTTACCAATTAAGCTAAAGATGTGACTAAAAGATGGAACAAAAAATCTTTTGACGTAAAAACAACAAAACAAAAAAGAAACAAAAAAAAAAAAAAAAAAAAAAAAAAAAAAAGAAAAAAAAAAAAAAAAAAAAAAAAAAAAAAAAAAAAAAAAAAAAAAAAAAAAAAAAAAAAAAAAAAAAATTAAAAAAAAAAAAAAAAAAAAAAAAAAAAAAAAAAAAAAAAAAAAAAAAAGAAAGAAAATGGACCAACGAGAGAATCCGTAGGAATAAATAGAGATAAATTATAGCAAATCGAACAAAACGAAATAACTAAGGTAAGTAAACGTAGTAAACGTAGTAAACGTAGTAAACGTAGTAAACGTAGTAAAGAATAATATTGGTTTTAACTCCAAATTTTTACGAGACACTAGGTTTGAGTTACTAGATAGTAACAGTGTGAGGTGTAATTTAAACTCAAAGTGAAGATGAAAACTATTATAAGTTAGAAAAAGAAAAATTAAAAAAATTAAGATAAAACTTACCTAACTCTAAACTTTTTACAAAGATTGATAAGATTTCCCTATTTTAAACAGATGATAAGACAACTAATAGAAACAGCGTAACACAACAAAATTAATTTCAGTTAGAGATCTTTATAAAAGACTGATTATAAAAGATATGCAAACACATCAAAAATTTACAAATATTTGCTTTTGCTTTTGCTTTTTTCTTAGTCTAATAGTTTTGGATTACTTAAAATAAAGATTTTATTTCTACCTAATGTATTGTGAGAGGTCCTAATTAAAGTTACTCCATCAGGATCCTCAATGATAATGTATCTTAAAAAGATCTCTATTTTTTGTTTTTTGGTTTGTTGTTTATGATGTAGCTAAGTAAATTTAGACAAAAGGCTAAGACTTCAATTACAAAAATTAATATTTGATTCAGAATTTATATTTTTTATTATATTTATTTTTTTTATAACTTAACTCCCCAATCGGAGGACCGATTTACCTTTACTCAATCCTCGATTATTATTAATCTTTATTGAATGTACGGTGGTTAGTTAATTTAAGAAGTATAAATATTACTTTCTACTTGTATTTAAAAAAGGAGATCGATTGGGTTATAGATTGTTATTGTTTATTTAGGTCTTTAACTAGTTAATTTATTACTAAGTAATAGGCTTCTACCTAAGTTAGATATATTTCTAACATTTGCTTTTCATTTCGTTCTTATGGCAACAGCTACAATTGCACAAGGGGTATTGACCAGTTACACGGCTATATATACTAAGGATTTAAAGGACTCCTTTAAGTTAGCACGCTTACCTTTATCTTACTTGCATACGCTCAAGCTTTGTTATAAACTTCTTATTCAAACTGCACGTCTAAGCTGTAATGGTTTTTTAAGTTTCTTAATTTCGTTTCACACTCCTCCAGCCCCGTCAGGTCTTGTGCTGGTTCTATTACTATTAATAGTAACTTTTATTGCTAAAAGTAGAAGTAGCTGGTAGTTGCTACTCAATACCCGGTAGCAAGTAAGCGAGGGAGTGATATGATCTCTTTCGGTGTAATTTTTAGATCTACGTTATATTGACATAGGGTGTCAAACTGATGGAGCGACGGGGTAGACACACGCTTATTCCTAAGAATAAATGAGGATTGTGCATGATGGCTTGATGGCCTTTAGGTGTGTAATTTGATGTGGTGATTAATTTTGTTAGGTATCGTTTTAAATTTTACGTTTCTTTATATGAATTATACTTATTCTTTTATTTTGTTGTTTTTTTTTGTTTATAATTTTATACATACCCGTTAAGTAGCAAATTTTATCTGTTTACGCAGATTTAAGAGGTAGAATTTATACATTGTCTAATTATTTATCTTCTTCATTTCATGAGTAATGATTTAGTAACTAAGTTAATCATTGCTTCTATTTGACACGTATGAATTTTTAAATAGTAAAGGTTTAGAAAGTCTTAATATATATTTAACTAATTTAGCAGGTTTTGATAAACTGTCATGGAACTATAGATTAAATAAATCTAATGAAGTAATCTTAAATTTCTTAGATCCCTATCCGGGTTATACAGATTTAATATCTAAAAATACAAATAAAATATAAAAATTCCTTTCTAATGTTTCAGAACCTTTCCAATTAATTAGCATAGGTTTAGCTAAAAAAAACAAAAAACAAAAATATGGAAATTAGATAAATATGAATTTCTTATACCTGGTGAATTATCAGTCAATGGTAAAGCTTTTTCTATGACAAATAAAGAATTTGGTATCTAGCTATGTAAACTTTGTAAACTATGATGTACTAACTAAAGACATTCCTTCGTTAAAAACATTAACTAACTATTTTAATAATATTATTAATATTTTAAATATTCTTAATTTACCAATAATTGGGAAACACCTGCTAGATTGAATATCAATTATTAACAAATCAAATTTTAATCTAAAACTATTAAGAATAAAATAATCCAAAGAAATAATCCTATAACGATCTCTATGCCTACTTATAAAACATAAAAAAAAAAATATCAAGGTCTTTTATGCCTAATTTTATACATTCTTTAGATGCAAGTAACGTTCATTTATTGTTTAAATTTTTATTTGTAGAATATGGAATTATAATCTGTTTATACAGTACACGATTATTTCGCAAATACAGTGAATAATATTGAATTATTAGAAAACACCGTTAAATGGGCCTTTATTTATATTTACTTTAAAGATGAAGGATATTTATTAAAAGCTCACAATAAAATTATTAAAGAAATTAAGGATAAGTTTGAAATCAAAATTTAAAATGGTAAAGAATGTATAGAAATTGTAACAACGACAACGTGACAACGTGACAACGTGACAATGTGACAACGGGACAATGTGACAACGGGACAACGGGACAAAGGACCAAGGACAAAGGACAAAGGACAAAGGACAAAGGATAAAAATATCTTGAATTACCTCAACTACCTAAAGAATTTCAAAATAATAATTTAAATGATTTTGTTAAAGGATTATTAAAATCTAACTATTTTATTGGATAATGACCTTAATGAAAACCTTTAAATTTACCTAAATTATTAAAATTTGTATAATGACATAAATGCTTATATTATTTTTTCCTTGTTACTCTTCTTGTTATTCATATTCATATTCTTATTTTAAATAAGGGAGGAAATATGTAAAGAGACGAGACAGGAGTGAAGCGATGTTGAGCCAAGAGCAGCAGTAACCAGTAAGGAGTGATATTAGGAAGCAGAATGGGGATATATAATTGTGTGGAGTATAGAGAGAGAGAGAGTAGAGATATATTGTGTTATTGTTTGATATAATAGTTATTGTTATATGTTAGATATAGATATAGATATAGATATAGATAGAGAAGGACAGAGACAGGGATAGAGATAGAGATATAATATTTATCTTCTAGGTGGTAGTTGCTACTCAATACCCGGCTCACTTCTGGTACCAGAAGTTCAACCCATTAAATAGCTGGAAGTCCTGCTAGCAGGAATTGATTTAGAAGCTAGCGCAAGAGTCATACGGATAACGAACGAAGTAGTAGTGATTGAATGTTATAGCCCTGGCCCGTAAGGGGCCTGCCATTTGGGGGGCCTGTTTGGGTACCTGGTTTAAAAAGCAAGCGAGTATTAATCATCAAATAAATAATTAAATTTAAATATAAGGAAGAGACTGATGCAACTTGGCTGCCTGTGTATCAGACGTATTATTAGTATTAGAAGTCTATAAGCTACGTAGGTTCCCTATACTTGAGGTCAAGCTATCATGAAAAAATATTTAGTCAGTGAAGGAATTATAGTAAAACAATCAAAAGACTGAACTTTGTAGGTCTGGATAGTAAAGTTCCTCTCCAAAGCTAGAAAAAATAAATAAAAATAATTAATAGTAATAGGCAGAGGGTGATGCAACTTGGCATATTCTGGCTCTTACGTTGTAGTTCTATTATAAGTCTATCTTATACGTAGGTTCCTTAATGTAGGTCCTGTCTGTATTAATAATAGTAATAATAATATTAATAATAGTAGTGACTGAGTTGTTCTAAAGTGTAAAACTAAGGAACGTTATAGTATCGGAATATAATAGAATATAATATAATATAAATTTGATGGAGGAAAGATAGTTTTAATAATACAAGCTTCTATGTAATAATTTATATAAATAATAACAGAATTTTCATTTTTTTACTAGTTGGTTACTTATATTGACGGGTACCTGGTAACTTATACAAGGTAAGCTACTACAAAGTAATTATTTACTAAGGAAGAGTGATGCAACTTGGCATATTCTGGCTCTTACGAATTGTATTTAATATTTAATATTTATCCTCTTGTTGTTTCCCTACTCTGGTGGTCCTCTGTTTGGAAATGAATTATATGAGTACATGGTATTAACTTCAATCAAAAAAATAAATTTAATCTAAGAGATCTTTTGCCTTTACAGTAAAAACCAAAGGTGACTTGTCCCCCCGTAAGGGAGGGGGTGTATTACCCCGGAAGGGGGATAGTTATATGAGGGGCAGACCCATATTAAAGCAATAAATAAAAACAAACAACAAAATATATAAAATATATAAAAATGATAATCACTACTTATTTCTTAGCAACCTTAGCAACTATCAGTTTCCTGGTATCAGTTACTGACGCACTACCGAGACAACGGGGACAACGGAAAAAACAACAAACAACAAAACAAACAAAAAAAATTAATTAAATAAAGAAAGGATCTTACCTATAACTCGAATAAAATATAAGAAGAGCGATGAAAACAATTTCTAGGTAAGTGTAACAAGTGTAACAAGTGTAACAAGTATTATAAGTGTAACAAGTATAACAAGTGTAACAAGTGTAACAAAAAAGAGAGAGAGAGAGAAAGATTAGACAAAAATTAAAGTTAAAGCGCTAGAAAAGAACCTGATTAAGGAAGATAGAATAAGAAAAATTAATGAATTAATGGTTAATTTAAAATATTTTAGACCTAATTGTATTAAAAAAACAACAAAAAACAAAAAAAAACAACAAAAAAGAGTGGAGGAGAAAATTAGTTGAAACAACAGAAACTGTAATACAGATTTCTCAACCAAAGATGGAGATAAAGATTATAGAAAGATTGGGATCAAGATTACAGACACTCCCCTAAATTATAAGAGAGGATTAGGATTAGGCTTTATATAATACTTAAAACTTATAACACATTACTTTAAAAGGGGTTTAACTTATGAATTAATAAACTATGTTTTATCTTTATTTATACATAATTTTTTGTTCTTATTTTGATTCAACCTTTGCTGTTTGCTTTTGTTCTAACGAACAATTTTGTTTTTATTTTGATTAAAGCTTTGCCTCTTCCCTGTGAAATCTTAGAGTTAACATACCCTGGCTATATTGTAGCGGGCAAAAGGTGGCTATTTCAACTGTTGCCTTTTTTTCTTAGAGTTACTTTTTCATTTGTTCTTAGAATTACTTTTTTTATTTTGTCTTATTTTTACTTGTGCATTTGATTATGAAAAAGCAAATGTTAAAATCAGAATACCCGCTTCGCTTGCTTTCGTTAGAACACCCGTATTTTATATTATGAATGACCTCTTGGCCACCGTCTCTAAGCAACTAGGCAAAAAGGCAAAGGCTAAAAATAAGAAGTCACAAGCCCTCCCCCGTCTAGTGCTACTGCTGCTGTCAATAATAGCTGTCACTATTAATAGTAACCGGTAAGTAAGCGAGTGAGGGGGAGTAAACAGGCAAAGCTTGAATAACTCTAAGACAAAAAACAAACAAAAAATTCATTTGCAAATCAAAAGCAAAAGTCATAATACTAAACGTAGTCGTAAACGACGATGGCAATTGGGCAATTGGGGCAATCGTTCTAATTTCTAATTTCTAAGTTCTAACTACTAAGTTCTAAGTTCTAAGTTCTAACTAACACAACAGGGAAAAGTTCAATTAAAATAAAAATGCAAAAGTTGTTATAATACTTCTCCAGGACTAATCTTTACTTAAAAGTAAATGTAAGAAATAGTTACTAATGCAAAAGGAGGAATACAAATAAGAAAAACCCCACAAAGGTAATTACCACGCGTAAGAACCCTCCTTTCTGCTGTGGACAGCCCTAGGGCAAAAAGGGGGGAGTTTTTTATTAATTCCTGAAATAAGGAGAGGGGTAATACTATATTTGAGGGATGTTGTACTTAGCTAGCTTCGTAAACTCAGCGGCTGTCCACAGCAGCTTCGCCAGCTCCGTCCATCATGTTTAAATACAAGAGGCCTTCTTATTATTTATATAATTATTATTCTAAAAAACAAAACTAAGAATCCGTCAGGACCAAGAGGTTTTTGTTAATAAATTACAATTAAGAATATAAATATACTAATTAGTAAGGAGATATATCAAACGCTATTAAAATACTGGGTACTAAGATAATAAAGGATACAGCTACGGGTAATAAATTTAACCAACAAAGTGATATTAATTGATCATATCTTAATCGGGGTAATGTGGCTCTGAACCAAACGAAAAGAAAAGTAAAAATACAAGTTTTTAGTCCTAGGATTACAGATTGTAAATTAAAAATAGAATCATTAATAAAAAGTTCTGTGAAGTTATACCCTCCTAGGAACAATATCGCAGAGATACTACTAAATAAGACTATTGAAGAATATTCTCCAAGGAAGAAAAATACAAATGGCACTGATGAATGTTCTGTAAAAAAACCTGCAACTAATTCAGATTCCAAAATCCAAAATACTTCTAATTAAGAAAAAAGAAAAGTTCTTGATTATTTAATTTTTCTTATACTATATTTATTTAATAATAATTTACCTGATTTTAAATATATACCTATAGTGGTTTTATTAAGATTATAATACTTAGCTAATTCTATCTGATTAATAAAAGTTTTATTAAATTATTGTCTAAATCATACCTGCCTTGCTTTTGCTGCTATCAGTATTGATAACGGCACAAGTAAACGTAGTAAACGTATGTCACGCCTATATATAATTTACTCTTAGCCCCAGACAAATTTAGTTATTCTATAGAGTTTTTGTTGTTTTTGTTGTTTTTTGTTGTTTTTTTCCAAACATAGGATTTAAATTACCGGGTTTACTTATTTTAGATTAAGCAAAACTAGTTTGTTTGTGTTTTACCCAACAATGGGTGATTAGATTTATTTAGATATTTAATTTTCATCTTTTCAATAGCTTCAATAGTATGCTTATAACCTAGTAAAGAAATAGCTTATTTTTATAGTTATCAAGGTTTTCAAACATTTGTTACTTATCCCTCGCCCTAATGGGGTAGGAGGTCTGTTCCGCTGCGTACTTCCTTGTGCGTTTTCGGTAGAACAAGTGCAAAAGTTCAATTCGTTCTTATTTTTAGAATTATAAGAATAAAAACAATTGAAACAAATGAAAGCTTTTTATAACTGTTTCTATATCTGTCTATATTACAGAAGGATCTATATAAAAAAAATAAATTACAAATTAAAAATTAGATATACCATATTTATTTAGACTTCTTTGTAATCTACTATTAGAATCACTACCTTTAAGATGAACATTAATCTTTGGTATAAATCTTTACTAGAACCAATATATTGTTTAATTTTTTTACTATAATAAGTATTAATTAAACCAACCATAAACACCCTCGTAGAGCTCTATGAAGTTAAAATTTAAATTTATAAGGAAAGGATAGATTTTTATATGTTTTAAGCGGTATAATACCAGCAATAATCAGGTCCACATTATTTAGTGTATTCTAAAATAAAAAAGAGTTTTTAATATATTTAATTACAAACAAAAAACAAAAAATAAGATAAAAAAGGTTAAAATATAAACATTTTCATTTAGCTTTTAATGGAAATATTAAAGAAGGACTATATCATATTAATTATGTACCCCCTTAGGGCATCTGTATAATACAGGCCTTATTTTAGAAGCGGCATATTTTGTTAAAATAAATATAAACAGAGGTAGCAATATATTTAATGTCCACGTATAGTCTCTGAAGATCCTACTAAATTATAATATATTTTATATATAATCTTTAGTTTCCTGCTGATTGTTCATTGTAATATCTTTAAAGATTTTACTATCTAATTTGTCGCTATCACTAGACTCCATTATTATTTTTATAAAGAAGGCCGCTGTATAGCTATAAAGCAACCATTGATGGCATTTAGATGAGTATTTAAAGTTTTAGAAGTTTCCAGCATATAGCGAACTTTATAGAGGCCAAATCTTAAATCTAAGACAGGTTTAGCCTCTTGTAAATCAAAAGGAGTTCTAGAAGTTTCCGCTAGTACAGCAATAAAATAAAAAATAAACACAGGAAGTAAAGGAATTATAAACCATATAGATTGTTGTATTTCTATAATAGTAATATAATTTAAACTACCGGTTAATAAAATTATTATTAATATTGCAGAACTTAAAATTATCTCATAAGAAATCATAGCTGCAGTGGATCTTAAAGAACCTAAAAAGGCATATTTAGAATTAGCAGACCAACCAGCTAATAATATTCCATATACTTATGTTGTATTCTTCTACCTTGTAAAGTAAAAATAAGACCAATTTGTACTAAAATTACTTTATTTAGATATAAGCTGAATACATAACGCCTCGTTTCCTAGGCTAATAGAGTAAGCCTTACGCTATATATCTATCCTCTATTATTCAAGAGGTATTCGAGGTGTGCTAACCACCGTACGGCCCTGGGAGCCTGTGAGGCACCCTAATACATAACGAATAACCATCTACTCGTTGCTCTTTTACACATTTACCATAACCTGGTATAGAGGTGTTTTAGATCCGCGAACATCCATTTTGATTTTCATCAAATCTCATAACTTGTTACTATATCCAATTAATTAGATTGGCCCCTCTCCTTACCCTTTTAGGTTAAAAGGTTAGTACTATGAGCTCTTAGGGTTTACCCGGAGTTTGGCTATTTTAGAGTGATTTAAACTTGCTTAAGGTTTAAAACGGATATAAAAAAAACAAACAAAAAACAAAAAATCACTAATTACTGGGTATCGGGTACCGGGTATTGAATATTGAGTATTGAATATTGAGTATTGAGTAGCAACTATCAGTTTCCTGCTATCAGTTTCCTGCTATCCGTGACCTGGTTACATTTAATGACTCACGACTTTTACTAGGGGTTGTGAAACAAGGGACATTGGACATTGGACATTGGACATTGGACATTGGAACAACGTAAACAAAAAATAATTTCTTCATAAAAATATGCGTAGTAACAGCGAAAAAACAATAATAGTTAAAGGCTTATAGATCTTTTAAAGTAAACTTATTTCTCTAAAAATGCGAAAGGTAGTATAAAGATTTACCTGTATTTAATCCAATTTCTACATTCCCTCTACCTTTTCAGAAATTTTGTTCTGATTTAATAAAAATTTTTCCATCAGGATAAACTTAAAAATTTGATGGTTTATTTAAAATATTTTTTACTTTTTCTAATAGTAATTTATAATTTAATTTTTTTCTTTGTTTTATTACTCTACAGTCAGAAGTTAACAGTCCGCAGGAGAAAAACAAAATTTTATTTTGTTGTGAGGAGGAGACATTACTCATTACTCATTACTCATTACTCATTACTCATTACTCATTACTCATTACTACTTAATCTATTTTTATTTATATGACTAGATATTGCCACAATTAAATTAGCTTCTTCTTCCGATAAATACCAACGATGTGTTTTTAATTCTAATATGTTTTTTGAACTCACCTACACAATCTCTCATTTTTCCTGTCTTTATAATCTAATTCTTTTTTGGTAAGAAAATTTAATTTATTAAAAAAAGGAACTATAATAGGACTTAAAAATGAATGATCATTAATTAATATTAAAATTTTATTATTCTCATAAACCTTAGACTTTTGTTCTTCTATTATTTGGAGAGGATTACTGTTAATTCTATTAGTTTTAAAATTACCAGATAATTCTAATAAAAATAATTTAATACACTCGAGAACCTTTTTTTCATTTCTTGATTCCGGAATCGGACTATATTAAATCTAAGAGGAAAACTTTTTGAAGTAGAAACAGAACTATTGTAGCAGCAGAGAATTAGCCAAGGCCCTCCATCACCTTCTTTGGTATAACACTCCTACTTATAACGAATATCTAACGAATATCTAACGAATATCTAACGAATATCTAACGAATATCTAACGAATATCTAACGAATATCTAACGAATATCTAACGAATATCTAACGAATAACCAATAAGGTGTTATTAAGATTTTATGAGAATTAGGTAAAATAAAATTAGTTCTTAAAGTATTCATTTAATTTTTAAGCGCTCTAATTTGAAAAATAATGTTGAAATTTCTGTTAAGGATAAATTTGTGCTTCGCGTTTTATTAGTATATAATAAACATTCTTTAAACGAAAAATAGTTTAAATATTTTGTAGTATTTAAAGGTTTAAGTTCTAGATTATTAAATAGTTTCTGTATTTATTCTTATTAATTGTTTACCAACTAACTAAGTCTAAAAGTAATCGTATTTTTATGCGTATAAATTTTACCTGCTTCAAGTTTTTGTTTTATATAATGAAGTACTTTAATATCATATAGATGTAATTTTATATTAAAATAAAAAGAAAATCTATGTCCTAAATCTAAATTAATAAAATTAGATTCTGAATCACAAATCCTGAAAACCAATGGGCAAAATTATTCCAAGGACCAAGGACCAAGGACCAAGGACCAAGGACCAAGGGACAATGGAACAATGGAACCAAGGATCAAGGACCAATGACAAAGGACAAAGAACCCTGGACCAATGACAAATGACCCCCAAGGGGTACCAGTGATAAATTACCAATGAAATGTTATTTAAGTTTTAATAAGTAGTATTATTAGTAGATTAATTTATTTTTTGACATACACTTTTTAAAGACTGTGTAATTATTTTTGTTTGTTTGTTTCTCTTTACAAGAGAAATATTTGTTTTTGTTGTGGGTTTTGTTTGTTCTTTGTTTACACCTCCGATCAGCTAAAGCAGCAATCAGCTAAAGCAGAAAATGTTCTAATTAACCAATGTTCACAGTAATGTAAGTGAGGAAGCGGAGTAAACGTAGTCGTAAACGACGGAGCATACGTAGATACTTGTATAATAAAAAGTGTTTTTTTGTTGTTTTTGTTTTTATTTTGTAATCCTTATTTTGTTTGAAAGCTAATTTATCCTTTTTTTTTAAATGAGAATTTAGAATTAGTTAGCATAGTTAACCAAACTGAAAATAATAACCCGATTACTCCTAAAGAAGATAAGGCTAAAGTATATAATATCCCTAAACTTAAATCGGATAAGACTAGTCCTTGACCAAAAGGTATTACAGCCCACTAATACTTCAATTTAATTATTTTTATAGTTGAAAATATTTTTAATTATAATTTTAAATATAAATTATAATATTTTAAATATTAAATTTCAGTCTTTGATTAAAGACCTATTTTATAATTCATAGAAGGAATTACATAATTTTTTATTAAATCTATTAAATAAGGTAATGATGATTTGTTAATTCTTATCCTATAAGCCCGATTTTTGTTGTTTTTAATTCAAACAGTGCACAAGATAAATTGAACTTATTTTCTAATATTGAAATTAAGTGTAACACCTCTACCTTAGAAAAAGAATCAGTACACAGAACTAAATAACCTTTAGCTTTATTAAAGGATCCATCATCCATAATTCAATAAGCTAATGAAACAGGGGTTAATCTTAAATAACTATTTTTAGGTAAAATTTTAATGTTTTTATTATTTAATTTAACATAAAATTCTTCATTAATCCAATTAAAATAAGTATATTTTAAAGTACTCCCCTCCCTGACGGGGGGAGGACCAATATCCTTATGTAAACCTTTAGTTAAATTATTTAATTTTCTGTTATAAATTTTTGGTTCTGTCTTAACATATTGTTTAAAGATTGAATACAAATGATAAATTAATTTTTCGTTCTTTAAAGACATATAAAATCGTAATCTGGTATTACCTTTAAAATGAGTACGTTCTGCTGTTAAATCTCCTAACATTGAACCAAATATCACTTCTTTTTGATAATCAGTAAAATCTGAAGCAGGAGGAGTTTTAGGTCCTTTTCTCCTTAAATTAACAATCCTTTTCTTAATCCCTGTATATACAGGAATAGAGTTTAAATAAAAAAAATTCACTATTATAATTTAATATTTTTAAAAATATACCCAACTATTTAATATGAAGAAATTTTGGACTATATCTTTAATATAAAGTTAAAAAACTTACCTTATACTATTTCACGTGTAGTCTCTGAGGATCCTACTCCTACAAAACAATGTATTATTTTTGGTTTCCTGCTGATTATCCATTGTATTAAACTTTAAATTATTACTAATATAGAGAGTATTAAAGTTATTAGGACGTCCCAGCACATAGTGAAATTTTAATTAGGCCAGGGTTAATTAACCTAATAAACTAAATACTAATGTAGATACAGGGGCTAAATAAAAAATAATTTTATTAGATTGAGAAGGTATAACTGTTTCTTTTAAAATTAATTTTAAAGCATCAGCAAAAGGTTGAAGAATACCATAATAACCTACAGTATTCATGGTTATCAAATTTATCCTACAAATAAATATTTTATTATCTTTTTTCATACCTTCTCTAATTTCCTTATTTTTGTTGTTTTGTTTGTTGTTTTTTGTTGTTTTTTTAAGCCTGATGTTGTTAAATGATCCTTAGTTTTCATTAACTCTGTTACTTTTTTTAGTCTAAATAATCTTTAAGCTTTACTCTTACTCTAATTATTTTATACTTATCGAAAAAAGGGAGTAAATTTAAATACCAAATCATCATATATAACAACCGTGTAGTCTCTTCAGCTGCTCAGGGAGTAGGTGGTATCTTTGCTAATATTTCCACAATTTAAATAATCTGTAAAACTTTTCATTAATTCTTTATCTCTCATGTTGAGAAATTTTAAAGAGTAAAGAAACTTGAACACCTAATTTAGATTTTTTGTTTTTTATATAACATGAAAACATCACTCTCCGTTACTAAATCCTGATAATCAATTAGGATCTGTTATTTTTGGATCTATTATTATTAAAAAAGGTCTTTCTATAGGTTGAATATTCGTAAAATTTTGTATTCATTCATCAGAAAAACCTAAATTTAAAGACACTCTAATTGCCAGAATTTCATGTAAGCCTTCTAATGTTAAATGTTCTTTATTGTTCATTAGGTTTATTCTTTTTTTTAATAAAATAAAATCGGCTTGTTTTTGAGTTATTAACATTTTCCTCTTCATTGTGAAACACTTCTCCTCCTATTGCGAAGCTAGACTAGATTAAACGTACTTCTATTACCCAGTTTCACAGTTGCCTATTGCCTATTACACAGTTTCACAGTTGTTGCTTACCTGGCTGCTGGCTGTTACCAGCAGCCAGCAGCTATTACACAGTTGTTGCTTACGCGATTGCACATTTGCTCTGCGCCAACAACACACACTCCGAAAGAGTACCCCTTGTGTCTGTGTTCGTTAGAACAATAGCCAAAATAAAAGCCTCGGCCCAATGGTTGAGTAGCAAGTACCGGGTACCGGGTGCTTCTGCAGCTGCTCCTGCGGACTACTTTTAACAATAAAAGTTACTATTAATAGTAACGGTAATAGCTGCTACCAGGTAAGTAAGCGAGCGGGCTGTTGATCTACGGCTTTTTATTCTTAGTTGATTTGAACATTTGCTTAGCTCCGCGTCCCTTTGTTTTTGTTTTTTTGTTTTTGTTTTTGTTTTTTGTTGTTGTTTTTTTTCAGCGGCCCTCCCATTTCCATTTTTCCGTTTGGGGTACTGTAACCAGGTATTCTTATATTAATAAAAATAATAATACACGTTCAATTCGTTTGTATTATTTTAACCTGATAAGGATAATAATAAAAATAAGAAAAATGCACTAGGCACTAGGCACTAGTCACTAGGCAAAAATAAAAATAAGAAAAAAAGGTGAGTTGTTATTAGAGTTACTTTTTCATTTCGCAAATGCAACAGAGGATATTTATAAAAATGGGGTATTATTTTTCATTTAAATCCTTTAAAGAGCCTACCTGATATTGAACACTATCTGTATTTCGGGTTATTATAGACCCACGCCGCCAAAATAAGATTTAATTAATTCTAATATTTCAGTGTCCTTTTTTTTATGAAGACCTATTGAAAATCTTGTTTTAACTATTCAATTAATAAGATTTGTGGGTGCTTTTAAAATTAGGATTATAAAGGAAGCTTAAGCCTTTTGCTCTTGCGCAAACATTAGCCTTACAAGTTTTTCCTTAAGTTTGTATTCTTATTTACTAGCACTAAGAACTAAACAGAAAAGGTGTAACCTATGTTTTGTTTTGTTGTTGTTTTGTTATTTTTTTGTTGTTATTTTTGTTGTTTTTGTTTTTTGTTTTTGTTTACACAACAACAATCGCATAGGCAAGAGGAAAGAGATATGAAAATCCAATTACAAAATAAGGATTTAAAGGAGTTATTGCAAAAGTAGAAGGCAGCCTACCTTGGTTAGTGCCGAGTAAGAATTAGAACTATAATATTTTATATTATTTATTTATTTGGTTAGAAGGGATTTTGACGGGTTAACGACTTTCGCCGCCCATTAGAGTACACCTTAATAGCATTAATTTAGATTTAATGAAACAACTATCGTCTACTCGTTGCTCTTTTACACTTTATTTTTAAAAATACAAAGTGATTTAGATCCGCGATTACCCATTTCGTTTTCACTCATTCTATAGCTTATTACCATACCAGAATAATTAGTTCCGCCACTTATAGCCTTTCGGATATAGTTTGGTACTATAGTCTTTAGGGTGTCCCCGGAGTTTGATAGTTTAACCCACTTAAGTGATTTCCCGATTCACTTTACAGGTCCTACTCTTCTTTGATGTGCGGCTAATTGTTTTCTTTCAATAATAGTCATGAAAGCAACACTCAATAAAACAGGTAAAATTATACTTAAAACATCTGCTAAGTTAAATAAGAGACTCACTAGATTTGTTATTAAAGACGTTGTTATAAATGTAACCATTTCATTTAAAATATTTTTATTTTACTCTTAATATTAATTGTTAACCTTTCCCTAGTTGTACTAGTTATATCACAATCCAAGGAATCAATTTTTTGTTTTTGTTTTTGTTTTTGTTATAAACCCTCTAAGGGGTAAAGACCCATCAACAATTGCTTCCCTTACCTCTTGCCCTTTTTGCATTGCTTGCTTGCTTGCTCACCAACAGCCCGCAAGAGTTCCCTTGTTTTTAACATACCGTCTTATGTGAACAAGTATGCGAGTTGTTCTTAGCGTTACTTGTGCAATTGCGAAATGAAAAAGCAAATGTTAAAATAATAATACAAACAATACCCTACGCCAAGTCCAAAGGCTGCTTGTGTAGCAGAGTGTTTTAATCTGCTGTTAGTTTAATCAAAATAAGATCAAAGTTGTTCGTTAGAACAAAAGCAAACTCCCCCCGTAAGGTGTGATGAATCAAAATAACAATTGATTTGCAAATAAACTGCAAAAGTAAGAATACAAAAATAACCAAAAGCAAAGGTTGAATAAAAATAAGAACAAGCACCTTTTCCTGTTTCTTGTTTTCTGCTTTAGCTGGATTGCCCCTGTTGTATTTTCGAATTGAACAGAAAATGGCTGCGCACCTTTTGCCTGCGGCTGTCCACAGCAGCTTAACGGGTATTCTGATGGACTAAAAATAAGAAATAAAAAGAAAGGGAATCAAGGGCCGCTGCGCACAAGCAAGGGTTTCTAAAAATAACAAGCAAGGGACCACCATCACTTGCTTTTTAAACCAGGTACTCCGACGGGCCTCCCCAAAGTCCAAATGCAAATCAGCTAAAGCAGCCTATCAGCTAAAGCAGCAATCAGCTAAAGCAACTTTGGTCTCTTAAGCGAGAGTGTTGTTTGTGCTTGTGCAGTTATCAATACTGATAGCAGCAAAAGCAATGCAATCGCGTAAGCAACAATAGCGTAAGCGAGTAACTGTGAAACTGTGAAACTGGGTGAGTAAAAAAGGGAAAGCAAATATCCTTAGTTTAATAATAAAAATAAAACCAATGAACAGAAAATGTGAACAGCAAATGTGATTAAAAAATCAAATTGGAAAACGACTTAATTAACTTAGATTGGATTAATGAAGGGTTAAATTAATTATATTTAAATCTTTTTTTAAGAGTTGTTTGTATTTTTTTATTTTTAATTTATTTAACACATTCTAATTATTTATTGTTATTGTTGTTTGTTTGTTGTTTGTTTGTTTTTGTTTATTTCCCTTGGCCCACTTGGCACCCCACCCGTTTTTAATTACTTTTGCAAATTTAATGAAAATAATCTGTGTCAGAGTCCTTTGTCAAGAGGTCATTTTTTCCAGGAGGGTTGCCTTTTTATTTCGTTTAATTTATTTTATTATAAAACATGGTATGCTAATTTATTTTTAATTTTATAAAACATGGTATACTTTATTACATAAGTTTTCTTAAACTAAACTGTTATATTTATATTTATAATTGCTTTTTTTTCTTCACTA
>Ga0193692_1000145_pt1 | contig 17092 bp, 17 predicted proteins | sample L3a1metaG_FD_144917 | JGI IMG/M metagenome (GOLD analysis project Ga0193692, IMG submission 144917) | Soil microbial communities from a riparian zone of the East river system, Colorado, United States - L3a1 | ecosystem: Environmental > Terrestrial > Soil > Riparian zone | place: USA: East River... | reverse complement strand
CAATTCCCCGGAATAATCAGTCCAGTTGTAGACGTTGGCGCAATCGATGGCGATGTCCACCGCGACGAACGTGATCAGCGGCAAGCCCAGGCGTTGGACTCGACGAACGAGAAACTCGCGCGGGGAATACTTCTTCAGCATGAGCGCGGAAAAGAATCCTGCGATGACGAAAAAACCGGGCATGCGGAAGCTGTGAATGACATCGTGCACAGCCTGAAGCACTGGACTTTGATGCCGGAGAAGCCAGGCGCTATGCAGGACAATTCCCAGGCCGAAAAGTACAGTTCGGGCGTAATCAAGGTCGCGCAACCTTGGGGGCAAAGGGGACTGCACTCGGGAACCCTACCCAATTTCAGAATCTGTTCAACTGGTACAACCCGACAGGTCACGTGAACCAGTGCATATGGGGTGCTTCGGTTGGTTATAAGTAGCTGAAGGCGAATCAGTTGAGAATCAAGTAAGTTCTTTTAACGTGCTTAAGCCGGACTCCTTTCTGTCGATAGCTTTAAGCAATACGGAGTTTCCCATGAAGAGATCGTTATTTGCCATTTGCACCGCCGTTCTGGTTTCGACTTCAACCCTCCAGAGTTTTGGCGCCGCGTTTTCACTCTCGCCATCCGTTGTTACCAACGATGCGGGAACGCAAATTTCCCTGGACGTCACGGGAACCTCGGCTGGAGCCACTGTGCGGTTCGAAAAATACATGGATCTCAACAGTAATGGAGCGATCGATTCCTCTGACATGCTGGTGCAGGCGTTTTCCGTGACCGACGGACAAGTCGCCCGGATTGGTGGCGTGCGTAACTCGAGCGTCCCCGGAGACGAGGATGGAGCCAGCAATGGCCAGCTTCATGTGCTCGTGAATTATCCCTCGGTGAGCCCGACGCTGGAGCGCATTGCGGGCCAGTACCTTTTTCGAATGGTCGATCCACTCGGTGGGTTTTCGCCGGTGACGAACACCTTTACGGTGGTTCAAAAGATCTACGCCCAGGGTGTCACGGGACGCGTCTATAAAAACTCCGGTCAACCTCTTGCGAATTGCTTCGTCGTCTATCTTGTCGCGAATGGAGGCGGAGCGGGAGCGGTGTCCGACGCCAATGGCAACTTCACGTTGTATACACCACCGGGCGACTTCTTCACCCTGGCGATCAAATCGGGAGCGATCGGCGATCAATCCACCGGCGGCATTACAGTCCAATCCAATGCATTCACGGCCAAAAACCTGACGAACCTTGCCGCTGCGGTGACCGTCTCCGGCCGAGCCACCGACGCGGCGTCGGGCGTTGGATTGCCCGGTCTATTCGTTCAGGCGGAGTCTCAGGACGGTCTCTTCGCCGTGAGTTTTACGGATGTCGCGGGCAATCAATTTCGGTCCTCCCCGGCGGGTGGAAAGTCAAACTGAGTTCAGACTCGGGTCTCCCCTTGCTCGGCTTTGTCTCGGTCGACTCGAAAATCAACGTCGATACGAGCAGCGGCAGCGTCTCGAATATCGATTTCCAGTTTGCCAAAGCCAGCGCGTTGATCTACGGGACGGTGTCGGACAACTTTTCCAATGCGATTTCCACTCTGAGCATTGTTGCTGAAGACTCCAGCTATACTTACCAGCAGAACGCCTTTACCGACATAAACGGCCACTACGCCATGGGGGTCTTCGCGGGCGATTGGTTCGTGCGACCTGAAAACTCGGATGCAGTGGCGCGCGGCCTCATCGGTGACGGCCGTTCTGTCACGGTCACCAACAACGGCGCTTTTCGGCAGGATCTCGTGCTTCAGCGGGTTACGGCGCACGTGCGCGGCCGCGTCATCAGTCCTACGGGTGACCCCATCGGCAACATCGGTGTGGATGCCGGCCGCGGCTCAAACAGTTCCAGCACGATTTATATACAAACTGCCGATGATGGGACCTTCGACCTCGGGCTCTTCGGCGGGAATTGGAATATCGCGATCGAATGCAGCAGCGCAACTGAAAGAGGGGTTGCTGGACCGAATATCAACCTGAACGTCGTGGACGGAGTCGATAGGAACAGTCTGGTCCTCGTCGCGCAACCTGCCAATTATTTGCTTACGGTCACGGCCCAGGACAACAACGGCTCACCAGTCACGGCGAGTGCCTATGCATCGACAAGCCTGAACGGCACCAATTACAACGCCTGTACCAGTTCGGACAATTCCGGAAACCAACAAATCGCGGTCTTCGCAGGGACATGGCAGACGGGACTTTCAGGTGACTTCACATCGCGCAATTACGACAACCCTCGCAATCAGACCGTGCACGTGCCGGGGGACAATCTTGATCTCACATTTACGCTCTATCCTCGCGGGCAAACTCCTCCGCTGCTGTTGCTCACTTCCTTCGCCAGTGGCCACTTTCAATTTACCCTCAACGGAGCTGCTGACGCCAAATATCGGATCGAATATACCAGCAGCCTGACTCCGCCCGTTACCTGGATCCCTTTGCGCACGAATAGTGCGTTCGGTGGCACTTTTCAGTTTAATGATCTTGGAAGCGGCACGACGGACACCCGATTCTACCGGACTACTCTGGTTCCGTGAGCCCACCTGTTTGGGTCCTCTTGCATATTCGGGGTCAAAATGGCGAGAATCGAGGAAACCTCCACCCGGATAGGCCTTTGCCCCATTCGGCAGAAGCCGGCTGTTGCAAGCCTCTTCGCGGCAAAGCCTTGCGTTGCAACCGGTTTTCCCGTTGACGCTTCAGTGAAACGGCTTCTACCTTACAGGCACCTTGAAGGTGGCCGCGTGGCGCGGTTGCCGAGGTAATGAACTATGCCCGAAGGATATTGCGTTAAGTGCAAGGCCAAGAAGGAAATTGTGGATGCCGTTGAGGAAGTGATGAAGAACGGACGCAAAGCCATCAAGGGTCGCTGCCCGACCTGCGGGACGGTTATGTTCAAGATTTTAGGTGGTAAAGCATCAGCAACCCCTCAGCCGAGCAACCCTGAAGCACCTTCAGGCGGTGGTTCGGCCAGCTAAATCTGCAGTATGTCTCAGGAACTGGCTTACGTCATCATTACGCCCTACACGCTTTACAAGTCCCGTACGGGCGGGATCCTAGCGCGTTTAATCACCCGAACGGGACTCGAATTGGCTGGCGCCCGGATGTTCTCTCCGAGCAACGACCTGGTTCAGCAATATTCGGAGGCCATCGTTTCGGCTAACGATCCGCAGGACCGGCGCATCCAGGAACTGATTCGCGACTACATCGCGCAAAATCTGTCGCCCGATCCGAAAACCAAGCGCCGCCGCCGAGCGATGATGCTCCTGTTCCAGGGGGAGGACGCAGTGCGGAAAGTTCGCTCGGTGATCGGAAACATCAGCCCCGACCGCCGTGGTGGTGAAACGATCCGCGATACCTACGGCGATATCATCCTCGATGAAGCGGGTCAGGTCCGTTATTTCGAGCCAGGCGTCCTCGCTGCCCCAAATGTCGATGAAGCGCAACAAAAGGTGAAGCTTTGGGCGCGGTTTTCAGATTCGGACGGCGGTGTGCTGGAGAATACGATTGCTTATCAGGCCGGGGAGGTCCCTCAGAGGACGCTGGTGTTGATTAAACCGGATAATTTCCGGTTTCCTACCGGCCGGCCCGGCAACGTCATCGACTTCTTCTCACGGACCGGTCTTTACATCGTCGGCATTAAGGTCCACCGCATGAGCGTGGCTGAGGCCACCGAATTTTATGGTCCCGTGCGCGATGTCCTGCGAACGCGGCTAAAAGATGTCGTGGCTGGCCGTGCCAAGACGACGCTGGAGAAGGAACTTGGATTCAAGGTTCCGCCTGCGGAGCAGCAGCAGCTCGGCGAATTGCTGGGACCGATCTTCGGCGACAACCAGTTCGAAAACATCGTGAAATTCATGGCGGGGCGGGCTCCCAGCGAGTGCGACCCGAGCCTGGTGAACGAACCTGGCACCGAGAAGTGCATCGCTATCGTTTACGAAGGTGTGGAAGCGGTGCGTAAAATCCGCGATGTGCTTGGTCCGACCGATCCCTCCAAGGCGCCTCCGGGTTCGATCCGGCGCGAATTCGGCCAGACAATCATGGTAAACGCCGCGCACGCCAGCGATTCAGAAGAGAATGCGAAGCGTGAAATCGGAATCGTCAAGGTTGGCGAAAATACCTTTCGCAAGGTGATCGAAGGTTTTTACGGCAAAAGCTAGTTTGCCGATCCTGCCCAAAGGCTCACATCCGCTTGCAGCTTTTCGACCAGCTGCGCATCAGCCGCGGGGAATTCGTATTTTCCGAGCTCTTCGTGAGTAATCCAGCGCCAGGCCGGGCAGCCTAAAGCCTGTGGTTCATGCTGCAACCAGTCGCATCGATAGAAGTTCAGGTGAACCGTCTTTTCGGGATAAGAATGGCTGATCTGTTCGACGAGCTGCCCAACCGTCACCTCAATCCCAAGTTCCTCGCGAAGCTCCCGCCGTAGACAATCCCGGAAACTCTCGTTTGGTTCTCGTTTGCCACCGGGAAATTCCCATAAGCCGCCGAGATGCGCATCGGAGAAGCGTTGTGTGATAAGCAATTTGCCCAAGCGGAAAACGAGCCCGGCGGCTACCTCGACGGGCGGCTGCTTACTTTGGCCGGACGGCTCGTTCACGCAAAGCCATCCTTTTCATGAGGGACGCCCGACGCTCTTGTAGATAAAGCCGAGCTTTTCCATCTCCTCGCGATCGAAAAGATTGCGTCCATCGAAGAGAATGGGGTGCGTTAACACTTTCCGGGCGTGATCGAGGTCGAGCTTCTTGAATTCCGGCCATTCGGTCGCGATCACCAATGCGTCGCATCCATCAGCAACTTTGTTCATGTCGGGCACGAACACGACATCCGCCAGCACCGCTTTGGCCTTCTCCATGGCTTTCGGATCGTGGACGCGGAGTTTTGCCCCTTCCTTTTGCAGCCGCTGACAAAGGTCGATCGCTGGTGAGAGCCGGACGTCGTCCGTGTTCTGTTTAAACGCCAAACCGAGAACACCAATCGTTTTATCTTTCAGCACCCAAAGCGTATCGACAATTTTGCCGACGAAACGGTCCATCTGCTCGGCATTGATTCGCTGAACCTCTTTGAGCATGCGGAAATCGTAGCCAAGCTGTTCTGAAATTTTGATAAAGGCGCTCAGGTCCTTCGGAAAACAACTACCGCCAAAACCCAATCCCGCATCCAGGAAGCGGCGGCCTATGCGCGCGTCCATCCCCATGCCATTGGCGACCTCCTGCACATTGGCGCCACTGGCCTCGCAGATCACCGCCACCGCATTGATGTAGGAAATTTTGAGCGCCAGGAATGAATTGGCCGCGTGTTTGATCAGCTCGGCTGAGTTGATGTCCGTGATAATGATCGGCGCGTTGAATGGTTCGTAGACTTTTTTCATGGCCTGCACCGGGCGTGGCGATCGGACCCCGATCACGACACGGTCGGGCTTCATGAAATCCTCGACTGCAAAACCTTCGCGCAAGAACTCCGGATTGCTCACGACGTCGAACTCGACCTGCGCCTTGCAGTAGCGTTTGATGGTTTCGGCTACTTTATCGCCCGTTTTCACCGGGACAGTGCTTTTATCGACAACGATTTTGTAGTTGGTCATGGCCTGCGCGACTTCGCGCGAAACCGATTCCATGAATGAAAGATCAACCGAGCCGTCGTTCTGGGGAGGAGTCGGCACGGCAATGAAGATGATATCCGATTGCTCGACGCCTTCGGCCGTGGAGTTGGTGAAGGAGAGCCGTCCGGCGGCAGTGTTTTTCTTTACGAGTTCGTCAAGGCCCGGTTCATAAATCGGCATGCCGCCCGATTTGAGAAGCTTTACTTTGGCAAGGTCCTTGTCGACGCAGATCACCTGATGCCCGATTTCGGCAAAGCAGGTTCCTGTTACCAGGCCCACATAACCGGTTCCTATGATTGTTAACTTCATTGCCAGAGAATGCGACGAAGCAGCCGGTTCAACCCGGACTGGTCACCTGGGAACTTCGTCCGTTTTGATCAGGAAGCGCCCATACACCAATCCTGCGAACGCGCCGCCGAGCAGAGGGCCGACCCAATAAATCAGCTGATTGTTCCAATGCCCGCTGGCCAGCGCCGGCCCAAATGTCCGCGCCGGATTCATCGCAGCTCCCGTGAGTGAACCGCCGAACAGGATATCCAGCGCGACGGTGAGACCAATCGCGAGACCGCCTATGCGGGGGGCGCGGGCATCTACGGCTGTCCCGTAAACAACGAAAACAAGAAAGAAGGTCATGATCGCCTCCACAATGATCCCTTGGGCAGCCGTGACTCCTTTCGCAAGGTTCGGGGTACCATTCGCGACGATGGTTTGCGCCAACACCGCCCCGCTATCCGGGTCAGTCCGGCCGCTGAAAACAAACAACAAGATGAATCCCGCGGTCGCGGCCCCCGCGAGTTGCGCTATCCAGTAGGCAGCCGAACGCGGCAGATCCATTTTGCCGCCCACGAGCAATCCGAGCGTTACCGCTGGATTGAGTTGCCCGCCGGAAATAGCGCCTGTAGCCGAGACCATCACTGCGATGGTAAATCCGTGCGCCAAAGCAATACCGAGGAGACCGGTATTGGCAGGCAGCGCACCAAGACTAAAGATGGCGCCTACACCGACAAAGATGAGGGCAAAAGTGCCAATGAATTCAGCCACGCACTGCTTGGCCAGCGAAGGGGTCATAGCGGGTGGATCGGGATGTTTATTTGTTGGTGACGTTGAGCTTAATCGGTGCTCCGCCGGTTGAGCTGACGCGGTTGGACATAGTCATGAGCGGCCGATTCATGTTGGTGCCTCGTGGCAGATTCGTAATTGTAATCATCTGTTGGCGATTGGTGGCCGGGCGCACAATAAGATTCGTGTTCGGACGCCCCGGTGTTGGCGTGGCGGCGCTCATGATGGGCGGCGCATTGGTCTTCTTCAACTCGGGGTGCTGCGACAAGAGATCTTCCATGCGCAAACCTGCCTCGGATGCGATACCACTGAATTGATTTCCCTTTACCAGTTCGTCGTAGAGGTCGAGCGCCTGGGCATACTTGCCCTGCTCTTCATACAACCGTCCGAGCGCCAGTTTGGTCTGGTCCATGACAGACGATTTTGCATAACGACGCCGGAGTTCCTCGAACTTGGCGATTGCTTCATTCGACATCTTTTGTGCGTCCAGGCTGGAAGCGACTCCGTATAAGGCTTCCGGCACAAACGGACTGGCTGGGAATTCTTTCGCAAATTGCTCGAACAACTTTTGCGCTTCGTCGTACTGGCCCTGAGTGTAGAGGCTGGTTCCTGCCATGATGAGCGCTCTACCGCCAGCCTGGGTGCCCTTGTGCTCCTGCGCGACCTTCTTGAAGGCATCGGCTGCGCCGAGCGCAGGTGCAATTTGTCCGGACTTACCGCCGCTTGGGGCACTCCCGGCGCGGACGTCTACCTCTGAGAGCGCTTCGCTGGCGCGAACTTCGCGCTGGGATTGAGAATAAATCAACAGGCCTGCGGCCAGTCCGACAACCAATACGATAAGTGCCCCAATGAGGACCCGCTTTCGATTGACTTCAAACCAGGCCAAAAAACGTATAAAGGCCGGCGTTTCCGCGGTTTTTGCATCCATATAAAGGCAGCCAATGTCCCGGCGGTAGGTCGAAAACGCAAGCGGGAAAACGAACAAAAATTAGGTGATCCAATCTCACAGCAAATTACGGTTATCTCTGAAATCCAATAACTTACGCGCTCCCGGTGTGCAGGCCTGCGCAACTGAAGTGCTGCGGCGACAACGGGTAGCATAAGACCTCCTTTAATACCCGCAATCAGGGATGCAGTTTGCTACATGTTACGATGGGCTTTGATATTCCTGGTGGTAGCGCTGATCGCAGCGGTTCTTGGATTTTCCGGAATCGCTGGGGCGGCGGCTGGGATGGCCAAGATCCTTTTTGGCTTATTCCTGCTGGTATGCGCTATCCTTTTCCTTATCGGGCTGTTCGCATCCCGAAAGGTCTAAGAATCAATAAATGCGCGAAGCTGCGGCACCCGAAAAAGTGTCAGCGGCTCTTTTCCTGCCTTCGTGATGCTGTCCGTGCCAGCGGACTGGAGTCTCTTTCGGAGTAATTCCGGTGCAGGCGGGCTTGAAAACTGCTCCTGCAAACTGGAAAGTCTGATTATGGCCAGCGACCTGGGCCTGAAGCTCAAGAAGATATATCACGATACCTACGACTTCATAAACGAGAAGTGGGTTATCACGCACGACGAGGAGACTGCCCCCCGACTCCAGCGCTTTGCCCATTTCTGGCTGTTGGTTTTCAAGAGCTTTGCGAAAAACAAAGGCCCGCTTAGGGCGACGGCGCTTGCTTATACAACCCTGCTCGGATTGGTTCCGGTGCTCGCGGTCGGCTTTGGAATTGCAGCCAGTTTGCTCCAGCAACAGGATGAAACGGCCAGAACGAAGATATTTCAGCAGGTCATTGATGCGGCAGTCCCGCAGCTAAAAACGCTCACCGCGGAAAACAAAACGGCGGCGGCTGAGAAGAAAGATGCGCTGGCGGACAATCCCCGCGATCAAATCGTCAAATATCTCAACACCTTTATCACGAACGCCCAGTCGAAGACTCTCGGTATTTCCGGCATCATCGGATTTATCGTCGTGGCAGTGATGCTCCTAAGCACGATCGAAGATACCTTCAACGATATCTGGGGCGTAGCGCGAGGCCGTTCATGGTTCCGCCGCTTCGTTCAATATTGGACCACGATTTCTTTCGGGCCGGTCGTGCTGGCGCTCATCATCACGGTCCTGAGCAAGTATACATTTCGCGGGCTTCAACCGACGAATCTGTTCCTCGCCGACATGGCCAAATGGATCATTTCCTTTTTGGTTGTGAGCTTCGCGTTTGGTTTGTTCTACAAATTAATGCCGAATACCGAAGTGCAGTGGCGCGCCGCTTTGTTTGCAGGCGCAGTGGGAGGCGCCCTCTGGCTGGCAATGAATGGGTTGAGCCGTTATCAAGGATCGAAGGTGATCCAGATGAGCAAGATTTATGGAACGCTTTCACTCATCCCAATTTTTCTTTTAGGGTTGTACTTTTCATGGCTCATCCTTCTGTTTGGGGGACAGGTCGCTTACGCCCTGCAAAACCGAAAGATGTATTTGCAGGAACGAAAAGCCGAAAGCGTGAATCAACGGGGTCGTGAATACGTGGCGTTGCGGATGATGACTTATATTGCGCAACGTTTCGATCACGGCCAGCGTCCGGCCACCGTCCTTGAGCTGGGAACGATGCTTGGCGTTCCGAGCCGGCTGATCGGGCGCGTGCTGCAACCGTTGCTCCAGGCGGGCCTGGTCCTGGAAGTAACTACTGGCAGCGAAGCCAGCTATGCTCCCGCTCGTCCTCTTGAAAACATCACCTGCCACGATGTTCTCGTAGCCATGCGCGTTGTGGGCGGCCAGGAACTTCTCACGCGCGAGGATCCGACGCGATCGCACGTGAATGCTGAATTCGAGCGCATTAATGACGCGGAAAAACAAGTCGCATGCTCCACTAGTTTGCGTCAACTGATCGATCGTATTCCTTACGTGGAGGCACACCACAATCCCGCTGTCGTCGAAGAGATCTACAAACAAGCGAGTATCGCGAGCTAACCGGCTCGCTTCCGGCGCGCGGACTTCAGGCCGCTTAAATGTTGTTGTGGCAGGCCGTTTGAACTTCCATACGACTCTGAAGTAAGAGGAATTATGCGGCCTGAGTCGCCTGAAGTCCGCGCGCCGGGGCTGCCGCGTTGTCGCCGGGCGATCGCGGGCGCTGTGAGCTAGTTCGTGGCCGAAAGCTTCTCCACGGGCCCGAATTTCGCATTGGGCGGGAGCGGTGGAAGAGGCGGTATTTTGCGTGTGAGATTTCGCCATGCCTGGCGTTCTGGTTCGCTCATCTTTTGCCAGCGCTCCGCGTTTTGAATAAACCGCGCGCGCTCCTCCATGCTCATGCTCGTGAATTTTTGCAACGAATTCATCCAACGCTCCCTCTGATCGGGAGGAAGCTTCTCGAAGCTTTTCAACAGTAGCGCGATTTTTTCCTGTTCAGTCGCCGAAGATCGATCAAGAGAGTTTTGAGAAATGACTTTTTGGCGCTGGCGTTCGTCGAGGTCAAAGACGCTGCGGAAGTTTTGATAGATGGTCTGCTGTTCCTGGGGAGTCATTTGCCGCCAGCGCTCCATCGTTGCCAGCAAATTTGAGCGAAGGTTCGGTGGCAGTGTTTCGATCCGGTTTGTGAGTTCGGTTGTGTTCGCGGCCTGCCCGGAGATGATGTAGCTGAGCATCATTTCGTTTTCGAGCACGGCTGTCTGAACTTCCGGTTCAAGTTGGTCCCAGTAACGAAGCCGTTCGTTAACGAGGAGTCGATCCTGTTCGGGAATAAGTTTGATGGCTGATGCCCGATTTGTCGGCGACTGGCGGATAAGGCTCATCAATTGCCATCGCAATTCCATCAACTTCAATCGCACTTCACGCTGGTCTTTGGGCAACGCCTCGAACTCTTTCAGCCGGTCCTCGATAATCGCGCGGTTCTTCGGCGATTTCTTCTGCAGTTCCGCTGCGCGCGCCGGGGGCGTCATATTCAGCAGCTCCCGAAATGAGACAATAGGGGATGGTGGAGTGGGCAGGGGAGGTGGGCCGGCCGGCGGTCTGACGTCGGCAGCGATTACGCCCTGAACACTCAGGAGCAGACCGAATACAAAAACAAGCATTCGCATCGTTGGTCTATTCGGCACTAAGAGCTGCCCAGAGGATTTGGTCGTTTGCTGATGGTTGCGTTTGTCCGAGCCGGGCGATGGCGTCGAAGTCCTGCCACATCGACATATCGGGCAAGGCCACGGCTACTTTGGATATTAACGCGACGCTTCTCGCCTGTTCATCGCGAATCTGATGCAGGCGCACTCGTTGGTAACCAAGACCGCCCAGTCCGACCACGAGGCTCGCCACGGCCATTCGTGGAAGCCAAAGCCGCACTCTCTGTATCCAATCCGGTGATCTCCGGCGGTGTTCGCGCAGTTCTTCCAGGTCGATTGCCTGAAGAACGCGCGCGGTGAAATTGGAAGACAATGGCGCATTTGGTAGATTCGAAAGCGCCAGATTCAAGGCTGTGTCGCTCTCCCATTCCAGTTGTGATTCCGGGTGGATCACCAAGTACGATTGCAGCTGCGCTTTTTCTTCGGCCGTGTGGGGACGGCGCCACGCTGCTTCGCGAAGGTTCATGTAATCTGACTCGTTCATTGCATACCTATTTGTTAATCACCGTATTGCCTCGAAAGTTTCCCCTATTCTTCCTCTTTCCAAACGCCGGTTCGGAGATAGGGCTTCAGCCGCTCTCTCAGCGCCTCCCGGGCCCGGTGAATGATGGATTTCGTTGCAGATAAGGAACATCCAAGGACCTCGGCAATGTCCTCATAGGACAGTTCCTCCTGGCGGCAAAGCTGGATGGCCGTCCGCTGGCTTTCAGGAAGATCGGCGAGCGCTTCGTCAATCTTTTCGACGAGTTCCCGCTGAAGCAGTTCGTCGTGCGCAGCCGTTGCCTTGCGGTCACCAATTTCCCGGGCGGGTTGGTCTTCCTCGCCAGCCAGATGTTGGTCGAGCGAATCAGCCGGATGCCGCGAGCGGCGGCGGATTTCGTTGAGGCAGAGGTTGCGGGCAATTGTGAAAAGCCAGGTGGAAAACTTCGCGGAAATCTCGTAGCGATGAGCCGATTTATAAACCTGCAGGAAGACGTGCTGGGCAAGGTCTTCGGCCTCCGTGGCATCCCGCAATGTGCGAAACACCATATTCATGACCGGTTGCTTATACTTCTCAACCAACTCCTCAAAAGCATCGCGATCGCCTTGTTTGACGCGGAGCATCAAGGCGGCATCGGGGTCGGTCGGATTGGCCATCACGCACTAACCTATCAAAAACCACATTTGCAACAAGGTTGCGCGGTTTCGTGATTCGCGCGCGCTTACGTCCTGAGTGAAAAGGGAAGAGGCTCCATTTGTTGCAACCAGTTGGCCGGTATGGCGTCCCAACCTGAAGATAGTGCTACAATTCCACCCACAATGGCGCAGTTAGTATCGACATCTCCGCCGCCTGACGCTGTGGCGGCGATAGCGTCTCGATAATTTCCGAGATGCTTTGCGGCACACCACAAAGTGAACGGTACCGTGTCGGGGCAGGTTATGCCGCTGCCGTTACCGAGGGAGCGAGCGGCTCCCTCAACAGAATCCGATCTGCGGATCTTAAAGGCCTCCGCAATTCCTGAGCGCGTTTCCCCTTCCGGGGTTCGCTTGTGCACCTCGTTCCAGAACTCGAGGACAGCATCCTCGCCAGCTTTTCCGCGCAATCGATAGGCCATGGCTGCTGCAACAGCGACGGCGACTGCGCCGGCAACGCCTTCCCGATGCATATGAGTAACCATCGCGGATGCGTGCGCTTCCTTCACGACTTGATCCAGGTCATCCGTAAACCATGCTCCGACGGGAGCGACGCGCATGGCGCTTCCATTTCCCTGTGAACCTTGCCCGCCAAACGACTCACGAGAGGTCACACGCCACTCTGCTCCTTGAATGATCATTTGGAGCTGCCGTCGCGCTCCGCTGCCATAACCGCGATCCGGGTCTCGCTCGAATCGCGCTGCGAAGTGACGAGCGAGCGCATCCTGATGAACCGTGCCCAGCAGCCGAAGAACTTCAACTATCGATATGGCCATTTCCGTGTCGTCGGTGTGCCACCAGGGTCCTGGTGGCAGTTTCTCCTCGACGATCATCTGCGCCGCCCGATCCGGCCGGCTGAACATCATCTCCCCAATTCCATCTCCAATCGCCAGACCGTACAGCGAAAGTATCGCGCGTGAGAAACGTTGTTGCGCGTCAGCAGCTCGAATCGGCTGATAACAGGATCTTTCGTTTGTGCGGATGCCTTCAACAAGCCGGCGTGCCATCGGCAGCCAGCTCTGCTCCACCCAATTCGGTCCGAGCGGCATCACTCGTTCTGCCTGCCATCCTCCGAACCGGAACTCGTTGTGCATCGACCAAACCCGCTCGGTATTCGAGGTGTGAAGAATCACGGGGCAAATCGCCGGCAGCCTTGCCAGGAACCGCGCCACATCCAGTCCATCTCCCGGATCGGATGAGTCGGGTTTTTCCTTGTTCAGGTCGTGGTCGAGCGAGATGAGAACGGCATCGTGCAAAACATCGTGGCACTCCGCCATCATGAGCTTTGTGTCACGCCAGGTTCGCAGATGGAGGCTCGGGCCGAGTTGGCTGACCGCCCTTTCGAAATCGCGGAGGCGCTCCGCGTTGTCTTCTAGAATCAGGATGGTGCTTCGTTTCACAGGAGAGGGGATGTCTAGCCCTTAAGATTTACTCTATTAGACCGGGCAATTCCCTAAAAGTTGCTCGTGGCAACGGGATTTCTCTTTTTCATTTTGCGTTAGGGGGCCACTCGCCTAAGTTTTGGCCGCACATGGCGACCCTCATCGAGAAAATTGAAGCCAATGCGGAAGCGCGTCTGGCGATTACTGCTGGTTCGCCGCCAATCATGGAACTGGCGCGCTACAAGCGCTTTCTCAAGGTCGAGTCGCATCGGCTCAAAATCCTGCACCGGGCAGGGGCAGGAGGTCGCGAAATCTGCCGGGGTCGCGCCGTGTTGACTGACATTCTCCTGCGCTATCTCTGGAACGGTGCGAAAGCCACTCTCTCGGCACAGGCTCAAAAAGAATTTCCGTCGCTCGCACTGATCGCACTCGGCGGGTATGGCCGCGGTGAATTAAATCCGCTCAGCGACATCGATTTCATGTTCCTGCACACGGGGCAGGTGGTCGCCGGGAGCAAACCGTTGCCGTGGCTTTCTAAACTGATGGACGGCATTCTCTATCCGCTTTGGGACCTCGGTTTCAAAATCGGCCATTCCGTCCGCACCATGGATGAAGCCGTCCAGGTCGCAAATAAAGACATGCAGGCCAAGACTTCGCTCATCGAAGCGCGCCTGATTTGTGGCGACGACAAGCTGTTCGATAAATTCCAAAAAACCGTCGTAGCCAAGTGCGTTCGCGGCCATGAAGAGGAATACATCGCGCAACGGTTGCAGGACCAGGCTGCTCGCCATGAAAAGTTCGGCAACTCAGCGACGATGCAGGAGCCAAATATCAAAAACGGCTGCGGCGGTCTGCGCGATTTTCAGAACCTGCATTGGCTCGCGTTCTTTAAATATGGCACTCGCACGCTCGAGGAGATGGAGCAGCGCGAATCCATTAGTGCCGCAGATCGAAAGCAGCTCGAAACCGCGTATGATTTTTTGCTCTCGGTTCGCAACGAACTCCATTATCAGGTAAGCCGCGCTGCGGATGTCCTTACCAAAAGCCTGCAGCCGACGGTCGCGCACTATCTCGGCTACACTGATCGTTCCCCGGGCAAGCGGCTGGAGAAGTTCATGCGCGACCTCTACACGCATTCGCGCAATATTTATCTCATCACACGGAGCGTCGAGGAGCGACTGGCATTGCTGCCGCCGCAGCGCCTTCCCTCCATTCGCAGCCTGTTGCGCAGGCCATTTGGGCGAGTGAAAGACCAACTGCTGGACGGCTTCAAGTTTGCCGATGGGCAGATTCACGCCGTTACCAATCGCGTCTTTCGCGATCAACCGAGGCGTCTCATGCGCGTATTCCTTTATGCGCAGCAGCGCGGCTTGAAGCTTCATCCCGACCTGGCCCGCCTCGTCAAAAACGAACTGGCGCTGGTCAATCGCGAGTTCCTCTATGACTCGCACGTGCGCGAAACCTTTTTGGAGATTCTCAACCAGCGTGGGAACGTGGCACCTGTCCTGCGCGCCATGCATGAAGTGGGGTTTCTCGGGAAATACGTTCCCGAATTCGGCAAGCTGACCTGCCTGGTTCAGCACGAGTTCTATCACCAATACGCGGCCGACGAGCATACGCTCATGTGCCTCGAGAAGCTTGACCGCATCTGGGCCGAAAAATCCGTCTGCGCAAAATCACTACTCTGAAATTTTCGAGCGCCTCGAACGGCCGTTCGTTCTTTACCTTGCTTTGCTGCTCCACGATTCAGGCAAAGCGCTCCCGAAAGGAAATCACTCGGAAGTGGCGCGAAGCTCTCACTTCGAGTCGCGCGACGGCTTGCGCTTGATGGTGTCACCACACACTCGCTGCGCCTTCTCATTGAGAATCACCTCGCCATGATTCTCATTTCGCAGCGCCGCGACCTGGAAGACCCAACCGTGATTCGCAACTTTGCTTCCCAGGTGCAAACGAAAGAGAATCTGGTGATGCTGACACTTCACACGATTGCCGATTCGCAGGCGACGAGTGACAAGTTGTGGAACGGTTTTAAGGATTCATTGCTTTGGCAGCTTTACCAAAAAACGATGAATGTCCTCGAGGGGGCGACTGATTTCATTCGCGCCGAGGAAACGCAGCGGGCTTTGCTTCAGGAGGAAGTGCTGCGGCTGGCACCCCGCACCTTCAGCCAGGAGGAAGTGGATGCGCATTTTGGCAGCTTGCCCTCCCGCTATTTCCAGATACATCCAGCGAAAGATATCATCACCGACCTCTCGTTGGCTCATCGTTTCATGCACCACCAGCTCGCCGAAGAGGAAAAGGCCCTGGAACCGGTCCTCATCTGGCACAATGAAGTAGATCGCGGCTACACCAGCGCCAAAGTCTGCACGTGGGATCGCGCCGGTCTCTTCAGCAAAATTGCGGGCTCGTTTAGCGCGGCGGGTATTAACATCCTGAGCGCCCAAATCTTTACGCGCAACGATGGCATTGTGCTGGACACTTTTTTTGTCACGGACGCGCGCAGCGGTGCCATGGTGGATAAAGAGGGGCGGGAAAAATTCGAAGATATACTCCTGAAAGTGTTGACCGGCCAAATCGAAGATCTGCGCCCGCTCATCGCCAGGCAGAAGCTCGCGCGTCCTCTTTACCAGTCGCTAGAAGGAGAGCGCATTCCTCTGCGTGTCCATTACGATAACGATTCCTCAGAGAGCCGCACGGTCATCGATCTTGAAACGGAAGACCGGCTTGGCTTGCTTTACGCCATTTCCCACGTGTTCGCTGACCTCAACCTCGATTTGTCGCTGGCCAAAATCTCAACGGAAAAAGGCGCGGCCATCGACACGTTCTACGTCTGCGATAACATGGGGGAAAAGATCTATTCAACGGAATATCTGCGGCAGATCGAGCGGGAAATCCACAAGGCTGTTGCCAGTTTGGATGTTCCAGTCTGAGCGGGAACTTACTTCCCGAGGACGTAAACGCGAAATTCGCCTTCGATCTCCAGCGTGACGCTTGAAGGATCGATGGCAATGATCTTCGCTTCGCCAACGTGCTCACTCACGAACATCGTTTTGCCATTGATCAATGCCGATGGTCGCTCTTTCCGATAAGCGATGCCTTGCAGCTTTACCGGGGGAAATGTTCGCGCCGGCTTCGGTTCAAGTGCAGCTGGAAGAGCGATGGGAGTTGCGTTTGGGACTGGCTCAGTAACCGGAGCAGCAGCAGGGATTGGAGCAGGAGGGACAGGTTGGTTCGTTGCTTCCGTTTGTCGGGCCTTTGCCACCGCCGGATTACGTGCGCTTCTTTTCGACTCAGTTTGATGTCTGACGAACAGGACGGCGGCAATCGCCGCAATCGCAACAGCAACTCCGGATGTTAGCCAAAGCTTCATAGTGAGTGACGGTCCCAGACCACGCGCATTCCGTTGCTGCGGAGCAGTATGCATACCACTAAAGCTTTCTGTGATCCCTGCAGTTGCTCTTTCCCTGAGCGCATGTTTCTGCTATCATCCGAACTCGTAATGCTCCAACTGGTTAAAGAGTTTTGCCTGTTTCTTCGTCAGGAGAAGAAGTGGTGGCTCATTCCACTGGTTGTCATGCTCCTCGTGGTCGCTTTGCTCCTCATCTTCGGCTCCACGCCGTTCCTGGCTCCGCTGATGTATCCCTTCATGTAGGCAGCTGATGCGCCGCATCCTGGGTATCTCGGCCTTTTACCACGATTCCGCCGCCGCTCTCGTCGTCGACGGAGAAATTGTCGCAGCCGCGCAGGAAGAAAGGTTTTCTCGAAAGAAGAATGACGAGC
>Ga0193692_1000144_pt1 | contig 17305 bp, 21 predicted proteins | sample L3a1metaG_FD_144917 | JGI IMG/M metagenome (GOLD analysis project Ga0193692, IMG submission 144917) | Soil microbial communities from a riparian zone of the East river system, Colorado, United States - L3a1 | ecosystem: Environmental > Terrestrial > Soil > Riparian zone | place: USA: East River... | reverse complement strand
GGCGACACCCGCTGTCCGCCGGCGCCGTTCTCGGTCTCCCATTTCGCCTTTTCCTCGGCGATGATCTTCGCCCGATACGCCGCCGGATCGGTGCCGATCTCCTCGTGCAATCTGGCCGTAGCGTTGTTGTCGATCATCCACTGATACGGGTGTGGCTTGGAATAAAGCTCGTTCCACAACCGCGGATCGGCCTGCGTGCGCCGCTGGAAATACTCGGTCTCGGCGTCGATCACCTCTTTGCCGTGCTTGTCGAGCGCCATCATTTCGCTGGTGTTCAGGCGTTCATTGAGGACCACTCCGCGCACGCGCCTGGTATATCCCTCGGGGTCGCGCGCCGGGTCAATCGGCTCCAACATCGCGGGCGGTGTGGCGGCTGGTGGCGGTTTGCGTGCTTCCTCAAGCTGCTTGAGGAGCATGGCCTTCTCGGCCTCGGCGGCGGACGCGCGCGATTTCCAGTCCTGCCTGCGCTGCCGCTCCTTTTCGTAGGCACTGCGGGGGACAATCGCCTCGTTCGGGTTTGGCTCACCAGGGTCCGCGTCGTCGTCCGGCTCCGGGGCGGCCTTATCGGCCTTGTCAGCCTTCACTGGTGCCGACTTCTCTGGCGCGGCCTCTGGCGCTGCCTTGGACTCTTGCGGCGCGGGCGTCTCGGTAGCCTCGGGCTGAGCGCCGCTGCTTAGGAAGGCGTCGAGTTGGGACGGTGTTTCAGACATCAGGCCGCTCCCCGCTCACAACGTCGCGAGCGTGTTTTATCGCGTAATCCACAAAGAACTCGGCCTCCCCTTTAAGGTAACGCACGCGGTCGTTCTCTAATTTCATGGCGTGCGCCGCGATGCCGAGATCCAGCAAGTAACGCACGGACTGGATCGCGGTCATTCTATCGGGCCAAGCGCGAGCCTTCAGTTCTTCAACGACTTCCCGTTGCCGCTTCGCCAACAACCGCTCGATGGCGGCTTCAACGGTGGCCTTTGGCTTCGCGCTCATGCTGTCCCCGGCTGTTCAGGCGGCGCCAGCGCGTTGTGGCGGGCGATCAGAATGTTGTTGACCCTCTCGACCGCCGATTGCCGCAGATCGCCCGCGCGTGCCTCGTCCGCCATGGCCTTGGCGTGCCTGCCCCTGATATCGGCGTCGTTCAGCGCGGCCTGAACCTCCGGTGGCACCACGGTTCCGGGATCGGACGGCGGGTCGGGCGGCGCCATCATTTCGTTGTGCATCCCGTGCGTCTCGGCGATGTGATGGATGCTCGCGTGCTTGCGTTCCGCCGCCAGCGCGTTGTCGGCCGCCGCCTTGGCCCGCGTCGCCGCGGTGTCGGCCTCGGCCTTGTCGGTCGCCATCTTTTCCATGACCTGCTGCTTTTGCGCCGCCGCCTGCTGATGCTCTTTCAACATCTCGAGCAACTCGTCCTTGTTCCGCAGGTTGCTGGCGGCGATCAGGATTTCCGGCGGGATCAGGCCCGGCTGCGTGCCGGCCAACTGGATGAGAACCTGGAACTGTTCCGCCTGAATGCTCGGAACGTCAATTCCTTCCTCGATCGTAATGTCGATGTCCATGTCGGTGATGTCGTTGTCGATCCGTATCACCTGTTGCAAGCGAGGATCGCCCGGCACGATCTGCATCTGTTGCATCGCCTGGGCGCGTTGCTGCTCCGGCATCGCCGCCAGTTCGTCCATCAATCGCACCGGCTGGTTGATGCCGACGTATTTCGTCGAGCCAAGATCGTCCGTCACATGCACGAAGCGTCCGGCCGTCCAATACTGACGCGCGGCCATCCACGCGACCTCGTAGACCGTCCTGCTCCACATCCGCAGCGTGTCGGCGATCGGCTCGTGGGTCGCGGCGCCACCCGCCTGTTGCGCGAGGATGGCCCGGCCCGACAACTCGCGCGGATCAGTGCCGCTCATCGCCGCGTTCGGCCCGGACGCCTGCATTTCCGCCGTCGCGTGTTCCAGCAATTTGAACTGGCCCTGAGCGAGTTCCCCGCCCTCCTGGATCTCAAATTTCATTCCGGGGTTGATGGAAATGTAACCGTCCGGCTTCGCCACCTCGCGCCGCGCCTTATCCTGATCCGCGACCGCGCCATCTTCCGCGATGACCTGCCGCACGCTCAGAAGGTGCAGCGCCTTGCTGCGTCGTTTATTGATTTCGTCTTGCACGGAAATCAGGTTGCGGACCATGCCGTAACGATTATTCTCACGATCGACGTGCGCGGACGCCATGATAAGGCCGGACGTTGAACGAGCCTTGCCGTTCAGAAATGGTGACTTCATCGGTTCGGCCAGGAAACCGACGCGGGTCAAGGTGGAGACCCACCATTCATTCTTCTCCTGCCAGTGCATCTGCACGATACGGACGCGCTCGCGCTTACTGTCGCACCAGACGATATCGTGCGGCCGGTCGGAGTAAGATCCGGTCTGTGTCGCGAACGTATCGGATATCAGGTCTTCCGCGTCGGGCCACGTTTCGTATGCCTGGTCGCGGTCCAGCCAGATCACGATGCCTTTGTAGCGCGCGTCGCTAAAGTCCAGGCGGCGCGAGTGCGGGTCCCAAAACAGGCGATCGAACGGCACCTGTGTGATCGTGATGTTCGCGCCACCCCGCCCGTCGTCCTCCAGCGCCAGATCGGCGCCGCCCGCGCCCTCGACCATCAGGCTTTCATAAACGTCCGAGCGGATCAGGGGAAAGTTGTTGTCGTCGGAGATGTAACGAAGCCCCTGCGTCGCGGCGTTGGCCTTGTCCTCGTCGGTTGGATTGCGCGCGAACGCTTTGGGATCGGTGCGCGACTTGCGTTCGAGGCCGCACATCAGCTCGACTTTATCAGCGATTTTGTTAATCGTGATCTCCGGCTGACCGCGAAGTTTCAGTGCTTCTTTTTCCGCTGAACTCCACTGGTAGCCGTCTTTGTAGTCGCGATCGCGTTGCGACATGCGCCGCCCGTCGGCGGTCGCCATCTCGCTGTCTTCGAACCACTGGACCTGTCGCGCGTGCAGGTCGTCCAGATCGCGCGGGTAACGATCGGACGCGATGCCGGGACCGCCTTTCGGGCGCGACGCCTCGGCGGCCTCTGGGTCGGTCGGTGGATCGGGGTAGAGGGACTGGCTCATACCAACCTCACCATGACGGCGCCCGCGTTGCGATACAGTGCGCCAATGGGAACACCAGCGCTCGCCGCCGCCGCGTCGTTGGCGGCATTGTCCAGCCGAACCGTGATGCGACCAGACGGACCGACGCTGAACCCATTTGATTTGAACGCATCCGCCGAGAACGTCACGGCCGAGAAATCAACGCCATGCGCCGCCGCGTAGGCGGGACCGCCCGCGAGCGCCGGGAGGGTGCCGATCAGCGTACCGGTGGCTTTCATCGGCCACCAACCCTCTGGGGAGCCGATGCAGTAACCAACATCCCATCCAGCAGATGTGCCTTGCGCGGTGATGCCGTAGGCCGCATCGGCGGCGCCCGACCCGGCCACGCGATCAGACGCCCAGGTGACGATCTTCATACCCTGCTTGTAGCCGACGCCGGTTCCCGCTTCCGCGCCGATGTCCAGTTCATACCCAACCAGGAAATTCCAGTAGAGGCCGCTGCCCGCCTTCAACAAAGCGCTGTCGTTTGACGCGAATAAATCGCCTCGGGCGTTGCCCGCCCCGGCCGTGCCGCCCGCCGAGAACGCCGCGTCGGCATAGAACGCCCCCGCGACGTAATACTGGCCGGGAGCGATCGACGTCGCGCCAGTCTGAGTTAAATGCGCGCCGAACGCCGTCCGCCCGCCTTTCGCCCCGGCGGCGACGCTGATTCCATAACGGATATTGCTGAGGCCGCCGCCTTGCGCGCCGGTCGCGTCCACATTGTCGATCATGGAGGTGACGATGGTCTGCGCGGTGGCGCCGTCAGTGATCGTGCCCGCCGTGTTGATGTTGGTGAGGAACGCGGTGCGCGAAACCGTCGCGTAGTTGTGATTGATGCCAATCCCGAACTGTCCGTTGCCCGGCGGCCAGAAGTTGGTGTCGCCTGAAACGGTCCCACCCGAGAGTGGTAAGAACGGACCACCAGCCACGGCGCTGGCGATCGCCGCGTTCAGGTCGTCGGCGAGCAGCGCATCACCAACACTCCACGGATACCCGGTCATGTCGTCACCTGTTGCATCTCGGCGTCGGGCAACGCGCGTGGCCATACCCCGGCCTGACGCAGCGCCACGCAGGCAGCCGTGGTCAACGACCAAGGGTCATTCCCCAGTGACAACCGGGTCGCGGTTGTCAGCGCCGCCGTTGTCATCGCGATTGAACCAACGGCACTACCGTTCGCCGCCATCGCCAGCCGCGTAGGAGTAAATCCAGAACATAGCTTGTTCAGACCGGCGCGTGACACGATCGAGCCCGCTGGCGCGTAAGCGGTGCCACCCCCGGTGGGGGCATACGTCATTCCAGCGTAGGGATTGCCGTCAACCGCCAAATACGCGGAATTACCGAATGTCCCATCACTAAATCCGCCACACCCGCCCGTGGTCAGAGGACCATAAAAACTCAATGCCAGCGTCCAGGCATTGGGATTAAACCAACTCACGTTCGTTGGGATGTAGCAAACATCCATCGCTCGCGTCGCCGTGGCGCCCGCTGTCGATATCCAACTTGTCGCGAAGCCCGCCTCGATCTGCGCGTTCGTCACCGATCCCGTCACCGTCAGCGTTAACGTCCCGGCTGTCGGCGTGAACGTCTGCGTCACGCGCTGCCCCGCGCCCGTGCCAACCAACGCGCCCGTGGCCGCGCCTGACTTGGTTACGGTGCCTGTGCCGTAAAACGACAGCGTGTAAGCCTGCGCCGTGACGGCGACTGATTGCGTTGATAGCGTCGCGCTGTTCAGCAGTAGGTTCGTCCGCGCCTCCTCGATCAACACCCCGCGTAACGATCCGCCCGCGTAATCCCATCGCGGTTGATTGACCGCCGCCGTTTGGATCACGCCGCTCGCGTCGGTGTATGTCGCGGTCGAGGCGCGGGAGAACGTGACGCCGGGGGGCATGCTACCCGGAAACATGAAGTTGAGATCGAGCGTCGCCCCGGCCGGTCCGGCGTTCCGCACCCCGCCGAGGCACGCATCCACGGCTGGCGCGTTGATAACACATTGGCCGTAAGCCGCCGTTGGAATGGCAGCCCCGGCCAACAACAGAGAGCGCCTGCCGATCACTACCACTGACGCGCCGCGAACGCCTGGGCCGTGGTCGCGCCGATGATCGAATACGCCTGGCCGGACGCCGGGCTCATGCAGAGAAACTGCTGACCGGCCGGGATCAGGATCGACGGCGGTCCCGCGACCGCTGTCGCCGTCTCGGACACCCACAGGCTGCCCGCGCTCTGGTTCTGCACCACGCAGCCGTGGCGGCCGCTCCAGGCCGGGAGGACGACCTGGGCGGTGCCGCCGGCGGTGATGGTGCCGGAACGATCCTCGTAGGTCAGGGCGGGGGCCTGTGCGTGTGCTACCGAAGGCAGCAGCAGCGCGGTGAGGATTAGCAGGCGGATCATGTGCCGTCTCCCTCGATGACGTTTCGTATTGAGTTCTTACGCGCGGCGTCCATGGCGTCGGCGAGCAAATCGCGCAGCCAGTCGCGATCGATCTTGTAGCCAAGATCCTCGGCCGCGATCATCGCCGCGTCGGCCCACTTGTCGGGATCGGTGCCGACTTCGCGCTGGAACGCCGCGCCGCTGAGTGTGCGATAGTCGGTCATGGATGCCTCCAACTACGCCGGCCATGGACAATTTCCCGAAATTTGTCCGTGCCGTTCTTTATGAAGATATCGGTTCGGGAATTACCCCCGCACCGGCAAACCAGGTCTTCGACAAACCGCGCATGGTTTTCTTCCGGTATCAGCACGAACCATTGACGCTCGCACTTGAGGCATCCCAGTAAAATAACCCGAGGGTCATCGACAACCACATCATCGTTGTCGCCGTCGCTCACGTCACCCTCCAGTCGCGTAACTCTTCCGCGTCCCGGTTGAACGCCGCGTCCCAACTGTCGCGGGGCTTCTGTCGTTCCATGTCGCGGACAAATGGACGACTCATACAAGCGTAACGAATTTCGTCAGCGCAGTGATCTTCGCTGTCGCTGTCTACATCTTCCGCGCGGTTCGCGTCGTGTTGCAACGTCGGCAACGTGCGAATGGCGTGAATAGCGGTTGAGAAGAACGTGATCATCGGCTTGCCGTCCGCATCGCCGACCAATCTCGAGCGCAACTGATCCCAACCACCCATCGCGCCACGTTGCGGCACGCGTTTGTTGTCAGCGGGACGGAACACCACGCGCGCCGCCTGCGTCATGCGCGCGGCGATCGACGGGCCGCCATCCTCGGCGAAGATCGCGGGATCGGCGACGCCGACCATCATGCCGCTGGCGGGCTTTCGGTCGTCGCGCTCGCGGTCACGTATCCCCTCGGCCACCTGCTCGGCGGTCATACGCAAGCCCACGTTCGGCTCACCCGGCTTCATGCCATACCATTCGCGATAACAGACGAGGCAGCCGCGGGCGATGTCCGGGATCGAGCCATCCGATACCGCCCACCAATGGCAGGCAAAGGGGCGCGCCGAGCCCCAGTCGAACGAACGAAACCGCGCCCAGTGATCGGGCAGCGTGCGCGGCGCCATGATGTGACGGACAGCGGAAAACTCGGGAAAGAACGCGCCGGCGATGACGTTCCAGTCGCCCTCCAGCCACGCGCGCACCAGTTCCGGCGAACCGACGAGATGCAGCCGGTTGATGTAGGTTGGATCGTTCGCGAGCAGGATGCGGTTGTCCTGAATGCGGGACGGTATGTATATGTAACGATGTTCCGCGCCGTTGGGGAGTTTGCGGACCAGCGGCGTCATGCCACGCGGCGCCGGATCGATGTAGCGGTGCTTGATCCATTGCTGCCCTACGCCGCCTGGGTTGGCGGTGAGGATCAACTGAACCGGCACGCCGCCCTTTGATCGCAGCGCGCCAAAAAGCATGTCGATCGGCTTCGGGTCGGCGAAGTTGCCCGCTTCCTCGACCGCGCAATCGGTGTTCTTGTTTACGAGGCCGGTATCTGATATGTAATGATTTGCCTGATCAATACAGAGGTCCGTTACCCATGCGTCGCCAATTACACGACATTCCATCGTTCCATAAGTCACAGCCTCAACCAGATTCCGCGCCTCGCCGGTATAAGGATGCACCCACGACCGTGATAAAGTGGGGTTACGTGTTTGAATGGTGCCCAACGCACCCGCGAGCGCATTTCGGCTCAATCCAACAGCATCGCCTTGTGATGGAATGTCATATTGGGCGTTTCTTGAATAACGGCGAGGTAGTCCATCACAAGAACCATGACCGCACAGACAATCGACTGGATAACCTTGAGTTATTGACGCGCGAGCAACACGGAGAGCGCCATCCAGCACAGAAACGGCACGATCCCGCCATCGTTGAAGCTGTCCGCCGAGCCGCTGAAGACCGAACCATCCCATTCGCGTCGCTTGGAATATCCCCCGCGACATTGCGGCGCATTCGGAGCCAATACGGGATCGAATGGAACCGGCGCCTGGACGGGAGCGTGCCGCTGACCGAGCAGTCGGTTCGTGAAGCACTACAGGGACGCACGACGATGCAGGCTGCCCATGCTCTCGGGTGCTCACCCTCGAACTTGTATGCCCATTTCGGCCACCTTCTGAGTAAGCGAACCAAGCCGGGAACGCTGGACCCTCATTGCGCGGACGTTCTCCACATGCTGCGTCACGAGCGTCGGCCTCAGTCTGAAGTGGCCGCGAAGTATGGCGTTTCAGAAACCTGCGTGATGAAGTCGGTTCAACGCTGGATGAGAAACCCCGAAGGTCTCGATCTTCCGCCGAAGCAACTTCGGGCGATATTCCAGCGGTGGTCAAGACAGGATGCCAAACCGGGTGCACCTGCTCGCCCATCAACTCGCCACTGGAGTTCCAAACCCGGGCCGAAACGCAAGGTGCCAGGTAAGGCTGGGTCGTCGCGTGAACCACACGCGGCCCTTCCAGCGTCATAACCATATCGCCGGGCGCTATCGCCTCGATCGGGCGGCGCGAACCATCCGCCATGACGATGCGCGTCCCGACCGCCACGCAAAGGTTTTGTCCCTGGTATTTCGATGCGTCAACGACATTCTCGAGCGGACGGAAGCGCACACGGCCACCACCGGGCATACGAAACTGGCGCGGCTGCTCACGCCACTCAGCGCCAAGCGGGATGTATATTTCCTTTGCGCGCTCGATGAGATCGTCGGCCTGCGGCATCTCGTGCCTAAAGAAAACGCCATTGAAGCCGACGCCGTAACGTTGCGCTTTTACCGCCCACTTACCGAGCACGCCATCGGTCTTGCCGCCACCACGCGCGCCACCGAACAGGATTTCCATGTATGGGCAGGTAACGAGCTTGTGTTGCTGGCCTGGTTGCGGCGCCCATACGACGCGAGCGGGAGCGGTTGTGCCATCAAGTGGCATCGGGCGTCTCGACGTTCGCTTCCGTCCATTCCTCGATGGTCAGCGGCGCCTCGGACAGCACGCGGTGGATGTTGAGGTCGCCCGCGATGTTGTGGTCCACGCGCTCGCCGTAATTCTTTGGATCTAGCTTCGCCGCCAGCCATCGATCAGCATCGAAACGAACGCGCGCCGCGCTGGCGTCCTCCGCTGTCGCCTTTCGGCCTGAAATAACCGCGCGTTCAGCGCAAGCCTGCGCCTGCAATTCCCTCGCGCGCGCATACATTTCACGAAACTCCGGATGCGCTCCGAGCCATCTGTGAATAGTGCCGAATGGCGGCATTCCGGGTTCTTTTACTATTTCGATTCCGAGTTCACCCGCGCCAAGTCGATCACAGAAGCGTTGCGCGAGTTCTGGCGTGTAGAGGCTTGGCCGACCGCCGGGCATCTCATTCCTGATACAAAGCTGTGGATAACCCGCTACCACGCTCTACCGCTCCACGCAATGCTCCACGCCAGTCCTACCGCTCCACGCGCTGCTCCACGGAGTGGATCGGCCCCAATGCGCGCGGTGTTACGCTAATCCGGCGTTTTGGTAATTTGGGGCCATTAAACGCGCGGATGGTTCGTTCCCGTGATGATCGGGGGTTTTCTTGTACACAAATGGGCCCAAAACCCCTCATTTCTGTACAACTCGCCCATCGGCCACCTGATCATACGGTCGTTTGCGGATGACTTATGGGTTTGTAAATTCGGCCGTCAGAACCCAGCGGTATCCCTTCACGATTTGCCGCACTCGGCGCGGCGTCATGCCGAACTGGGTGGCTATGTCGTTGATGTCGATGCCTTCGTCAGCATTCCGAATGATGGCCTTCATTTGATCGTATCTGGCGTTTTCCGCGTGCTCACGGGCGGCCTGGACGGCTTTGTGTTGTGCCAGCATGAGGATTTGTCGCACCCGTTCGCGCTCCGCGACTGGCTTCTTGGCGGCGGTGAGACGCTTGAGCGCCACGCGGTATGCGGCCAGCGCTTCGGCGTATTCCTGGTCCTCGTCTGCCTCGCTCATCTGGCTGGCCTGGGAGGGCCGCAAGCGGCTTTTGTGTCCTGAGTGGCTGTTGGATACCCGGATGCGTCCGGAACGGCCCCAGCGGGCCTCACAGGCGGCCTGTGAGGATGAGTATCAGCAGCACCAGGACGATGATGCCTCCGATGCCGAGTCCGTAGCCGTAATGGGGATACGCCGAATAGTAGCCGCCGGAGTATCCCCAGCCGCCTCCGATGATCACGACGATCAGCAGGATTATCAGGATCGTGGTGAGGCTCATGTTGGTCGCTCCATGGGTTCGGTGCTCTCTGTCATCGTGGCTCGCTCTCTGCCCTCGGTTCTCTCCCGCCAATTGGCTCGCTCACGGGAATCGGTGCTCTCCGGCTAGTAGGCTCGCTCACGCGATACGGCACTCTCGAAAGACTCGGCTCGCTCGACGAGTTTGGTGCTCTCCGGTGTCGTGGCTCGCTCAAACTTTGCGGTGCTCTCATGAGCTTCGGCTCGCTCTCCCAACACGGCGCTCTCGTCAGGCGTGGCTCGCTCCGAGGTCACGGCACTCTCTGCGAAATCGGCTCGCTCTCGCTTCCTGGTGCTCTCGCTGCTTTTGGCTCGCTCCTTCATATCGGTTCTCTCAGCTACGTCGGCTCGCTTCGGAGGTTCGGTGCTCTCCCAAGAGGCGGCTCGCTCATGGAAATCGGTTCTCTCGGTTGATTCGGCTCGCTCGCGCTCATCGGTTACTCTCCGTCACGGCGGCTCGCTCTCTCTCCCTGGCACTCTCCGGCTACACGGCTCGCTCCAACTAGACGGCGCTCTCATTGCCCGCGGCTCGCTCTAATGCCTCGGTTCTCTCGTTTTCGTTGGCCGTCACACCATGGGCCAGTTCGGCGGGCCGATGTAGTGGGCGTGGCCGCCGTGGCTGATGATGTACGGTTTCGGTGGCGGTTCGCCGTAGTGGGTTTCGTAGGCGACGTGGTGAAACCCGCTTAGGAACATCTTCACGGCGTAGCGTTCGGCGCGGAGGTGGATTCGGGCGGGCGGCAGGCGTCCGGCTTCGTAGTGGCCGCGAGCGGCGGTGTCCGCGCCGAAGCGTTTGGCGGCGAGCGCGGCTTTTGCCTGCTCGGCGAAGTCTCCTGCCTCGTTCTTGGCGATCTCCTGCTCTTTGCGGGCTTTGTAGACCTTGCCGTAGAAGTCGTTTTCGTTGTTGGAGACTTTGACGAACGACTCACCGATGAGCCAGCACAGGCGTTTCAGCGCGCCGTTCCAGGGTCGTTTGGTGCCTTTGTCCCATTTCACGGTCGGGTCGAGGCCGGCGAAGCGCCAGATGTGACCGACTGTTGGGGCTTTGGTGATGTCGATGTGTGCGAGCAGTCCGGCGGCGATGATGGGTCCGATGCCGACGATGGAGCGTGCCCAGATGCCGGGGACCTTGCTGGCGGAGTAGGCATCGAGGGCGCGGGCGACCTGCTTTTCCAGGGTTTCGCGCTGTCCCATCAGCCACGACATCACGTCGTGCGGTTCGTTGCCTTTGGCGAGGGTTCGTTCCTGGTGCCCGGCGCGGATGCGGTCGCGTTGCATGGCGTAGTAGGCGTCGACCAGGAACCGCGCCTCATCGTCGCTGAGGGTGCGCGCGGCTTCTCGGAGGTCTCGTGTCAGGCGGGTGATGGGATCGAGGATCAGGCCGGGCGCGTCGTTCATGGGGTTTCCTCCGGTTGGTCTGTGACTGGCTCCAGATCCTCGGCGCGCAGCCAGGTGGTGCGGTCGCCGGGCCATTCGACGCGGAGCCACTCCTCGAATTTGAAGGTGCCGAGGATGGCCTTGCCGTGGCTGGTGCCGAGGTCGGGGAAGCGTTGGCGCGCGGCGAATGTTAGTCGGACTTTCATTGCATTTATCAATTATGTGACGGTGTGACGGATGTGACGGGTTCTGTGTTTCCCCTGTTCGCCTGCGTGCGCGTAGTATAATTAATGTATGTGACGCATTTCCGCGCGCCCCCACGCCCGTGTGCGCAGACACACGTGTGAAATGCGAAACCCGTCACATCCGTCACACGCTGCGCCGCACCATAGAATAATCCAATGGAATCAATACCTGTCATGTGCGGGTTCTGTCCTGGGTGGATCGTAGTGCAGCCGGATTCCCATGATTGGCATCCCGTTGCGTGTATGTTTGCCGCTTGCGAAGCCGTGCCTTTCCAGCACGCGGGTGAACGCTTTATTTGACCCCGGCTTCTCGCCGGCCTGGATGGCCCATGCCGTCCATGACTTGAACAACACCGCGCTCAGGCCCTCGCAGTGGCGACCCGTCTCGCAGCAGTCCTTAATCCACAGCGCCGTCATGTCTTCGCTGTCGAAGTATTCTTCGGTCGCCTGTGTCACGACGGGAGGCGGCGCCAACCGCACGTGACGCCAGTCGGCGCAGCCTTCGAGCATCCACGCCAGGATGCCGTCAGCCTCTTCCCATAGCTTTTCAGACAAGGCTGGATCGCGCTCGCTCGCGGGGATCGTGACGGTGAACGGTGTCAGGTTGAGCCGGGCGCGGATCGCGGCATCGACCGACTTCAGGCCGGGCTTGTGGTTACCGGCTATGGCGAGTTTGAACTGCGGCATGAACGTGAACGGATCTTGCCGCATGTGATTCGCCGTTATCGGGTCGCCACCCGTGACGCTCTTGATGCGCGCCTCGGCCCACGGGATGCCTTCCTCTGTCTCCTGGCTGACGACCAGCCGCGCGCCTTGCAGGCGGGCCAGGACGGTGAGGTGCTTGCCGTGTCCATCAGCCGTGAACGTGTCCGGGGATGCGGTCATGGCATAGTCGCCCATGATCCGCGTTATCGTGTTGAGGAACACGCCTTTGCCGTTGCGGCCGGTGCCGTAGAGGAACCACATGGCGTGCTCGCGGGTCAGACCGGTCAACCAATACCCGGCGGCGCGCTTCAGGTAGGCTTCGAGCAGCGGATCGTTGCCGGTCACGCGATCGAGGAACAGGCGCCATTGCGGGCAGCCTTCGACGCTACCGGGCGCGATGGCGGTGCATTTCGTCATGAGGTGCGCCGGGTCGTGCGGCCCCATCTCGCCGGTTTCCAGGTTCACGACGCCGCCGGGTGTGTTGAGCAGCCACGGGTTGGCGTCCCAGTTATCCGCCGAGAGGGCGTGGCGGCGATCGGAGCGGACCAACTTCTCTATGGCGGCGACCGTGGCGGCCGAGGCGAGTTTGGCGCGGAGCCTTTCATCCGGCGCCTCCGGCCCGATCGCGCGGATGGTCTTGCGGATCAGATCATAGACCCGGAGCGTGTTATCGCGCCGCCAGACCCGGCCGTCCCAGATCATCCAGCGGTTCCAGTCGGCCACGTATTTGAGAGCGCGTCCGAACTCGGCGCTGAAGCGCAGACCGATGGCATCGTCCGTGCAATGCGGCGGGATGACGAGCACATCGGCGTCTTTGCCGTTGACGTACTGGACGGGCACGACCTCGGCGGGGGGCTTTTTGGCCTTGCGCCGGGACTTCGGTTTTGGGTCGAAGAAGTTCGAGGGAGGTTCGTCAACCATCATCGATGAACTCCCTGATGCGCTGTCGCATCGCATCGCGGGACGGCTCGCGCAACAGGGACTGGACCAAGGCGGCGACATCCGCGGCGCGGCACGCCTCATCGAGCAAGGTCGTACTGAGCCATTCGCGCAGGTCGTCGTGGACCTGATCGGGGAGGTATCCCGCGCCGCGGCGGTGAGCGAGGCTCATCAACTCGGCCATGGCCTCGCCAAAGGACAGGCGATCATCGGCCAGTTCGCCAGCGAGACGGGTAATCTCCAACGCCAGCACCGGCATGACGAGGCGCCGGAAGTCGGCAGCGAAGCGGCTGCGGACGTTCTTCTCGATACGCTCAACGATGGGTCCGATCGGCTTCACCCCGCGCTCCCCTTCACCCGGCGCATGTATCGGTCGAGTTCGATCCACCCCGGTTCTCCAGGCAGGCGCAGCCATTCGGGGATCGTCTCGAACGGCAGCGGCGGGCCGAGATCGGTCCAGTCGTGGAACTCGATGATGATGCGCGGCGGCGGCGGCTCGCGCGGCCGTCCTGGGATGCCGGTCACGCCGGCACTGGCTGGCGGAAGGGATCTTCTGACGCATCCGCGAACACACCCGCATCAGGCGCGCTGGTGTCATTGGTGGTGCACTTGATTGCATTCTGAATGATGTCGTCCAGCCGCTCCTTGTGTGCGCCGCGTGCCCGGTCCTGCGCCGCCTGGACGGAGGGCCGAGCCAGGATCTCGTCAACCGCGTCGCCGCCCTCGGTGATGGCGTGGGCCAGTTCAATTCCCAGCGCGTCGATATACTCGTCCGGCGTCTGCTTAGGCTTCGGCGCGTGCGAATCCGTTTGTTCGTGGGATGTTTCGCGAACGGGCGCGGCGGCTGGTGCCGCGTGCTCGATCGTCGGGCCGGCGAAGGTGTCGCGGTGAGGCTGCTGGTCGAACTCCTCCGGCGAATAGACGCCGAGCATGACCTCGGGGGCGTGGCGGCGAGCCCAGGCGCGGGTGCCGAAATAGACCAGTTGTTGGTCCGGCTGCTTCGTCCAGAGCGCGTTTGTCGTCTTCGCTTCCTTCAGCGTGACCGTCATTTCCCGCGGCTCGGTCTCGCCGAGCATGGTGCCGCGCACGGTGACGGCGCGCGTGTCGTTGACGCCGCTGAAGTCATAGGCCAGCCGGCCTTCGAGCACGCCGGGAGCCGTGTTGACGGCGGCGGCGACTAGCTTGCCCTCGAGCATCATCTTGCCTTGGATGACTGAGGTGCATTGGGCGACAGCGAACGGCGACATCCGAAACCGCATGGCCAGCTCGACCACCATCAGGCAGTCGCCGGGCGACTTTTGCAGGTGCGCCGGGACAAGGCGGCTGGTGGACATCATTTCCGCGAGGCGGATCGCGGCGGTCATGTCCGTGGGGATCAGGCCGGAGCCGCCGCCGGTGGCGGGAACGATCGCGTTCATTATCTGGTCCTCAATGAAATGGTTGGGAGAGAATTACTCAGCACGGCGCCGGGAACTTCGCCGCCGCTCTTGAGCACGGACGCGATCGTTTGGCGGTCGATCTTCCGCACCAACTCGACGTAGAGATCGGGGATTTCGTCTTCGTTGGTGATCTGGACGGACGGTTGTCCGGCGCGGATGGATGCGGTCAGGTCGGGGAGTTCCAGCTTCGAGCGCCCGAGGGCGTCCATGACGGCGAACGCGGTGGAGCGGAACGCCTCATTGCGGCGCTGGTAACGCTCCTTCCGCGCCCGCATGTCCTCGATCAGCCCGGCGGATGCCTCGGCCATCGCTTTGGCGTCGCGGGCCGCACGCAGAAGCCGCGCCAGCACGTCCTCCACGTCGTCGGACTCAGCGCCCAGCAACTCATCGAGCGCGGCCTGATCGTGTTCGAGGGCGCTGTCCTCGGATAGCAGGCGGGCGCGGGCGGCGGACCAGACGGACATCGCCTGCTCCACGCGGTAGCCGCTTGGCGGTGGGCGGGTGATTTCGTTCATGTGGTTACGCTCCTGTTGACTGTGTAACTTGAACATGTGTAAGGTGTTCATATTGAATGTCAACAAAGGAATGGCTAGATTCCCATGAATGAGGCGGAAAATGAGCGAATCCCAAACCGAATCGGTCCTGGAAATCCCGAGGGAGCCCCTGGAGAAGCGGCTGCAACTGGTCGTGTCCGAGGGTTTTCTGAAGCGCCTGAATGCATGGCGGTCGAAGAAGCCGGACCTACCGAACCAGTCGCGGGCGATCCGCGAGGAGATGGAACGGATCTTCCGAGAGGGTCGGTAGACCTCTGCTACGTCTACGTGATGGCGTCGGATGTCGGCATTGTGAAGATCGGCATATCTTCCAATCCTAAATGGCGGCTGTCCTCTCTTAAAAGCACGGACCCTCGTATGAACCGTCTGGCTGGCGCTTATGGCGTGCCGCGCGATAAGGCCATCGAGATAGAAAAACTCGCTCATAAGCGGTTTTCCCTGGTTTCGATCGGCAGAGAGATGTTCCGACTAAGCGAGAAGACGGCTGTCGCCATGATCGAGAGCATCCTCGCTGAGCAAGGAATATCCGCGCGTCCGTTTAAACATACTCCATGGCCAAAAAAACAACGTGATCCGGACTTGATCATACAGTCAGTCACTCTGCGTATGACCCTGGAAGAGCTAAATGCTGCAAAGCAATGCGCCCACCAGGACTGTCGGACGTTTACTGGATGGATCATCCATTTGATGGCGCGCGAAGTAAGAGACAGCGCGAATCGGTCCCGCGAGCCCGTCACCGCCGGGTCCCGGTAGGTCACGGCCGGCGCATAATCACGCGCATATTTCGGGATCGTTTCCCGGACTGCCGACCGCGTAACGAACGGGTCCGGGCGGCGCTGCTTCATGGCGCGACGATCATGGCCGCCAGTTTGGCTCCACGAGCCGCCCTGGCTTGCTTCCAGGCAAAGCCGTCGCGTTGCCTACCTTTTTGGTTTCTGTCCCTGGCGTTGTCGCCCGTTGTGCCGAGCCATAAATGAAACGGATTACAGCACGGGGGATTATCGCATTTGTGTAATATCACCGGGCTTTCCGGCGTCACGACAGGGATGGTCGGAAGCAGTATCCCGTGATGAAGTTCGTAGGCTAAACGGTGTGCCCCACACCGGAACATCCGAAATATACCGTATCGTTGCCGCGTGCGTGCGCCCCGCCACTCCCAGCATTCATCCTGGCCCTTCGCGTCTACAAAGGACCAGAATGATGCCGATAGAACCGGGCCAAGTTGGGTGGCTCTACTATTCGCGGGCCTCTCTGTTATTTTCCGCTGAATAGCCGCGCGGCGATCCCGTTCTCTGCCAGGGTCTTTCCAATAGCTAATCCGTCCAGCGATCTTATAACAAAGCTTGCATTCAGAACGCGGAATACCCCTGCGATGATCTAAGAAGAATGCAGTGAGCGGCTTTGCTTCCTTGCATTTTCCGCAAGTTTTCAGTGTGTCTTCTATCATCGGGGTGCGTCCCATAACTTCAACCGATGCGCCTGCGCCACGGTGATGGAGCCGGATGCCGGGCGGCGCGCGGGGCGTTTCTTGCGAACTGGCAGCCGCTCGTTCTGCTCGGCGATGCGTTGGTGGATCTGTCCGAATGTCGCCCGCAACGGAATGCCGACGTCGCGGCACGCCTGCTCCACGTCCTCGGGGCATCGCGCCAATGCCCAGCAATGACCGTTGGCCATGACCTGATCGCGGAATAGCTTCTGCGCCTCGGATGGTTGTGTCCCGGCCTTGATTTCGAGCCAGAGCGTCGCACCTAGATACGCTATCAAAACATCAGCGATTCCCGGCTTCACGCCCCTCGCCTTTCGCAACGCGCCTTGCTGCGCTGAGCCAGCCGAACCAATGTCTATTGACGTGAAATACGCAGTCGGTGGCAGGGCTTTTGACAGATAGACGACGATGCTTCTCTGCAACGACCACTCGCGCTGGACGTTGGGGGGGCGCGCGGCGGTCATGCCGCCCTCGCCTGTCGATACGTGTGCCAGACGACCGCGCGACATTCAGAGCACCAACTGCTGCCCAGTGGCGTTTGCTTCGAGCAGTATTCGTGGCTGGGCGTCGCCCCGTTGGCCCAGAGCGGGAATGCGCATTTGCCGTTGCCCAGAACGAGCGGCACGGGCACAGGCGGCGGCACGGGCCACGGCGCCAGCGCGCTCGCCAGCGGCGGCAGCGTCACGGTGGGCGGCGGAACATTGACCGGGCGCGGTGCCTTGGGTTCCAGCGCCGCCTTCTCGGCTTTACGTTTGGCCTCCTGCCTCTCGT
>Ga0193692_1000143_pt1 | contig 17307 bp, 13 predicted proteins | sample L3a1metaG_FD_144917 | JGI IMG/M metagenome (GOLD analysis project Ga0193692, IMG submission 144917) | Soil microbial communities from a riparian zone of the East river system, Colorado, United States - L3a1 | ecosystem: Environmental > Terrestrial > Soil > Riparian zone | place: USA: East River... | reverse complement strand
CGACAAAGCGCGCCTGCTGCTCGAGCAGCGTCGCGAAGAGGTCGCTCGCCTCATCACCAGTGAATCCGGCCTTTGCTTGCGTGAATCCCGCTACGAAGTGGGCCGCGCCAGCGATGTGATGCGTTTTGCCGCGATGGAAGCATTGCGCGACGACGGCCAAATCTTTTCCTGCGACGTCTCACCACAAGGCAAGGCCCGCAAAATCTTCACCTTGCGCGAGCCCGTTCTGTTGGTTGTCGCGATTACTCCCTTCAATCACCCGCTCAATCAGGTTGCTCACAAAGTGGCTCCAGCTATCGCGGCCGGAGCACCGATCATTCTCAAACCGTCGGAAAAGACACCGCTGACCGCCCTGAAATTCGCGGAACTGCTCTATGAGGCCGGTCTGCCCGGCCCGATGCTGAGCGTGCTTCTTGGCCCGACCGATGAAGTGGCCGTGCCGCTGGTCAAGGATCCGCGCGTCGAGTTGGTCACATTCACCGGGAGCGTTGCTGTTGGCAAACGGATCGCCGAAACAGCCGGCTACAAAAAGCTCGTCCTGGAACTCGGAGGTAATGATCCACTCATCGTCCTCGAAGATGCCGATCTTGATCTCGCCACCCAACTGGCAGCCGAAGGCTCGTTTCGAAACTCAGGCCAGCGGTGCACAGCGGTCAAACGTATCCTTGTTCAGGAATCGATCGTCGACAAATTCACGGCCCGGCTCGTGGAAAAGGCGAAGGAGTATCGTTGCGGCGATCCATCGGACCCCGAAACTCGCGTGGGCACGGTCATCGACGAACCGGCCGCGATTTATTTAGAGCAAGTGGTAAAGAAGGCCGTGGCTGCGGGAGCCAACGTTTTGTTCGGCGGCGAACGCAAAGGTGCGCTCCTCCAGCCGACTGTGATTGCCAACGTGCCGCGCGATGCCGAAATGGTCGTCTGCGAGTCATTCGGGCCGCTCGCGCCTATTCTTTCCGTGCGCGATCTCGATGATGCCATCGAATTGGCCAACTCCACCGCTTATGGGCTCTCCTCCGGCGTCGTTACCAACGATCTCGCGAAAGCCATCAAGGCAGTGAAGGCGCTCCGGGCAGGCACCGTGAACATCAACGAAGTTCCCGGTTATCGCATCGAAAGCTCCCCGTTCGGTGGCATTAAGGATTCAGGGCTTGGGATCAAGGAAGGCGTCATCGAAGCCATCAAATCGATGACCACCGTAAAGACCTTTTCACTGCCCTGGTGAATCAATGAGCGACCCACGAAAGAGTCTCGATCAGTTCAAGTCCGAGGGTGACTTGAACATCTCCCCCCACCGCTCCGACTGGGCTAAACAACATCTCAACGAAGAAACGCGTGGGTTGCTGGAAGAAGACGCGAAGTATTTTCTTCATCAATCCCTTTCGACACCCTGCCTGAACGTGCTGAAAGGCTCCCAAGGTGCAGCGCTCGAAGATTGGCAGGGCCGCGAACTCCTCGATTTCCATGGTAACAACGTGCATCAGGTCGGGTTCGGCCATCCTCGCGTCATCGAAGCCATTACCAGACAAATGGCAGAATTGCCCTTCTGCCCCCGCCGTTACACCAACGTTCCCGCGATTGAACTGGCTCGCCGTTTGACCGAATTAGCGCCAGGCGACTTGAACCGCGTTCTCTTCGCGCCTGGCGGCACTACCGCGATAGGAATGGCCCTCAAACTCGCGCGGGCCGCTACTGGCCGATTCAAAACCATCTCCACCTGGGACTCATTTCATGGCGCATCACTGGATGCGATTTCGGTTGGCGGCGAAGCGATCTTCCGAAGCGGCATAGGACCGCTGCTGCCTGGCTGCGAACATGTTCCGCCACCAGACAATCGCCACTGTCCTTTTAAATGCGGCAAAGCCTGCAACCTGCAGTGCGCTGATTACATCGAGTACGTCCTTGAAAAGGAGGGAGACGTCGGCGCAGTCATTGCCGAAACGGTTCGATGCACGCCGTTCATTCCGCCGCACGATTATTGGAAGAAGATCCGAGCCGCCTGCGACAAACATGGCGCGCTCCTGATCCTCGATGAAGTTCCGATCTGCCTCGGCCGCACGGGAAAAATGTTCGCCTGCGAACATTACGGCATCGTTCCCGACATGCTTGTGATCGGCAAAGGATTGGGAGGCGGAATCTTTCCCTTCGCCGCCCTCATTGCGCGCGAGCACCTGAACGTCATGCGCGACAAGGCGCTCGGCCACTACACTCACGAAAAAAATCCAGTCGCCTCCGCAGCCGCCCTGGCCACACTTGACGTGATCAAGGATGAGAAATTGCTCGATCACGTGCAAAGCATCTCAGCGCACGCACTTAGGCGCATGCACCAGATGATGGAAAAACACCGCATCATCGGCGATGTGCGCGGCCTCGGCCTCCTAATGGGCATCGAGTTGGTGAAAAATCGCGAAACCATGGAACGCGCCACCGACGAAGCCGAGCGGGTAATGTACCACTGCCTCAGCAATGGCCTCAATTTCAAGCTGACGATGGGCAACATCATCACCCTGACCCCTGCCCTTACCATTACTCGCCCAGAGATGGACAGAGCGCTAGCTATCCTGGAATCGGCCATTGCGACTGCCTCCTAATATCGCACTCGCAGCGTCCGCTCCCCCGCCATTATTCGGCCTCCTACCGCATTGCTTTGGTAAACTCGCAAATGAACGGTCCCGTTCTCGTTGACCATCTGGATCACGGCGAAGACACCACGAATTTCGCCCACGGTTGTCATATTCCTGTAGCCTCGCGGAAGGATGTCTTCAAATGGATGAACTGCACCGCTTCCATCAATCAAAACGAATTCCGGCGGTGTACTCATTGGCGTTAGCCCGCGCCACTTGGCCCAGACCACCGTTGAAGGAGTCGCTGACTTCCACTGAAACGGTTCTGTTTCCATCCGGAGCTTTTTGGGAAGAAATGTGAGCTTGTGCAATGGTCGGTGCCATGGCTGGGTAAACAACACATGGTTCGTCCCGGCAGTCACTCCCAGCACGCCCAGATTCGAGCCATCTGGCAGATCAATCAGCGACGACCGTCGCCATTGAAAGAACAGCAGAAGCAGCAATCCGCAAATCAGAGCCGCGAGTAACCTACCCTTCAGCCCGCGCAGGTTTCCTGGTTCAGTTGAGCCGGTCATTCTCGGTCGATCCCTGCCGCATACCAAACCTTCGATACATTCGGGCTGGTTTCGTTCAGGTAAACTTGTCCTTGGGACGCGCAGGAGCGCCTCCTTTCGCGTCCACTTTAAAATTGCCTCGGCTTCCGGCTCCGATATGCTCTGCGACCTTGTTTGTTTTATGCCGAAACTGACGGTGAGAGATTTGCAGGTGCGCGGGAAACGGATTTTCGTCCGGGTGGATTACAACGTCCCCATGGAGGAAAAGGACGGGCAAATGGTCATTAACGACATCACCCGCATCAAGGAAACGATTCCGACTCTCGACTCCCTCATCCAGAATGGCGCTAAAATCATCCTGGCGGCGCATCTTGGACGGCCGAAAGGCCAGCGCGAAGCTTCCATGTCCCTTCGTCCGGTAGCGCATAAGCTGGCCGACATGCTCGTCCGCCCGGTTGCGTTCGTTGACGATTGCATTGGCGAGAAGGTGGAGAAGACGGTGAGCGTGATGCAACCGGGAGATGTGCTGCTCCTGGAAAACCTCCGCTACTATAATGAAGAGGAGGCTAACGATCCGGCTTTTGCGGAGAAGCTCGCCAAAGTCGCCGACCTTTACGTGAACGATGCTTTCGGCGCCGCGCATCGCGCTCACGCGTCAACGGCAGGCGTCCCCCGCGTCGTTGCCAAACGCGGCGGGCAATGCGCCGCCGGATTCCTCATGGAACGCGAGCTGAAGTTCCTGGGTGACGAACTCGAAAGCCCGGCCCGCCCGTTTGTCGTGATCCTTGGCGGGGCAAAAGTCTCCGACAAAATCAAAGTGATCGATCGCCTGCTCGATAAAGCCGAGACCATTCTCATTGGCGGCGCGATGGCCTACACCTTCAAATTGGCCCTCGGCCACAAGACCGGCAAATCGCTGGTGGAACGCGATCGAGTAGATCTCGCCAAGGCGGTTCTGCTACCCACCGACAATATCATCGCCACCCCCGTTGATACGGGAAAGCTAAACAAAAAAGGCAAACCGGTGTTTGACCTGCAAAATCCCCGGGTGAACAGCGCGCCCGATATTCCCGACGATGCGGAAGGATTCGATATTGGTCCGGAAACCGCCCGGCGTTATGCCGAAGTCGTTCGCAGCGCGAAAACCATCCTTTGGAATGGTCCCATGGGAATGTTCGAGGACAAACGTTTCGCTGATGGCACCAACACGATTGCCAAAGCGGTTGTCGAGGCCACCGAAAAGAACGGCGCCAAAAGCATCATAGGCGGTGGAGACAGCGTGAAGGCCCTCAACAATGCAGGTCTCGGAGATCGTGTCACTTTCATGAGCACTGGCGGCGGCGCAAGCCTCGAATTCCTCGAAGGCGCGGAACTGCCCGGTGTCGCGGCGCTCACGGATAAATAACCTGAATCAAAACTTTCCCCGTCCCTCTTTCCCATGGATAAAGAACGCAAACTGATCATCGCCGGCAATTGGAAGATGAACAAAACCGTTGCCGAGGCTGTTGACCTGGTCGGTGACTTGAAGCGCGCCCTTGGCAGCATCAAGGAAGTGGATATCGTCGTCTGCCCTCCTTTTACCGCCCTGTCGGAAGTCTCGAAGGCCATCCTGGATTCGAACATTCGCCTCGGCGCGCAGAATATCAGCGAACACAGCTACGGACCGTATACCGGCGAAATTGCGGCCGGGATGCTCAAGGAGTTTTCCACCCGCTACGTCATTGTGGGCCACTCGGAACGGCGCCAGTACAACGGTGAAACGGACGATGTGATCTGCAAAAAGGCCCTCGCCGCCCTCAAGGCCGCCCTGAAACCGATCATTTGCGTTGGGGAAACGCTGGCCGAGCGAGACGAGGACAAAACGCAGAAAGTCCTTGAGACTCAAGTGCGTGGGTGCTTCGCCGGGTTTACCAAAGCCCAGGCGGAAGAGACTATCGTTGCCTATGAGCCGGTTTGGGCGATTGGCACAGGAAAGACGGCCTCTTCCCAGCAAGCCCAGGAAGCGCACGCCTTTATTCGCTATTTGATCGCAAAACTGTTCGATGATACGGTTGCCCGCCGCGTGCGTATCCAATACGGTGGCAGTGTTAAGGCGACGAACGCGCGCGAGCTCATGGGTCTTCCCGATGTGGATGGCGCATTAGTAGGCGGGGCTTCCCTTGAACCGAGAAGTTTCGCCGACATCGTTAAAAACTCGATCTAACAATATGCTTTGGATAATTGGATTTTTTACGGTCATCCTGGTGATTGACTGTTTGCTGCTGGTGCTGCTCGTACTCGTGCAGTTGCCCAAAAAAGAAGCCGGCATCGGCCAGGCCTTCGGCGGAGCTGCCACGGATGCCCTTTTCGGCGCGGGTAGCGGCAACGCGCTCACGAAGATGACGAAATATGCCACCGGCATTTTCTTCGTGCTCACGCTCGCGATTTATATCATGTACAATCATGAAGCGCGCGCTCGTGCTGGTGGATTTGCCACCCGTGTTCAGCAGGCAGCGCGGGATTCCGAAAGTCCCAAAGCTCTGCCGGCTAATTTAGGCAGCGTCAGCAATAAGATCGAAAGCAACAAGCCTGGTGCGGTTGGAACGAACGTGCCTAAAGGCGGTTTGCTCACACAACCCGCTCCGACCACTGCTCCTGCTCCCGCGCCAAACCCGGCGCCCGTAACGAACAAGTAGTCGATGTTTTCTCGCGTGAACGCCCTCTCGATCGTCGAGAGGGCGTTTCGCTTTTTACCGGCGACTTTTTGCATTGTCGCTTCCCTCCTTTTCATCGGTTGCGGGCACAAAGAATCGACCGCGGACATCATCATTGTTAATGGCGCTGAGCCCGAATCGCTCGATCCTGCCATCATCACAGGCCAGCCCGACATCCGCGTTGTTGGCTCCATGTTCGAGGGCTTGACCCGATTCGATCCAGTCACAGGGGAAGGAGTGGCAGGACTGGCAGACCACTGGGACATTTCAGAAGATCGCCGTCAGTACACATTCTATCTCCGCACGAATACTTTCTGGTCAAACGGCGAGCCGCTGACAGCGCACGATATCGTTTACTCGTGGTTACGCGCCCTCAATCCACTCACGGCCGCAGATTATGCAGGGCAGCTCTATTTCGTGGAAAATGCGGAAGCATACAACAGCGGGAAAATCAAAGATCCGGACCAGGTCGGCGTCCACGCGCCGAACGACCGCACCGTGATCGTCCAGCTCAGGAGTCCCTGCCCGTTTTTTCTCGATCTCTGCGCATTCCCCACGCTCTCGGCCGTTCCGCGTAAATGGATTGAAGCGCACGGCGACCGCTGGATCATGACGCAACCGTTGCCGGTCAGCGGGGCTTATCTGCTCGAATATTGGCGCATCCACGACAAAATACGGCTGCGCAAAAATCCTCGCTACTGGGACGTCGCAAACACTCGCAACAACATTGTGGATATTCTTCCGGTCGATTCCGCCACGATCGCAATGAACCTGTACGAGACAGGCCAGGCGGACCTCGTCTGGGACAAAAGTGTGATCCCAATGGAGCTGATAGGTGTCATGCGCGACCGGCCTGACTGTCACCGCTTCCCATTCCTCGGCAACTATTTCATCCGCGTCAATGTCACGAAAAAGCCGCTTTCGGATCCGAGAGTCCGCAAGGCCCTTGCGCTGTGCATCGACAAGAAAAAGCTCGTCGAGAAAATCTGCAAAGCGGGTGAAAAACCGGCGGACAATCTCACCCCGGACGGAACGGCCAATTACGAACCACCAGAATCGCTGAAGTATGACCCGGACCTCGCGCGCCAGCTTTTGAAGGATGCGGGATATCCCGATGGAAACGGTTTCCCATCACTCCAGTATCTCTTCAACTCCGCCCGGCACAACGAGCAGATGGGGGTGGAGCTGCAGGAAATCTGGCAACGCGAATTGGGAATTCACATCGAGCTTCGCCAGGTCGAATGGAAGGTCTATTTGTCGGCACAAAGCCAGCTAGACTATGATTTGAGCCGCAGCAGCTGGATCGCCGATTACAATGATCCGAACACATTTCTGGACATGTGGACCAGCAACAACGGGAACAATCGGACCGGCTGGAAGGACCCGAAATACGATGAGCTATGGAACGAGGCGAATCGTGAGCCGGACATTAAGAAACGCGCCCATATCCTCGCCCGTGCAGAAACATTGCTGCTTCGCGACGCGGTTCCGGTGATTCCGATTTACTACTGGGTGGGAGTGATGTTCTACAAAACCAATGAACTTGAGGGCGTATATGGAAACGTCGTTGACGAGCATCCGATCCAGCCCATCCACCGCATTGGCCCGCCCCGGCGTTAGTTCCCCGCCGGACCACGGCGGCTCACGCCGCTTCTAACGCAAACGCCCTTTTGACTGAAGCTCTACTTCACGCTGCAACTCGATGGGCGCTGGTTTCACTCCTTCCACGGGCGAAAAATAAACCGGCGGCGATGCCTGCAACGTGAAGGCCTGGAGCTTGGAATCAGGCATCACAAACGCGTACACCATAAATCCGTTCAACAATACCAGGTAGGACCGCGCATCGACGCGGTACTTGCCTTCCACAATGCCTAAAATTCCTTTCGACATCCTGACCTGGAAGGTTCCATTCGCAGGCACCTTTGCATCCCACCCCACAAACGAACCATCCCAAAGGGTAAGCAAAGCTTTCAACGGCTCCATTCTATCGATGCTCAAGGTGCTGTTCTGGGTCAGCCGAATCGTTCCGAAATCGGGTCCGAGATAAATATCCAGTGCCGAACCTCGCCCGGTCTTGATGACCGAGCCGACTGGCAGCGAAACCCCTTTTCGCACCGGAACGGGTCCGGCGCCGCCGACGCTATAGGTCACGTCACCATTTACTCCGCGCACCTCGGCTATCTGCGCCAAGGCAGTCGATCCGAAGATTGTAAGAATGGTGAGAATCGAAACAAAGGAAGCGGTGCCGTTCATGGGAAGGTAATTTGGTGATTCGACAGCCCAACTGTCAAAGCGATTCACTTCTTCAGCTTCGCCTTGGTCGCTGCCTGCAAGTCGTCCAACTCGGATTTCAGCTCCCGTTTCGCATCGGTGGTCATTCGGTCGATGAACAGGATGCCATTCAAGTGGTCGACTTCGTGCTGAACGGCCCGAGCCAATAACCCGCCGGCGCGAAAGGAAAAGCTCTTCCCCTTCTCGTTGATAGCCGTCACGTCCACGAATTCCGGCCGTGTGATATCCGAATAGATTTCCGGAAAACTGAGGCAGCCCTCCGGCCCACTGGCAGGATTGCCACATGGCTTGATCTCTGGATTGATCAGCACCACCGGCATATGGTCTTTGACGTCAACAGGGCTGCCATCGATTTCCATGGTCGAGGGCCGATCCTTGACGCCGCGGACATCGATTACCGTTACCTGCACCGCACGGCCGACTTGTTGCGCCGCCAGTCCTACACCAGAAGCGGCATACATTGTCTCAAACATGTCCCGGACGAGATCCCGAATTTCCGCTGTCACCTGCTCGACGCGAGCACCTTTCTGCCGCAGGACAGGGTGGCCAAATTTGGTAATTTCGAGAATCATTGCGTCCCTAGCTGCGCATCGGCCAATCGCGCAGCATCTCGACCAATCCTTCAATGGTTGGGCTTTGGGCGTTGCGGACATAGTAGCCGCTGGCGGTCACCCCCATCAGAACGCTCGCTGCAGTTCCAAACCCCAATAGTTTGCCGAGGCAAAAACCGGAGTTGAAATGGTCGCCCGCACCGGTTGTGATGAGCGGCTTCTCCACATAAGGACCGTCCACCCCGGAAAGCTCGCCGCCGCTCACTGCCAGCGCATAGGTCACCGGATGGACCACAAGCGTGTTAACCGGAACCTGTCGCTGAATATCCAGAGCCAGGGTTTGCAGCCCTTCCCTCGTCCGGACCGATGTATTTAAGCCCAAAACTTTACCCACTTCATAGGCCTCTTTCTCGTTCAGGCCCAGAATGACGTCGAAAAACTTTTCAAAATGCGTGATTAGCTCAAGTGCCCGAGCGATGTCTTTGCCGGTCCGTTTCTCAGGATCTGCGAGGTCGAAGAATATCTTGCGGCGCGCACCTCGTGGATTCGGACAAAACTCAGCAAGGAGCGAGGCCCAGAGATCGCTCATGTACGGAATCATTGTCCAGTTCACAAACGCGACCAGGTCCGCCGTTGAAAACTTCTCGATGAACTTGTCCCTGCCAAAACGGGCCTGGAGATTTTGCCACGTGATTTCGTTGAGCTGAACCGATTTCGTCAACATCACCTTGCCATCCTGGAACTCGAGCGCATCGGTTCTTCCTGGCTCCGCAATGCTGTGAACCTCTGCCCGGCGCGCGAACTCGTTGAATACCGGATGCATTATCGGGTAACCGAGCGCGCCGACGTATACAACCTTGATCCCCAGCCGTGCCAGAGCATTGGCCATGATCGGCCCGTTGCCGCCAAGCTTCGTTCGCTGCACCACCATTTCGATGTTCGTGCTCTTGCCAGCCGCATTAACAATGCGATCCCCCAGAGCCGAAATCGTAGGGAGCCGATGATAGTTTTCAGCATCATCACGCTTGTCGACGACATGGATGATTTCGTCGACGAAGCCATCCAGCCCTACGAAGGCATGCAGGCGGCTCGCGGGCTCAATCAATGTCAAAAGCTTCGCAGCGCATTGTTCCCGAAATTCTTCGGGTTCGCGGTGAATATGGCTGCTCTCACTCTTCATCTGAGAATGGGATTACTTGTGAAAACGGACGGGATGAGATTGCTACTCCACCTGCACGCCGAGCAGGTGCAGAATACGTTCCAATTCATCGTCGCTGAAAAATCGAATTTCCAGGGAGCCCTTTCCCTGGCGATAACGAAGCTGAACCTTGGTCCCAAGGCGCTCGCGAAGCCGATTCTCCACGTTTCCCACGTGCGGGTCACGGCTCGTGGGGATGCCCGCTGCCCTGCTCCCGTTGGACGATCCTGTCTCCTGTTTTTCGGCCTGCAGACGCGAGACCAATTCCTCGGTCTGGCGCACGCTCAGGTTCTCTTTGATGATTCGCTCGGCAGCAAGTTTTTGATGTGTGGGCGAGGAAAGTCCCAATATCACCTTGGCATGGCCAACCGAGACGCGGCCATCACGCAGGTAAGCCTGGATTTCGTTGTCGAGCTTCAAAAGCCGGAGCGCATTCGCCACGACGGTGCGGCTCTTGCCAACTTTAGCGGCGACATCCTCCTGGCGGAGTTTAAACTGATCGATCAGTTGCTGATACCCAAGAGCCTCTTCAAGCGGATTGAGGTTTTCGCGCTGGAGATTCTCGATCAGGGCCAATTCGAGGACCGAAAGGTCGTCGGCTTCACGCACGATCACCGGCACTTGTTTGAGTCCTGCGAGTCCGGCGGCGCGCCAGCGCCGTTCCCCGGCGATCAGCTCATAATCTTCACCTTTGCGGCGAACGACGAGGGGTTGGATAATCCCCTGCTGCCGGATGGATTCGGCGAGTTCCTCGAGGGCTTCCGCCCGAAATTCCTTGCGTGGCTGCAACAAGGACGGCCGCACTCGTTCCAGTGGGACTTGCCGTACGGATTCCGCTTCCGCGGACGCAATAGGATGTATGGTCGGGAACGGCGCCGGTTTTGCCGGTGCGCCACCCAGCAAAGCGCCCAGCCCTCGACCCAAAGCTGGCTTCGCCATTCAGCGAATCTGTCGGAGCATCAGCGTGATGTCAAAAGGCTTTTCCGTCCAACAGGTGTGTTTGACGCTTTGCGTGCTTGCAAACAGTTCGTAACGTCTGTTGTTGAGTAAAAAATCGGCAAAGATAGCGGCACTGATTGAAGGCTGCCGCGGAAAAGCGTACGACGCGCATTACCTCGGCTATTTCGAGTGCTTCAACCGGCAGCTCTTCTATGAGGCGCACGACGTTCTGGAAGAGCTTTGGCTGACTCGGCGCAATGCGCCCGATTATGGTTTTTACAAGGGCCTCATCCAGTTTGCCGGCGCTTTTGTGCATCTGCAGAAGAACCGGCTTAAACCTGCCGGGGCCTTATTCGTGTTGTCCCGCAGCTATTTGGCTAAATATCCGACCGTTTTTGAGGGCCTGAATGTGGCGTCTGTACTGGCCGAAATCGATCAATGGATAGGCAGGCTTGAATCGAGCGGTTTTAGCACCAATCCACTCTCTGTGAATAACTCTCCGCGATTGATAATCAACGACTTGCGGTAGAAGGTAGGGTTTGATTCTACTTGAATCGGGTGTCTATTTTAGGCATCGTTTTGGTCGTTGTTCCAAGGAAGGTTTTAACTGAGCACGGGGAGTATTCTCACGGTGCGCTGGCTCGTCGTTTGGGCCCGAAAAGAAGGAAACGATATGGCGAAATGGATAGCCATCCTGATATTGACTGCGATAAATGCGACCGCCGGCCTTTCGAGGCTGGAGGCGTTGAGCATGATTGAAACGGGGGACGACGATTCAGCAATCGGTCGCCTCGGTGAGATAAGTCGTTTTCAAATCCGGCCGCAAGTGTGGCGGCGCTACTCGCAATCGAGCGCTTTTGCGAATCGCGATGTTGCTTCGTCAGTGGCGCAGAAACATCTCGATTATTTGCAGTCGCAGTTCAAGGCGCGAACAGGCCGGGAGGCGACGGATTTCGATCTTTATGTCCTCTGGAATGCTGGTTTGAGCTACTACGAAAGGCACGAGTTTTCACCGAATCGAATTGCACGCCTGATTCAGGATCGTGCGCAACGCTATCTGAATTTGCGCACGCTGCCTGAAGCTCAACAGCTCCTTTACGCTTCGCGGCTGCAAACGCGTTCAGTCGTTCGCGCCAATAACGACTTTTAAGTAGAAGCTGCTTCGACTACGGATTGGCCAGACGCACTCGATAAAAGCGAGCGGGTCGAGTCGCGCCGGCGGGATCTACCAGTTCAACTACCCCATTCGCATCGCTGGTCGCGCTGGCAATAATCGGCGGAACAGGCCTGGTCAAGTTATCGGCTGCCAGCAATTCGTAAGTCCGATTCGGTAACGCGCGGGCCTGCACGTGAACTCCATCCAGTGCGACTCGTGCTTCGAAGACTTGTAGGGCGAGGACATTAAAGTCGTCCGAAATCCCGCCGTGGCCAACGCTGTCCAGGGCACGGAAATTGATGTTCGTTCCAGACTGGAATAATGTGATCTCGCCAGCCCAAACGCCGTTCGTGAAAGAAGTGGAGTTCGTCGGTGCGGCCGGAATGGGATTGAGCAACCCGGGGCCATAACGAAAATCGACGAGCCACCAGCGCACGCTGTCGCTAAATGTCGGGAAGGAATCACCGACACCGTCATAGCTGGCGACGATCGAGCCATACGCGAATTCGGCAGCGCCACTGAAATTGTAATAGTAATTTCCGTTCCCGGTGTAGGTAGCAACGCGATAGACCGTCCCCCCGGAGAGCGTTAATGGAGGATTCAGGGGTGTCTCGGTCCAGGTCCCAGGGATTGATGAAACCGGCTGCGAACGAATTAAATCCCCCGTATCCGTCCAGAAGGAGATCTTGGTGCCAAAGTAGTGCCGCAGATGGGTGATCGTAATATCCTGAGTTGGGAGGAAACTCCACCCTAGCGTGTAGTCTCCGCTCCCACTACTGCTCGCCTCCAGACCTGCGAGGACGTTATTTGTCGGGTCAAATCTGCCCTGAGCTGCGCCCAAACGAACGGCTGAGTTGAAGTTCGTAATCGTGGTCTCGAAAAAATCTTTTGCCATAACGACCACGGACACCGGCAGGTTCATCAGTTGAGGAGAGCTGATCGGAGCAAAGCTGAAGTGGTCGAGCACCCCAAATCCGTCCTCATTTACGATCGTGCCCGTCCCGATAAGGTTCCCAGGAATCGCATTGCTGACTGCGGATAGAATGACATAGAAAACTTCGTTCGATTCGGCGATGGTGTCACCGACGATCGGAATTGTGATCGCCTGCGTTTGCGCAAGGGATCCCGCCGCAAAAGTTACAATCCCGCTCGCAGCCGTGTAGTCGGTGCCGGCCTGGGCGGTGCCATTTGTTGTCGCGTAAGCAACCTGGATTTGCAAACCAGTCCGGGCTGAAATGCGAACCTCAAAGCGCGCGCTATTGGTGCCCCCAATATTCCCTTCATTTACTGTCGCATTACCGATCGAAAGCACCGGGGCCGGATCATCATTGATTATCGTGCAAGTGGCCGTCCCTTTCGCAACGACGGCGTTCACGGCACTATTCAACGTTATGCTGAAGACCTCGTTCGTTTCCCAGAGCGTGTCTCCGCGGATACCAAGGGAGATGACCTGATTCGTGGATCCAGGAAGAAATGTCAGGGACCCGTTGCGAAACACGAAATCGACGTTGGCAGTCGCTGTGCCGTTGAACATTGAGTAATTGACCGTGACAGTATTCGTCGCCGGAGCGTTGAGCCTCACGTTCATGTTGACGAAGTTGGTCCCGCTATTCCCTTCAATGCCGGAGACGTCTTCGATGGTCAACGCGGGCAAATTGACGGCCGTCACAAGCGTTACGGCATTATTTGGCAGGAAGGTGTCGGCTTCTGCGCGGCTGATCGTGGTGAGATTCGTTATGAGTCCAATCGTGGGAGTCACGACGCCGATCGTGACCGTTGCTGCAGCGGATCCTATATCTCCCAGGTCGCAACGGATTGTTCCTGCCGTATTGGCACAGCTGCCGACTGATGAGTTGACGCTCTGGTAAACTACTTCAGGCGGGAGGACATTCGTTAACAGCACTCCATGAGCGATGCCTGGACCTGTGTTGCTAACCATTAGCGAATAAGTGAGCGGCTGACCGGCGACGCCGGCACCTGGCGAAGTTGAAACGGCCACGAATAGATCATTCAATGGCAGCACCGTGAACGAGGCGCTGGTTCCACTGCTCCCCGTATCATCCGCTGCTTTTAGAAACATGCCTGGTGATGACTGCGCTACTGTGACCTGTCCGGTCCACACTCCATCGATGAAATTGCTCGCGACAGTCGGATTGACTGCAATTGCACCGCCACCCGCGACGGCGACTCCGGAGATCGTGATCGTGCCAGAAAAATTCGTCACCACCCGGTTATTCGCGTCCTTCGCGCTTATGCTCAAAGGAATTGGCTGATTGATGACCTGTGGGGACGCGACCTGTGAGAATTCATAGTGGTCTGCCTGCTTGATTTCGAAGACAGCATCGGCAAACCCAAGGGTGTCATTTGTGCCGCCGAACTGGAGTGTGGAATTGGGATAATGAAAGTACCACCGATTCCTATAAAGCGAGGCGCTGATCACTGCCATCTGGCCAATCTGCGAGAAAGTCGCGACATCGTTTGTGGCGCCGTCCGAAACACGAATTCGCGAAATGGTCCTGCCATTGTTCCGCACATAAACGACTGAATTGATGCCTCCGGAATTCTCCGCAATTCCCCAATAGGCCCAGCTTTGAGAGAAGGAGTGCGGAATCGCATTGGTGAACGGGCCAAGGTCGGTCACAACTCCGGAGGGAAGAGCCACGTTGTAAAAATTAGTGGTATTAAAGACAAGCGCGTGGGTGTAGCCCGAGAAGAAGCCAATATTGCCATTGAAATTCTGCGGGAATGCGATTGTGGACGAAAGCGGGATGCGCCGTCCTGGTTGGCCTGCGGGGTCCAATTCGATGAGAGAATTGGCTGACCCTGAGTTCCAATCGACCGGCGTGGTATTCCTGGCGAAAACATAAGCGGTGCCGGTGCGCAAATCGGAAATGAGAGAATTGTAGTTGCGGTTCACGCGCGTTGCATTGGACAAATCCTGAATTTCGAAAGAGGCCGTTCCAATTTGTCCCTCGTAAAAAACTCTGTTCAGGGTCGTGGCAATTCCACCCAGGTCAAAGCTGATCACTGCGGCATCGTCTACAATCTGCGCATTGTTTGTTTTCAACGTCAGGACGCGAAATGTGGCGTTTTCTGGCAGGGGATTCAGGAGGGTGAGTTGGGCCGGCGCGCTACTGACGGCTCCATATTGATTGGTCACCTGGACCGAATAGGCACCTAACTGCGCCGGACCGACATTCGTGATCATTAAGGACGTATTGGTCTCACTCGGTATCGGCGTATCGTTGAACTTCCATTGGTAGGAGAGCGGCGGCGGACCTTCCGCGATCAGGCTGAACATTACTGAACCGCCCGGGAACGATACCTGATCTTTGGGTGAACCCGTCAGCAGCGGAGTGACCGGGCGGATCGTTACTTCGGCTGGCAGGCTGTTCAAGGTGCCGACAGGATTGCTGACAATTACCGTGTATTCTCCGCTGTCCGAAACCTGCGGATTGGCCATCGCCAAAACTGAATTGGTCGCGCCGAAGATATCCGTGCCATTAAGACGCCACTGATAGCTGAGATAATCCCCTGATGCGACGACGGAGAGCGCGATGGGTGTGCCAGCAAAAACGGTCGTGCCGAATGGTTGCTGGACGATCTCAGGGTAATCAGGGTTTCGCGTGAAGACGGCCTTTGCCCAGCCGATTGTTTCATCCCTGCTCCCAAACACGCCGCTACCTTCGTAATGGAAAAACCAGCGACTCAACGAAGGCGAAAACGTGAATGAAGCCATGTCCGAAATACCCAAACCTGAGGTATCTCCAAAGCGGGCCAATTCTGTTGTAATGCTATTGCGGACACGCGTCCGAACGATCGTTGCGGAATCCTGCGCGTAAACGAGGAACACATCGCCGTTAAAGTATTCAGCCAGCCCCCAAAACCCTGAAAAAGTGAAGTCTTCAGAAAAATGGTGGAAAGAGGTATCGACAAAACCAAGGTCCGTTACGTTGCCCGAGGGAATATCGATGTTAAAAGCGTGGTCTTGAATCACGATCACAACCCGGCCGTACCCGGCAAAAAACCCTGTGGAGCCTAAATTCGAATCGATTGTAAGTGGCGTGGAAATATTGATTCGATTCCCGGTGAGAACGCCTGCGTCGTCGAATTCAGCAAGTGCCGTGAATGTACCGGCCGTAGTGAGCGGGCCGACATCATTCGCTAGCGCATATGCCTTTTCCGTCTGCAGGTCTGAAATGAGTGCAATGTAGCGCTGCCCGGTGCGGCTCGCGGTTGCTAGATCCTGCTTGCGCCAGCGGCCTGTCGCCGTATCGCCCGTGAGAAAAACACTATTGGCAGATACGGCCATGCCGCCCCGGTCGTCGCCGGTAATCTGATTTGCCTCCAATGCCACGAAGCCATTCGTCCGCAAAGCAAGAACCCGGAACGTCAATGCTTCATCCACTCGGACGCGAGCGACAGTGCTTGTGGCGGACCCCGCCACATTGGTAACCACCACAAAATAGCTGCCCGCGTTGAGAACCGAGCCATTCGTAAGAGTCAGTGTCGAATTCGTCTCACCTGACAGTGTCAAACTGTTTCGAAACCATTGATAAGCAAGTGGGGCGGTCCCGGAAGCTTGCACCTGAAGGCTGACGGGCGTGCCGGAGCCGACGGTCTGCCCGAGAGGTTGTTGGACGATTTGAGGCGCTGTCGCCGCGCCCACCGCCAGATCGGGTTTAGCAAATAGAGAGAGGAGCAGGAGCATCGGAACCAGCTCCGGAAAAAACCTCCTCAGACAACCGCAAAATCGTGCTACCGCGGAGTACATCATGTTCGGGGTTAAGGCGACGGCGAGTATCGAATTTCCAAGGCCGTAATGCAAAATCATTTCTGTAAATAGTGGCATTGCCTGCAAATAGCCTTTGAGCTTGACCGGTTTATACGAGAGGCGTCACGCCGGCAGTCGCGGTTTTTACACCAAAAGCGGTTCACGCCGGAAAACTTGCCATGAGTGACGGCGACGCTACTCTGTCAACCATGATTGGACGAGAAGTTGACGCAAAACCCCAAGAAATGATCAGAGGCCTCGGCGAAAAGGTCCTTGGTGGCGCGATGCTCACATACGGGGAGGCGCTCCCGTTGTTCGATCTTGTGGATTCAGCAGACATTTTCGACCTGCTTTCGTGGGCCAACCGCATTCGGGAACGGTTCAAGGGCAACAAAATACACCTTTGCTCCATCGTAAATGCCAAGGCGGGTGGTTGTTCGGAGAATTGCAGCTTTTGCGCCCAATCCGCCGCCTACAACACCGCTTCGCCCCGGTATGGCTTCGTTGATCCCGCGCCAGTGCTTGAAGCAGCCGATGAAGCGCAAAGGAATTCTGTCACCGCTGTGGGACTCGTTGCGGCCTGGAA
>Ga0193692_1000142_pt1 | contig 17319 bp, 11 predicted proteins | sample L3a1metaG_FD_144917 | JGI IMG/M metagenome (GOLD analysis project Ga0193692, IMG submission 144917) | Soil microbial communities from a riparian zone of the East river system, Colorado, United States - L3a1 | ecosystem: Environmental > Terrestrial > Soil > Riparian zone | place: USA: East River... | reverse complement strand
TGGGACGAAAAGTGCTCGGGCCAAAGCCTGTTCCGGACGCCATTGATTTGCTCGAAAAGGACAGATCCGGAAAGCCAATCTCGGACAAGGGCTACGGCATCGGCGGAATGCGCGAGTATTGGGCCTGTCTGAACAATCCCCATTGGCGTCAGGTGCTAAAGGCCTGGGTCCGGTGCGGAATCGGACGCGGAGTGGATGGTTTCATTTCCAACTACTTTTATCGGCACGATTGTCACTGCGAGTTTTGCGTGGCCGGCTTTCACCAATATTTGCGCGAGCGATTCACCACTGCTGAACTGAACCAACGATTTGCGATCACAAACCTGGCGACACATCAGTTCGAGGAAATTGTGGCCTGGCATGATCCCGCGAAATCGACGCCGTTGCGGCGCGAGATGCTGCGATTCTCACAAATCGCGAACAAGAAGGCGTTCGATGAAGTATTCGTGCAATTCGGCCGCTCACTGAAACCTGATCTGATCGTGGCGCAATGGAATCACCTCGGCGAGTTTGGCCAGATCAGCGGCGATGAGCGCTGCATGTTGCCAGGCGACTTATGGGGACGCGATGAGGACTACCTCTGGTATAGTACTGGCGGATCGCCTGCCACTGATATCGCGGCTGGAGTGTTTGGTGAGGGGACGTTGCAGGCGCGCTACATTCGCGGCGCCTTTGACGACAAGCCGTTCACCCTTGGCAAGTATGAGAGTGTTCGCATCCGCGCGGCGATTGCCGAGTTGGCCGCCAATGGTGGCGCTCCGATGGGCTTCTACACTGCATTTGAAGACCCCGAGGCGCGGCGCGAGATCGCGCACTACTACGGATTCCTCCGACAACACGAGTCACTGTATCGCGCGAACCGCCCGTACGGTGAGGCACTACTGCTTTTTCCGCGCAGCCGCGTGCATGAAGGCGTTTTGGCGGCAGTAGGCCGCTTTAAGGAAATCGGCAAAAGCCTCCTGGATGCCCACGTGCTCTTCGACATCCTTCCGGATGACCGCGTCACACCAGCCGAGCGAGCACGCTACACTGCCGTCATCGACCCTTCGGACATGAGCATCGCAGCAAGCAATGTCACAAAGCGGATCCCTTCAGACCTGAGTCACTTTGAAGCACCTGCGACAGTGCGCGTCTCCGCTTCGCGCCCCGCGAAGGAAAACGAGATGACGTTGCACTTCGTGAACTACAATCGCGAAGTGCCAGCGGACAAAAAGAATCCGGGCAACGGAATCAAGTACGAGAAACCGATTGCTGCGCCCGCAATCCAGGCCGATTTGAAGCTTGGTTTGACGCAGCGCGTTGCGCGCGTCGAATTTCTCACGCCGGAAGAGGCGCAGGCGCGCAATGTTGACTTTGAGCAAACCGGCAGCCGCTTGCGCCTTCGCGTGCCGGAATTTCTGGTTTACGGCGTGATCCAGATTCAGCTATCCAAATCAGACGGACTCTAAGCCCATGTCAAACAAACGGCATCCGAATCTCTGCCTCTTCCGGCTATTTGGATGCGGCCCGATTATCTGGATAGCGTTGGCCGGCGCGTTTGCGAACCTGACTGCTCCCGCGCGGGCCGCCGAAGCGGCTAAGTCGAGTCCCGCCAAAAAAATGGCCGCCATCGTCACGGTCTACACTCACAATTCGCACGCTGATTTGATTCTTAGCCGGCTGCTTCAGACCGACACACTCGATGGCAAAGGCGGGGATTCACCCCTTAAACTGGTCTCAGTCTATACAGATCAAAAGCCAGACAAGGACATCAGCCGGCTGCTCGCGGCCTCACACCGGTTTCGGACCAGCGAGACGATTGAGGATGCCTTGACGCTCGGGACAGGTCATCTGGCCGTGGATGGAGTGCTGCTGATTGCGGAGTGGGGGAATTATCCGCAGTCCTCCATTGGCAACACACAATATCCCAAACGCCGGTTTTGGGAAGAAACTCTCAAGGTCTTTCGCGAGAGCGGTCGCGTTGTGCCCGTTTTTCTCGACAAGCACCTGGCCGACAACTGGCAGGATGCAAAATTCATTTACGACAGTTCCCAGGAGTTGAAAATTCCGCTCATGGCCGGTTCGTCACTGCCGGTCACATGGCGTCGTCCGCCTGCGGACGTGAAGCGCGGCGCACAGCTTCGGGAGATCGTAGCCATCACCTACCACATCACCGAGCACTACGGTTTTCACGCCTTGGAATTTGTCGAAGCGCTCGCCGAACAGCGCCACGGGGGTGAAACAGGCATCAAGGCCGTGCAGTCCATCAGTGGCGCTGCCGTCTGGCGGGCTTTCGACAACAAAACCTTCGACACCGAGTTGTTGGATGCAGCACGGCAGCGCTTGTCGTTGCCGCAAAACCGCGGCCGCACTTTGCGCGAGGCAGTCCGGCAACCGAAACTGTTTCGCCTCGAATACGCCGATGGATTGCGCGCAAACATCCTCGAATTGAACGGCGCCGCAGGCGAATGGTCAGCCGCCTGGCGCTACGAGGACGACGGCCGCATGGAGTCGTCCCTTTTCTGGGTTCAGGAAGGTCGGCCCGGAATGCACTTCACCTGGCTGCTGCACGGCATTGAACAAATGATGCTGACCGGCAAGCCGTCATGGCCTGTGGAACGAACGCTTCTTTCCTCAGGCACCTTGCACGCGCTTCTCGTCTCCCTCAAAGAAAATGAGCGCCGCGTTGAAACGCCCTATCTCATGCTCCGTTACCAACCTTCCTGGCGCTGGACAGAACCTCCGCCACCTCCGCCGATGCGCCCATGGGCCGAACAATGAAGAACGCGATACTTCGCATTCCGCAATCGTCATGGGCTTTCTTCGCCACGCTCTTCATCATCTGCCACCTCTCTCATTCCTACGCCGCAGAGGAGCAACGGCCCTTCGGCATCGATCACCGGATTCCCTGGACTACTTCGCGAGTCGTTGGTTCGCCGGATCCATTGCCCTACGCCGTTGAACAGACATTCACCAGGATCAAATGGCGCGCGCCCATCTATCTCACACCGGAACCGGGGACTGACTCATTGCTGGTCGTCTTGCACGGAGGCGAAAAGGAACGGCCTTCAAGAATTCTGCGGGTGCGCGATGATCCGGACGCCGATCATGTCGAGACCTTCATGGAAATGACCAATCGGTTGATTTACAGCGTCGCGTTCCATCCGGGCTATCAAACAAACAATCACATTTATCTCTTTATCCATGGGGACCGCACGAATCGTATCTCGCAATTCACCGTCGAGCGACAGAGCGGGTCTCCTTCCCTGCATCGCTGCGATCCGCTCTCGGAGCGAATCATCATCGAATGGCACTCGGAGGGGCACGACGGTGGGGGTGTTGTATTTGGCCACGACGGGATGCTCTACATCTCAGCGGGTGACGGAACGACCGACTCGGACAAATGGACGACAGGTCAGGACCTGAGCGATCTGCTCGGCGGCATGCTGCGCATCGATGTCGATCATGTAAGCAGCACGCAGAATTATTCTGTGCCAAAGGACAACCCATTCGTTGGATGGACGAATGCGCGTCCCGAAAACTGGTGCTACGGCCTGCGTAATCCGTGGCGCCTCTGCGTCGACCAAAAGACCGGACAAATCTGGGTCGGGAACAACGGCCAGGACCTTTGGGAGTCGGCGCACCTTGCCCGACGTGGTGAGAATTACGGGTGGAGCGTTTATGAGGGAAGCCACGCCTTCTACCTCAATCGCACGCGCGGCCCAACGCCCGTTGTTCCTCCCACCATCGAACATCCCCACTCCGAAATGCGGTCGTTGACCGGTGGGGCGGTTTATTACGGAGATCAGTTGCAGGAATTAGACGGCGTTTATGTTTATGGCGATCATTCGACCGGAGAAATCTGGGGCGCGCGCCACAACGGTTCCCGCCTGGTCTCGCACCGCCAATTGGCTGCTACTCAACTCCAGATCACCGCCTTTGCCGTTGATCAGCGTGGCGATTTGCTGATCGCGGATTACGGCGGCGGCCTTTATCGCCTGGTTCGAACTCCTCGACAAAAGCAAACCCCGAAATTCCCGACACGCCTGAGTGAGACAGGATTGTTTGTTTCAACGAAAGATCACCAGGTTCAACCGGGCTTAATTCCCTATTCGGTGAACGCGCCAGCCTGGGTGGACGGCGCTCACGTCCAGCGATTCATGGCCCTGCCTGACGACAGCCGTCTCGGACACTTGACCAACGGCGCTGTACTCATGCAAACGCTCTCGCTCGATCTGGAGGCGGACAATCCAGACCCGAGCCGGGCGAGCCGGCGGATCGAGACTCGGCTTCTCACGCGACAGACAGGCCAATGGGTTGGATACTCTTATCGTTGGAATGAGAACCAGACCGACGCGACGCTAGTTGGAGCGCAAGGCGGCGAGAAAGAATTGGTCGTCAAAGATGGGCGCCTGCCGGGTGGCCAGCGAAAGCAGGTTTGGCGTTATCCGAGCCGCACCGAATGCATGACTTGCCACAGCCGCGCCGCCAACTTCGTGCTGGGCCTGACGGATCCGCAGTTGAACAAGCTGCATGATTATGGCGCCCAGCCGGAGCACGGAGTTCACTCGGTTGAAACTTCCGGGCGAGCCGCAACCTTTGCCTGTGACCAGCTGCGCACTCTGAAACACATCGGCGTTTTCACGGGGACTCTCCCAAAGCCTTCGGACGCCAACCTGGTCGATCCATATGACTCCGGCCAGAGCCTGGATGCGCGCGCTCGTTCATATCTCCACGTGAATTGTTCCGTCTGCCACGTTCAGGAAGGCGGCGGCAACGCCAAAATGGAACTGGGCTTCACGACGAAGGCCGACCGGATGAATATTTTCGGCGCCCGCCCGCAGCACGACACTTTCGGTATCGATAATGCCATGCTCGTTTCCCCCGGCGATCCGGAGCGATCTGTTCTTTACCGACGCCTTTCGCGCCGCGGACGCGGACAGATGCCGCCATTAGTCAGCACCGTGATAGACGAACGAGCGGCCTCTCTCTTCCGCGATTGGATCCGCGAGATGAAGGTGCAGCAGAAGTTTGTTCGCGATTGGAAGATCGAGGATCTGCTTCCTCGCCTGGAGCAAATCAATCGTGGCCGATCGTTCGAGGCTGGCAGCGCTGCCTTCCGCCAAACAGGCTGCAATCAATGCCACCGATTCGCTGGCGAAGGCGGGAATGTTGGGCCTGATCTGAGCGGTGTTGGACACCGGCTGTCTCCGCGCGATCTTTTGGAGTCGCTCCTGCTACCCTCGAAAGTCATTGCCCAGGGTTATGCAACAACCGAGATCGAGCTGAAATCTGGCGACGTCATCAATGGCCGAATCGAACGCGAGGATGAACAAGTCCTTGTGATTCGGTCGCTTTCCGCGACCGAAGAAGCCGTCACCTTACGCAAAAAAGAGATCCGTCACCGCACCCTCTCTTCGACCTCGAACATGCCCTCCGCAATTCTGAACACACTCGAAGAAACTCAAATTCTCGATCTCATGGCATATCTGATTTCTGACGGCATGCCCACCGCCGCCCCTTTCCATTGATAATCAAAGCCCATCACGCACCGAGGCCGGGTTTGTTTAGTTCCGAGGTGCGCAGAAATCCGTCGGTCACTCGAAAGATGCCGGGGAAGCGGGCTTCCCATTGTTTGTTGGCGGCCGGGAGGAACTGGCGGGCGTTCGCTTCGATGGATGCTATGCCCGGGACGCGAGCTTGCAGGCTTGCGGTTTGAATGAGAGCTGCGCCCGGACAACTCATGTCGCCGCCCGGGCGAGGAATACCTTTCGTTTGCGAGCAACGCACGCGATGAGAATCATATTCGTCAATCCCTTGGGAAATGACACGGTTCCACGTGCTTAATCCGTGTTCACTTTCGCTGGAAGCGATCCGAGCAGGATCAATCTACATCCTTAATAGTGTAACCTACTGCCTCGTAGCCACGCACCCGCTTGGAATACATTGCGGAAAGCACCGGGACACAGCCGTCCACGTAATCATAAACGATAACCTCGCGTTTGTTGTCGTGAAGACGATGCAATCGGCCAACATATTGCTGCAAGGTTCCGCGCCAGGAAATCGGCATGGCCAGGAAGAGCGTGTCAAGGCGCGCATCATCGAAGCCTTCGCCGATATAACGACCCGTGGCCAGCAGGACCCTTTCTTCTTCGGCGGGGATCGCAGCCAGTTGCTCAACGACGGCACGGCGTTGCTTTGCACCCATCCCACCCTTCAAGACGATAACATGCTTCACCAAATGGGCGAGCCTAGATGCGAATTCATCCACATGGTTGGTACGCTCCGTGAGTAAGATAGGTGAGCGCCCAGCTCTGATGGCGCGAATCAAATCGACGGAGATTAGTTCGTTACGTGCCCTGTCGCCAGCCAGAGCCGCATATAATTCGTACATCTCGGGTTTGTGGATTGACGACAACGAGCGGAAGTTTGTTGGTCGCGGAACCACAAAATGTTTAAAGGGTCGCGCACGCGCCTGTTCCCTGGCATTTACCCGGTGACGAATCGGTCCGCACTGCATGACGATGATCGGATGATGACCATCTTTGCGCTGTGGGGTGGCGGTAAGTCCGATAACGTATCGCGCCTTCACTTGCCTGAGAACCTGCTCGAAGCTCACTGCTGAAATGTGGTGGCACTCGTCCACAATGACGTGGCCATAATTGGCGACCACATCGCCCACCACGCCCTTTCGATTCAGACTCTGGATAACAGCAACGTCAATAAACCCGCTGGGGCGCCTGCGTCCACCGCCAATTTGTCCGATGCTCTGGGGCGGCAAATTGAGAAAGGTTGCAAGCCGCTCACGCCATTGGTCGAGAAGTTGACGCCGATGGACCAAAACCAAAGTGTTGCTCTTCCGCGCCGCGATCATCCATGCGGCCACGACAGTTTTCCCGAAAGCGGTGGTCGCGCTCAGAATGCCTTCGTCAAAGGAAATCATGGAACTGGCTGCGGCTTGCTGCTCGGGTCGAAGCTGACCATGGAACTTTACGTCAATCGATTTGCCGGCGAAACGTTGATCCTCGAGTTCCACGCCGATCTTATGCGTTTGGAACAACATTTTAATTTCGTCAAGGCAACCTCGGGGCAAAGCGACATGCTTGGGAAATTCTTCCGCGCAGTGAATCACGCGCGGTTTGTCAAATGTGGACAAGCGCATCGCCTGGGCACGATAAAACTCCGGGTTTTGGAAGGCGGCCAATCGGTGAATTCGATTTAGCATCGCTGACGGCAACCCATCCGTTTCGACAAAGATCAAGTTCGCGCGAACGACACGCACTTTCGCCGGCATGGGACCCTGGATGCGTTCTTCCTTTCTCTTTCGCGAAGGCGGCAGCGTCCATGGGTCCTCCAATTGTTGATCGTCGGTCACGCTGCGTCGAACTCCGATAAGGTCGCCGCCGCGTTCCGCGTCTAGAACAATGTTTTGGACTTCAGCAAACCTCATTCGTCGAATTATGGAAAGCAGGCCCCATTGATCAGGGTGTGGATTAAGATCGGGACCGAGAAATACGCTATTGCCCTGACCACGCGGCGTATGTTGCAGCGGCAAGGCGATGAGGTTGCCAAAGCCACCTTTTGGCATCGTATCCTGGCTCGGAAAGAATCGATCGTAGGAGTCGAGTCCAAGTTGGTGCCGGTGTTCCATGGTGCGAGTAAGAATGGCCGCGCCCAGTTTTCGAGCGAGTTTCGCTGGCAACGGTGTTTCGAAGAAAATCCAGACATGTCCGCCCCGCCCAGACCGCGACCTTTCGGCTATGGCGGGCACTTTCCACTCGGCGCACGTGTGGAGAAACGCCTGCACGTCTTCCTGCCAGGTCGCTTTGTCAAAATCAGCGGCGAGAAACCAACAAGTTTCATCGGGGAGCAAAGGGTAAATGCCTGCAGTGAGCTTGCCTGTTAGATGGTCATGAATAACCTGATCCGTTAGCGGGAAAAATTCCCTTGGCTCCTGAGAATCCGGACTCCGCGAACCGTTCCACACCTTTCGGCACGCGGGGGAATATCCCGCCTTCCCGTTGCGCCCCTCCCAACGCACCGCATACACGTCGGCGCGTCCGCGAAACAGGCTACGGAAAAGGTTCACCTTTGCTTCCGGGCTGGACTTCGAGTTGATGGCCGAAGGGTTATTGGCTGAGGAGGGTAAACCCGGCTTCACCGAACTATGAGAAAGCCTGAGTCGTTTTCGCAACTCCCTGTTTTCTTCGCGCAAACGGTCGCGTTCGGCCAAGGCTTCCACCAGTTGTTGCTCAGTGGCGCTTGAAGCATTCACCACAAACTATGATGGAGAAATCTAAGCTGAGGTGCGATTCCAAAATCCACTGGTGCCATAGCAAAACCTTGGGGCGGTGAAGTTTACAGTACAAGAGCATGGCACTTATAGCGTTTATAGCACTTATAGCGTTGAATATTCTCTAGAAATGGCGATACTAAGAGCATGAAAAGTGAAAATCGGCTGGATGCATCCCTCCTGAATCCCGGCGAGTTGGATCAATTGGCGGATCTCGTCAACCGTGGACGACCAGCCCTTGTCGATGGCCAGGGGCACCGCATGGAATTGCCGCAACCAATTTTTGAAATGCTCCTGCACGTCGTTCAGCAAATGCAGCAACACCGCGCCATCGTGATGCTTCCTGAAGACGAGACATTCACCACGCAGGCGGCTGCAAACTTCCTCGGCATGTCACGCCAGCATTTCGTGGGTTTGCTGGAATCGAATGAGATTCCTTATCACCGCGTAGGCAGTCATCGTCGCGTCTATTTTAAAGATCTACGCAACTATCAACGCCGACGCGACCATGCGCGTCGCGCCGGAATGGATGACCTTTTCAAAAAAGTGAAGGAAGCGGGAGTTTACGACGCGGACTACAGCGGCGATGCACGCTGACTTCCCGGTCATCCTGGATGCATGCGTCTTAGCAAATCCAGGTTTGTGCGATCTCTTCTTGCGGCTTGCGGAACCGCCGAGGTTGTACTTGCCCCGGTGGTCGCACGAAATTCTCAACGAGGTGCATCGCACTCAGACGACCAAGCTATCGAGGCCATTCCCGCGAGAGTTGGCGAATTACTGGCGACAAGAGGTGACGAAACATTTTCCTGAGGCCTTTATTGAGGGCTACGAACCCATATCCCGCACATGAAGAATGACCCGAAGGATCGCCATGTAATTGCCGCGGCTGTATTCGGCGGTGTCTCGCTGATCGTCACGTTCAACCTGCGGCACTTTCCTGTGGAAGCGCTTCGAGATTGGAATATTGAGGCGAAACACCCACAAGATTATCTGCTCACGCTCTACTCGATGAATCCCACCGTCGTGGTCGCGAAGCTCGCGGCAATTGCTCAACAGCACGGCAACGACATTCAGGATGTGCTGATACGCTTGGGAAAAAGCATCCCCGCGTTCGCCGAGCGCGTGCTCGAAGATATGGGGGAAAATGATTGAGCGAGTTTGCCTGCGCTAAGCTCAGTCTCCGAGATGTTTCCGAGTGACAGCGGCGCGAAGCACTGTGGTGCCTGACGCCGCTTGAGGTGCGATTCCTTTGGCCGGCCCCTGACTCAGGCGGCGGAGCCGCATGTTTTGAGTGCCGCCCAGTTCTCGAAGCCCTTGCCGGTTTCGAGGAATGATTTCAGGCTGGAGAGCACAAGGGGCCAGCCACCAGCAACCTTGCCAGCCATTTCGGAACCCGATTGGAAATCGCCATGAATCACTTTGAGGCGGACCATATCGGCAATCGGCTCGATCTCGAATGTAACGCGGGATTGATCGGCCCTGGCATCCGGGTCCGCCCAGGTGAGAACGAGGCGTTTGGGAGGGATGCTTTCGAGCACTTCGCCGGTGACGTAGACTTCGGCTCGATTGCCGTCCTCCACATGCTCCCATTTTGAACCTTTCTTCCAGTCGGAAATATTCACGTTGGCGCACCAATACTGGCGGGCGAATTCAGGTTCGGTGATCGCGCGCCAAACTTTTTGAGGCGTGCTGCGGATGTAGCTTACATAGACCTGGTCGGGCTTTTGCATAGGATTATCGTTTTTTGGTTTGTTCGAGATTTTTCTTGAGATCGCTCAACGCCTGGAGGCGATGGCGTTCATACTTTCCAATCCAGCGCTCGCTAATCTCATGCAACGGCGCCGGGTTGAGGTAATGCAGCTTCTCGCGGCCCTGCCAAACTGTGGCGACGAGGTTCGCCGCTTCGAGCAAGGCCAGGTGCTTGGTGACGGCCTGCCGCGTCATGTCGAGGTGCGCGCACAATTCGGTCAATGTCTGGCCGTTATTCTTGTGCAACTCATCGAGCAATCTTCGCCTGCTGGCGTCAGCCAATGCTTTGAACACTGCATCCATCCAGTTGACAATATGCAACCATTTGGTTGCATGTCAAGCGTGCTGAAAAGCGGCACCACACACCACGACCCCGGCTCATTACCATCAACGGGCGCAACGGCACCCGTCGGAATCGGCAACCGCGGCAAGATCGCGAATCGGGCTGACAAGATCAGACGATTCGAGATCGACGTGCGAGTGCTGCCCAGGTATTCTCGATCGCGACACCGGACGAGCACTGCAGGGGAATCTGTCCATGCGTATCTGTCGTATTTTTAGCGAGTGCATCGCAACACTGGTAGCAGGCTCGCAGTCCAATGGACTGCGCAGGGCGGCATTCGTGATGTTCGCACTATTGGCAGCCTTTGGATACTGCAGCCGCGCATCGGCGAGCACGCTCTACTGGGACACCGACGGCTCGACGGCAGCGAATAGTGCGTCTACCGGCGCGAACCTGGGCGGCTCAGGGATGTGGAGCACCGGGAACGCCAACTGGTGGGACACCAGCCTCGGTACGCCGCAAGCCTGGGTGCAAGGGAGCGATGCGGTATTTTGGGGAACAGCGGGCGCAGTCACCGGTTCAGCAGTTTCGGCCAATAGTCTTACATTCAAGACGACCGGTTACTCGGTCACCGCTGGCACACTGACCATGACCGGTGTGCCTTCAACCTTCAACGTGGACCCCGGTGTCACCGCGACAATCAGTTCGACCATCGATGGCACCAACACGATGTGGAAGCTCGGTGCGGGCACCCTGATTTTATCCAACTCCGCCAACACGAACACGGCCAATACCGCTGCCGGAGGATGGCGCATCGAGGGTGGTGGTACCCTGCGCATCCTTTCCGATGGCAGCCTCGGCGCTCCGCTTCCGGATACCGCCCGCAACACGGTCACAGATATCCAATTCAATCAGTCCACCATTCAGGCGGGCGCATCTTTTGCGGTGAGCCAGAATCGCCGCACAAAGATCAACACGAATGCCTCGACGAACCGTGGCGACGCCATCATTGACGTAGACGGAAATGTGCTCAGCTGGTTCGGCTCGCTCCAAGGCGGAGCTGGTTCGCTGCGCGTGGTCAGCAGGGTAGGAAATGGCGGCATGCTCATCCTTGGCACTGATAAGATAGCGAGCATCAATCCATTCGGGAGCGTTCTGCCCGCAGGTGCCACCAACCTCACGATTCAAGACTCCGTGGTCGTTCAGACGTCGGGCCAGGTGACACCTACCGGCGGAGAGCTTGGGAGCGAAACCAACACCAGTGGCGGCGTGCTCACGATCAAGCTCGAGAGCGGCGGCCAAATTCGATCCGAGTCCGGCGGCTACACGTTCCTGCGCAACCTGGTGCTTGGCACGGGTGGCGGCAGCCTCGACGTCGGCGCCTGGATGCAAACGTTCCTCGGCACGATCTCCGGCCCCGGCATGCTGACGAAGTTCGGCGGTGGAACTCTGGTTCTCGACAACACGAGCGCCACCTGGGCCGGTGGTACCAGCATCCGCGGCGGCACTCTCGAACTTGGCCGAGCCGGTTCAAACGGCCTCCTTCCCGGAACGCTCGCTAATCCTTCGTCTGTCGTGATCAGCCCGGGGGCAACTCTCAGATTCAATCGCGGGTCGAACAAATCTTTCTTTGACATCATCTCCGGCGGGGGCGGGATTACCGTCGCCAACACTCCCACCGCCAAAGTCAGGCTTGTCTCCGACAACACCTATACCGGACCGACAACCATCAGCTCGGGCATGCTGATGATCGGGCAGGGAAATCCGGGCGAACCAGGATCGATCGCCAGCAGCACCGTGAACAACAGCGGAACGATTGCGTTCAATCGTGTCGAGGACCTGACATACGCCGGGGCGATCAGCGGTTTCGGCACCCTGGAAAAGCAAGCCGCAGGAAAGCTGACACTAACAGGAACGCACACCTACACCGGTGCCACAATAGTCAGTGCAGGTACGCTCATCGTCAACGGCGTGATCGGTGCAAGCGCTGTGGCCGTTACGAATGGCACGCTCGGTGGGAATGGCCTGATCAAAGGTCCCGTCACGATCGCATCCGCCGGGCGACTCGCTCCCGGTACTTCGATTGGAGTCCTGACGATCAGCAATTCCTTAAATCTTTCGGGCACGACCATTATGGACCTGAACGCCGCAACGGCGACCAACGACCTGGTTCGCGGTATTACTACGGTCACCTACGGAGGCACTCTCAGTTTGTCGAACGTGGCTGGCACTATTACAGGTTCCAATGCCTTCAAGTTTTTCAGTGCGAACAGTTATCACGGCGCTTTTTCAGCAATTACGCCCGCCACTCCCGGCGCAGGCCTCGCCTGGAACACGAACACCCTCGCGACAGACGGAACGCTCCGCGTCGTCAGCACCGTACCGGTCGCCATCACGGCAGGGTTTGCGACTTCGTGCGCGCCGTCATCACGGTGCCTGAATCTTTCGTGGCCCGGCGATCACATCGGTTGGCGTCTTCAAGTTCAGACTAACAATCTGGGGACCAATTGGCTTGATGTCCCCAACTCCAGGTCGATCAATCAAATCATCCTCACGATCGATCCCAGCGTCGGTTCGGTCTTCTACCGCATGGTTTACCCGTGAAACCAAAGCCCCTTTACCAACTCGGTCTATCGCGAAGAAGTTTCCTGCGTCGCACGGGCGCTGTGGCCAGCGCGATTACGCTGGGCTCTGTTAGCAGAGCTTTCGCAGCCGATCGGTTTGAGGGCAAAATCATGGCGGTTCTCGGGCCAATTGCGCCAGATCAGCTCGGCATCACGCTCGCGCACGAACATACTGTCGTCGATTTTCTTGGCGCCGAGAAAGCCAAGGCGCTGCGTCACGATCTCGAAGATGCGTTCACCACTATTCTTCCACATCTGAAAAAGCTCAAAGAGCATGGAGCGCGTTCATTGGTGGAGTGTACGCCCAACTACATCGGTCGCGATGCGCGTCTGCTGAAACGGCTCTCCCAGGCTACGGGTCTGAATATTCTCACAAACACGGGGTATTATGGCGCAGCGGGAAACAAGTTCCTGCCGCAACACGCGTTCACCGAATCGGCTGAGCAACTGGCAGCTCGATGGCTGGCTGAGTGGCGCGATGGTATTGATGGTTCAGGCGTCCGGCCCGGATTCATGAAACTCGGCGTCGGGAATGGAAAGCTCCCTGAGGTTCACACCAAGCTCGTTCGTGCGGCGGCACAGGTTCACTTGCAGACCGGATTGACGACTGCCATTCACACCGGTGATGGAACCGCCGCTCTCGATGAAGCTCGAATCCTGCGCGAGGAAAGCGTTGCTCCGAGCGCGCTCATTTGGGTGCATGCCCAAAATGATCCCGGCCCGAAACAGATCGAAGCAGCAAAACTTGGCGTCTGGGTGAGCCTGGATGGCTACAACGCCGCTGAGAAAACGCGCGAGCGATACAAGAAGTTTCTCCTGGACCTGAAGAAAGAAAAGTTGCTCGGACGCGTGTTGCTCTCGCACGATCATTTCTGGTCCGTTGAAGGGGAAGGTGGACGCGGCTCGCTTAAGCTTCACTCCGGGGACGCAGCCAGTGCATACGAAGCGATCTTCACTCATCTGCTTCCTGATCTTCGCGAGGCCGGTTTTGATGAGGGTGAAATTCAGCAGCTGACCGTAAGAAATCCCGCTGACGCATTTGCAATTCGGGTTCGAAAACTGTAAGGCCGCCAGGCGTGCTCCACGACAGCCACCTGGTGCGAGGCGTATCACAGACATTGTCAAAGCATCCGGGTTGAACTAACACATCCCCCGATCATGAATTCCCAACGCGGACCTATTCGTCTTCAGCTCCTTCAAATCCTGATGGCAATCTTCATCGCAAGTGCGCTTGTGGTGGGCACGCGAGCCGCCGAAAAGTTGCCAACGCCCCTTTTCCCAGGGATTACGCCCGGCTGCTCGTGCGAGAGCCTGACGAATGTCTCGCTTCCGAATACGACGATCGCATCCGCAATCGTCGATGCCACCAACCGGATGTGCCGGGTGACGGCCATTGTCACGCATCCGCCGTCTGGTGATCGCGTGACGGTATGGATCGGGCTGCCGCTGACGAATTGGAACGGACGCTTTCAAGGGACGGGGGGCGGGGGATTTCTAGGCGGTCATCCCACCAGCTTGCGCGGTCCGGTCGCGCGTGGTTTCAGCGCCGGCGCGACAGACACGGGGCACGAAGGGGGCAGCGGCAACTTTGCGCTCGATGCCGCTGGACGCCAGAATTGGCAAGCCATCATCGATAATGCCTACCTAGGCATTCACGAGATGACTGTCGTTGGCAAAGCATTGACCAAAGCGTTTTATGGCCGCGCAGCGCGCTATTCGTATTTTGTGGGCGGCTCGACGGGCGGCCGCCAGGGACTCATGGAGGCGCAACGTTTTCCCGACGACTACGACGGGATTATCTCCGCGTGTCCCGCAATCAACTGGCATCGATTCGTTTCTGCGAGTCTTTGGCCCGAGGTGGTAATGCTCTCGACGTCGAACTTCGTCTCGAAGGCGAAGCTCGACGCGGCTACAGCCGCCGCAATTGCCGCCTGCGACAAGGACGATGGTGTAAAGGATGGAGTCATCGATGACCCTTTTCACTGTGCTTACGATCCGAAGGCGCTCGTCGGCGCCAGGGTCGGTGATGAGACGTTCACGGCGGCCGATGCCGAGGTGCTTCGCAAAATCTGGCAAGGGCCTCGTTCGCAGGATGGCACGTTCATGTGGTACGGACTAGAGCATGGTGCGGACTTGTCCGCCTACGCCGGCACGGAAGGCACGCCGTTGAAAGGAAAACCGTTCAGCATTTCAATGGACTATTGGATCTACTATCTGGCGAAGGATCCGAAGTGGGATTGGACGACATTGACCTACGCGGGCTTTGAACAGCTTTGGAAACAATCGGTGGAAGAATACGGCCTGGTGATCGGCACGGATGATCCTGACCTGGCCCGTTTTCGCGATCACGGCGGCAAGCTGCTTATTTACCATGGGCTGGCCGACCAACTCATTCCAGCCGCGGGCACTGTCGATTACTACAAGCGGGTTCAGCAGCGACTTGGGGAGAAGAAGACAGCAGAGTTTGCACGGCTGTTCCTGGTGCCAGGAGTCGATCACGGTTTCCGTGGAGAAGGCGTCACACCGACCGGGGTCAACGAAGCCATTCTTAAGTGGGTGGAGGAACGTAAGGCTCCCGACAAGATCATCGCCGAAAAGCGCGATGCCAGCGGCAAAGTGATTCGCACCCGTCCGCTCTTCCCCTACCCCGAAATCGCAAAATACAAGGGCAGTGGCAACATTGATGATGCGGCGAGTTTCGTGAGTAAGAGGCCGCGCAAATAGAGTGTGCTGGAATTACCTCCGGGCGAGCGGACAGGATAGAACCGCTGCGGAGTGGCCGGAGCCTCGGCGTCAGTAAATCGAAAGTGCCCCGCCAGACCTCAGTCGGGCTGCCGAGGACAGTCCGCTGGCGGCGCGACTTTAATAACTTTGTGGTTGTTCTTTGCAATGCTGCTTTGAAGACAAGCGATTGCGACCGCACCTTCCTCACGATGCGGACTTTCACTCTCGCGCCGCCGCTGAAAGCCACCAGTTTTAGAGTTAATACGGCCATAGTTGTCCTCCGGTTGTGTTCGGAACTCCAGGTAAGTGAGTGTGAAGCCCACTTCGTTCCCTGTGAATGGAACGAAAGGACTATCGGGATCAGGAATTTCGCGCGGCTATGCGACGGCGGGATCCAGGAAGACAATGTGCGACGGATTGCCGACAGGAGCGTAATGCCCAGTAAATGAGAGCTTTCCTTTCCGGCGATCCACGCGGAAAACGGCGACGTTGTCTGCTCGCTGATTGCAGACGTAGAAGAACTGACTGGTAGGATCGAAATTGAAGCTGCGCGGATAATTTCCGCGCGTCCATTCCTCGCCGATAAAGGTCAACTCACCGGTCTTTCCGACCGAAAATATTCCAACGCTGTCGTGCAAACGGTTGCCGACATAAACAAATCGGCCGTCGGCGGAAACCAGGATTTCGGAACAAAAGTTACTGCCGGCGAATCCGGGCGGCAGACTCGAGACCGTTTGGCGCGCAGCGAGGCGGCCATTCGCAGCGTCATAGTCGAAGAGGACAATGGTGGAGCCTTCCTCCTGGAGGGAGTAACACCATCGATTGGTCGGGTGAAACGCAAAATGTCGCGGCCCATCACCGGGTGGAAATGAAACGGAGGCAGGATCATTTGGCGTCAGAACTCCCGCCTTCTCATCGAACTTCCAGACGAAGATCCGATCGAGTCCCAGTTCCGCGTGCAAAACAAAGCGGCCGGATGCATCCGAGCGAATCATGTGCGCGTGTGTTCGGTCGTGTCCGCTAAAGGCGAAGCTTCCGGCAGGAGCGTGCGTGGCTTTCCTCGGGCCGACCGTGCCGGTGTCCTGTTTAGTGTCGGCTGCAGTTCCAAGCCGACCATCGGGCTGAATCGGAAGCACGGAGACGGAGCCGCCAAAGTAGTTCGCTACCAGGACAAATTTTCCGGAAGGATGAATGCTTAGGTAAGTCGGACCGGCTCCACCTGAACGAACGGTATTGAGGAGAGTGAGTTGTCCATTCGCCCGGTTGATTGCGAAAGCGCTGACGGTGCCTTCTTTGCCATCACCCACCTGGTCTGTCTCATTAGTGGCGTAAAGGCGGGTGCCGGTAGCGTTTAGGGCCAGGCAATTGGGACTGGTTCCCGACTCATACACGCCGGCGGGCGTCAATGCGCCAGTCGAACGGTCGACTTGAAAGATATGGATACCGCGACCGTTGCCGGGCGGCAAATCGACCTGAGTTGGCAGCACATCGTGAAGGGGAGAGCTAAAGGTGCCGACGTAAGCGATGAGCGGAGCATTCCTTGCAGCCGACTGAGCTCCGATAGCTCCCGCCAAAAGCGGAGCACTGCCCGCCAGCAGAACAGAGGATTTTAAAAACGAACGACGCGAAACTGGAGCGGCTTGCATGGTTGGTCCAAGGTAGGAGCA
>Ga0193692_1000141_pt1 | contig 17341 bp, 26 predicted proteins | sample L3a1metaG_FD_144917 | JGI IMG/M metagenome (GOLD analysis project Ga0193692, IMG submission 144917) | Soil microbial communities from a riparian zone of the East river system, Colorado, United States - L3a1 | ecosystem: Environmental > Terrestrial > Soil > Riparian zone | place: USA: East River... | reverse complement strand
GTAAAGAAAATTATTATGATGGTTTTAAAATATCTTCCTGGAAATCCAGAAGAACAGAAAGATATTGATAAAATTCTAAATAGTCCCACAAAATCATTTACTCCAGAAGAAACCAAAGTTTTAAGTGATTATAAATTTTATCCCGTAGGAGATTCTTTCCAGGCAAATATCAAATTCTTTAGCAAAGAAAAAGATCATTATGGAAATCCTAAAAAAGTTGAAGGAAGATATTACACAATAAAATCTCATACTAACGGGAAATATACAATTTCCGATACATTGAAATCCGACATTCAAGTATTTGACAAATTCGAAGATGCTGTAAAATACATAGATACGTTTAAAAAAGATATACAAGGTGTTTATGGCTCTTCTTATATGCCATCTTCTAGCTCGGAAAAAGATATTTATATTGATTCACATACTAAAATTAAACTTCCAGTAGATAAAGAACAATTGCTCTATCAAATTAAAATGGGGTGGAGGAAAACAAGTAAGTGTTATAAAGCATATTTTCCTGTCGGTAAAAGATTTCTCATGTATGCATTTTCTGATAATAGTTTTCTTTGTACTTTTAAAGGAAGTGAGGAGTTTCAAACATTTACTGATTGGAATGCCGCTTTTACTTATTGTACTAGTCAAACTAAAGATGCCGATGATTCTCATCAAGCAGAAGCACTAGCAAATATTGGTACTGGATCAACACTTCCACCACCAACTCACACTCCGTCTCCAGCTCCTTCCACTGGAACTCAACCTCCAGGAGTTAAAGTTATATATACTCTTGATCCAAGTGAGTTTCAAGCGATTAAGCAATTGATTAAAACATCTTTTCCTGAGTCAAGTGAAAAGTTTAACGTCAGTACTTTATCTAGTGGTGTATGTATGGTTACTAGAAATTATGGTGGAAATCCTACCAATTGTTTTTCCATTGGCCAGAAAAAAAGCGGATTTTCATTTGCAAAACCATATAAAGTTGATCACTATATTAATGGTATGCCAGCAGAAAGCTGGGGATTTCCCACTTGGACCAAGGCATTTAATTTTCTTAGAACAAATGTAAATAAATTGGTAGTTCCGGATATTCTATCTAGTCAGGCTCCGTCAGTACCGGCTAAGGGTTATAGTAGTGGTACTTCTCCGTCAGCTTATACAGCGACACCACTTCCCCCAAATTCCACATCAAAGGCTTCTTATAATGTTCATAGTGGAATTTCTGCTGCACCAAAGACGCCTATTCGTTTAACTCCAGACGATGAAGAGATAATTAAAAATATAGGATTTGAACCTAAAATGGTAGGAAGTGAATTATGGTATATTCATAAAACGGCAAAAGACGTGGTTAAATTTTATCCTAACAATACTTCTAAAATTGTTTTTAGTAATAAGAGTGGTATGGGAGTTCCTGTAGTTCAACAACCAATTGATGTTATGTTGAAATGGTTGCCACAGAATTATAGCATGTCTTCTACAAGTTCTCCTCTTTCGACGGGGATTAAACCTATTAATGCTCCTGCTTCCTCTACTGGAATCAAGGCTGGATTTATATTTGAAAAGAAAATATTGGCTGCCGGATTTGTTTGGGATGATATGGGTAAAGAGTACGTTGCTTATTCTAATGGTCCTGGTAGTGCCGCAGATATTCTGAAAATTTTTCCAGACCGTTCTTCGAAATTGACACTGGCCAGTGGAACTGCTGGGAAATTTAAAAATCTTCCAGAATTAATGTCTTATTTGGCCGAAGGATATTTAGAAGACAAAAAAAAAAGTAACACTCCCGTAGCAAATGTTCCTCAAGAACATAAGGGAATAACTTCCGGAGAGAGTTCTCAAATAGAACAGATTGTTTATGAATATAATTCAATTCATGGTTTAGTTTATAATACTCAAAATGTTACCGATGAGCCCGGTCAATCTCCTTATGTTGCTATTCTTAAACATCCATTAATAACCTTTGTGTTTTCAATTGGGGCACTCGGAAATTATTATCAAATAAATGATGCTGACGATAAAATAATAAAAACTTATCAAGAGTTTCCTTTGTTATTATATGATTTAGCATATTTATTACAAAACTATGGAAACGGTGGAGCATCTTCGACTCCTTCTCCAGGAAAAGGTCCAACGACTCCTTCTAAATCAAATGTTCTTACTGAAGAAGAGAAAGAATGGATTATTACTTATGTTTCTTCTAATAAGCCCGAAATATCCATTGCTGATTATAACAATGGAACTGTTCTTGCCACTGATCCAAATAAAAAACAAGACCCGACTGATAAGTTAGCCGGTGGGAATCCTTTATTTTTTGCTGTAAAAAACAAGAGTACTGGATATCATCTTACTTATTATGACGAAGATTGGGGACAGGAACCTTTAACTGTTGGATTTAAAGATTTCGAACAATTACAAGAATATGTTAAGAATAATCTTGATGGTGTACTTACTCATCTTATAAAAAATGCGCCAGAGAAATCCAATCCACTTTCCGAACTTCTAGTAATTCTTAAGAATGCTAAATTCAAGTACGTAAGTAAAACTGGTCATTTTAGTGGTAAAGACGGAGATGTTTATGATAATGATAAAGGAGATAGAATTATTTTCCATGATGACGGAACATCTATTGCTTATTTAAATGATAATCCTGTCTCATTTAACACTCTGATCGAACTTATTAATTGGATAAAACATCATTATAATGTTGGTGCTACGAATGTTTATCATGGTGTAGATTCGCAATTTGATTTTAATGTTCCAAAGACCGAAAAATCTATATCATTATCTACTGGCCAAATTACAGCAAACATAGCTAATTCTGGATTTAAATTACATCACGATGAAGATGGAACTTTTTATGCACATTCAAATGGAGGATTTTGGTTTAGGTTATATAATGATAAAATTTCATGGACTACTCCTCAAGGTACAAAAGAAGTAATAATTCCTCCTAGTGATTTACTGAATTTTTTGGGAAAGGCTTTGAGTAATGTTACTTCTCAGATGACGAGTGAAGAAATTGATAACGCATTTTCCAGAGCAAATGAATCTCGTGAAGGAAAACTTTTTGGTCGAATGTTTCGTATTGCCCAGAAACAAAACGGAGTAAATATGAGTGATACAAACATCGGAACTGAATTAAAAAATAAAGGATTTCTATGGGATCCTGAAGGTAAATTTTATATAAACGAAGAATTGAATCAGATTGTAGTCGTATCTACTGGATGGGGCGGACCATATCATTTGTATTGGATTACACAAAATAAAACAATTGGTCATTCTACTCCACAAATACAACACTTATTTGGTGCTATAGGCCCGGATGGACACTTGGCTAAGTATCAAGGAGATGTAAAACTATTACATAGGATTCATAAAGGTGTTCCAAGTGGAGAAACTTATAAGACACATGATAATGAAGCAAACGCTCATCTTATTAAACTTAATGATCAAGATGAAGAATTGCTTGATAATTGTGGATTTGTCTGGACTCCTCAAGAAAATCATTATTATAAAAATGCTAAAGGAGATATATTCAAATTTAGTGATACTGGAAAGGCTTGGTATATAGATCATTCCGGAAAACGATCGGATTCAACAGATTTTAAAACTATTTCTCATGCTTTGAAATTTGCCATGATAAAATTTCCAATAAATAAAGTTGGAAAGGTTAAATTGCCTACTTCTCCATTCAGCAAAGAAGATTATAATGAAAATCCTACTGATGACCAACTTCATAATATAAAACTAAATGATCATGATCATCAAGTAATTGAAAAAGATCTTGGATTTAAATTTGATGAAAAGAAGGTAATGTATATTAAACATGTAAAGGATAATGATAATCCTAAGTTAGAAGAAGCAGGAAAAAAGAAGGAACCTCATAAAGCACAACAATTTGAACTTCCTATAGATGATCCTATTTCTATGGATTATGAAGTTCCAGTATATAATCCAAATCCTCCAGATAATGATAATGATGAAGGAGAGAGTAATTCTGGATTTAATTATGAAATTTTTGTTCCTTTTAACAGTGGTAATGCTACCTGGACTGTAACTGATTCACTAGATGATATTTTTAATGGAGAAAACGAGAAAGAAACTAAAGATGGAACTATAAAAGAGATCCTTGATTTCCTCTGGCATAGATGGTCGGATGATATTCCTATGGATTATGGAAATAAAAAAACAAATCAACTTCAAACGGATCAAACTACTCAAGAACTTAATAAGTTAGGATACAATTTTGTTAATAAAGTAGACAGTAGTGAAGGAATAGGATATAACTATAACAAACGAGAAAGCAATTTTATTTTTCAAGTAATAATTTTTCCAGAAGATAAATTTTTATATTCTGTTTTTAATAAAGGTCCGGCAGGAGTGTGGAATAAAATATCAGGATTTACATCAACTATTGCCGATGGATTGGAAAAATTGAAAGCGGTTTATAATTCTGATCTTCCCGATGTTACTCCCAGCGACATGCCTTTTAGTGGCTTTGATTATAGTAAATGGATAAGTATAAAGAAATCGGAAGGATATAGATATTCTCCACAAGATACAATAAAGCTAAAAAAAGACGATCAAGATGTATTGGAAGGACTTGGATTTTACTATGAATACAATCCAGATTTGGAAATGCCATTTCGACGGGTGTACATTAAAGGCAACGAAAAAATGTATTTCTTTGCTTCTGGACAAACATCATATTGGGATGGAAACGATGGACCGCATTATTTTCCTACTGTTAAAGAAGGAATGAAATTTTTATGGGATAAGAATAAGAATAATAAATCAAAAAGGAAACCTAAAAAAACTGGTAAAATGTGGTTTAGTGATTATCCATATCATAACTTATGGAAGGTTCAACATATACCTAAAGACGCCACGATTCAACTCACAGAAGAAGATGATAAAACAATGAACGAAATGGGATTTAAAAAGAAAGAGTGGAATGCTTTATCTCCTCACACATATTCTTATGTTAAAGGAATAGAACAAGTGTGTTTTTATGCTGATGGATCGGCTAAACATTGGGCAAACAGTACAATTAATATACACGAAACATATCCAACAGTACAAGAAATGATGGAAATTTTATGGTCACATTATTCGCCTTTTATAGAAGAAGCCCTTACTTATAAATCTATGATGGAACTTATGTTATAAAGATACTCTCTCTACAGAGAAACTATTTCTGTTTTTCTATTTCCTTTTTTATCGGTAAAAGATATTTTATATCCTATTTCATCATCTTCTCTGCCGAATGCCGTAGTTTTCTCCAATCTTTCAATTTTTTGATTCAAGCTTGAGACCAAGGGCGGTATGATTTCTTTTTTATTTTCAATGGGTAAAGGATGATGTAATTTATTTCCGAGGAATTTCTTGAAGTTGCTTTGTATTGTATTGAATGATTTTTGTTCCATATAAAAAGTTTTTAGCTTATATTGATAAATACTTATCATCATACACATAATTGACTGTATTGTTGATTATATAACACAGACACATAGAGATAACGTATGAGTGCATTAGCAGATATTGCCTTCGGGCAAAATACTTCAGATGAGGAATGGAATGCGGTAAAAGATAAATGGCCGTACAATACAAGTGCTCCTCGTCCAATTGATGATAATATCAATCTAGATCCCGCTCTAAAAGAAATAAAAGAACACAGATTTCCATCTTCCAGTAAAACTATGAATAATATACTTAAACAGGCAGAGAAAACAGTTACAGCTATCACTACAGTTAATTCCCCCAGTTCTACGGATGATATAGCATCTTTATATGAAGAAAAAATAAGCCGAAGCATATCTTCTAAAATAATGGCATCTACAAAAGAAGGAATTCCTCCTGTATTTACGGTAGAAGAAAATGCGTATTTACAGAAAAAATCTATTGAAGCAAATGCTTCTCCAGAAGTAGAAGTGATTACTGAAGATCCTCCAATTACATTGAAAAAGGGTAATACAGAAATAAATATTAAGAATGCCGCATCATTGGTTAAAAGAATGGATAGAGTTTATTCCCCTACATCCCAAAATGGAGGAACCATACCTAAAGATGTTCCAAAAGAAATGTTAGAAAAAACTTCCACTCATAAATGGGAAGATCAAAAAACAGAAGAAAAAACAAATAGCAATTCTCAAAGACAATATGGAAAAAATGCTTATGAAATAAGATCGGATGTATTGAAGATGGCAATTGACTGGTCTATGGGAGAACATGTTTGTCAGAGATATCTTTATGAAGACGAACTTCTTAATCTTGCTAAAAAGTTTTATGCTTTCGTTGAAAATAAGAGATAAAATGAGAAAGAAAAAGTATGAGCAACAATAATTTAAGTTTGATGTCTATAATGCATGACGATCCCGAATTCGGGAAACGCATTTCTAAAAAAGTAGAAGAAATAAAGGTAGATAAAGCTCATCTAGCTGCTTTGGCAGATGATTATGGAAAGAAATATCAGGAAGAGATATTGGAAGGTACTGAATTAAGAAATAAAATGCTTACCGAAGGTTCTCAAAAAGGATTAAATGAGGAACAAGTACTAACTGGATATGGAAAGTTTTTACCAAGTGTTTATACACCATTACTTAATCTATTGTATTTTATGTTAAGAGAATCAGAAGGAGATCAATATTATGGAAGAGGACTTTATAAAAATAGAGATGCTATAAACGAAGAGCTTCTGGGAACAAATCAACTTGAAACTGATAATGAACCATTAAAAACCGAGAATATAAAAGACACCCCGAAGATGGAAGAATATCTCTATGGAAATCTTACACTTGAAAATTTTGACTTGATCAAAAAACTTAAAAGATTATCTTTAAGTGCAAATCAAAACGAAGCATTTTTGGCATATAGAAAAGCAAACGATCTATGCAAAAAATACCAGATTGATTTCAATAGAATTCCGGTGTAAGTTATGAGTGATGAGTTTGTAAATCAATATTTAGTATATTTTAATCAACAGATAGCCAGGGCAAGAATAAAAGGAAAACGCACCTGGGAAAGGTGGTTTGAAGTTGTTCAGAAAAAGCGTAATGTTTGTAAACATGAGCATACTAGAATTGACTACCGGGATAATTTTGCTTGCGGGGATGTTATATGTTGGAAAGAATACTGCTTAGATTGTAATCGTAAGACGGATCGGAGGGGAATTGGATTATATAAACCAGATGTAGACTATCCAAATACTATAATAAATGAAGATACTATCTATGAGGGCGGATATAAGATACAATATGTGAAAATATGAAAGCATTTGTAAAAACAAATAGTGGCACATTTCCCGACGTTAACTTCTATCAAGCTTGGAAAGGGTTTGTTGAATTGGGATATGAAGTTGTTTTGATGGATAATGAACAGAAAGCAGACTTCACGGTTGATACGCCTGTGTTTGCGGGAACCAGGATATTTGATAAAGTAATGGAAAAATTGGGAGTTAAATATGAGCGTCTTAGTACCTATCCCGAAGAACTAAAAGATCTTTTATTTAGGGAGATTACTCTAACAACTTTGAAAGAAGCCAAGAAACAATTTCACGCCGATGAAAAGCCTTTGTTTGTAAAACCTATTATTGGAAAACAATTTCACGGAAATTTGTGGAAAAGTTTTCTCGATCTTATTCCTTTAGCCAATGTACCGGATGATGCTCAAGTTATTGTATCGGAGCCAGTAAAGTTTTTGTCGGAACACCGAGCTTATATAAATGACAAAGAAATTATTGCGGTTAAACATTATGCTGGACCTTGGAATGCGATGCAGCCACAAGAAGAAACTATAAAAGAAGCAATAAAAATGTTCAAATCTTCTCCGATTGCGTATGCATTGGATTTTGGGGTAATAAAAAATAAAGATGGAATGTATTGTGATGTTCTTGTTGAAGCAAATGATGGAACAAGTCTCGGCAACTATGGACTTGATTCAATTCATTATGTCGAAATGCTTATTGCCAGATGGTTTGAAATAATAGATAAAGACAAGAATATTCGATCGATTGAATTAGAGTTGAAAGATAATCCCCTTCCTGAAAAACTAAAAGCAATTTGGAAATAATAAATATGATTACATTTGTTACACCACGATTAGCTATTGGCAGTGCCAGCGATGCACGAAACTCTAACAATTCACAATTTGATGCAATATTAAATGTAGCTATCGATCTTGATGTTGAGGATTCATTCAAGTGGAGACATAAAGTCGGTCTTCTGGATGGGCCTGGAAATAGTCCGTTGATTTTTATGTCGGCAGTATTATTACTTTATTCTCTTCTTAAAGAAGGAAAAAGAGTATTGGTTCATTGTCATGAAGGAAAATCTAGATCGGTAATGGTAGCAGCAACCCTTTTTGTTATTGAGGGACGTGATACATTGGATGAAGCCTTGGATCAAATCATGCCAAAAAGAGGAGTTGACATTTACCGAAAACCGTTGTATGATATGGCAGAGTCAGTAATACCATTGATTAAGGAACTGGTAAAAGATAATAACATATGGAAGAAAACGTAGACATAACCTATTGGATTGAAAGAGCAAAGCAAATTGCTACTCTTGCTCATGAAGGACAAAAACGAAATAGTGGCAGTCCATATATTGAACATCCAATTCGTGTTGCAAGTAAAGTAGAAGATAGATTGAAACCCATTGCTCTACTTCATGATGTTGTAGAAGACACTCTTATTACTTTAAAGGATCTTGAAGATCTAAAATTTCCTTCTTATATCCTTGATGCTGTGGATCTCTTGACTCATAAAAAAGGAGATACAAATGTGACATATTGGAATAAAATCATGACAAACCCCGACGCCATTAACGTTAAACTAAGAGATATTGAAGATAATTTGGCGAGCATTCCTAGTGTATATGCCAGATCAAAATATGCTAAAGCCTTGGATTTATTTAAGAAAGCGGGATATTCGTTATAATGGTAAATATTTATATAACATGAAACGTATATTCTTAATTTTTGGAATACTTGTGTTGTTTGTAAGTTCTATATCAGCACAGACAAATATCATAAATATTTCTAATTCAAGAGTTATTATAAATAACTATACAATTTCTCAGCCTCAAAAAACCAATATAGTTCAACAGACAAAGACAATTAAAGTTGTTGCTGTACCTCGTGAAGTTGCCGAGAGAATTCAGTGGGAAAAAATGTTGGAACAACGTAGGAGAGTGGCATTTAGGTCATTTCTACGTACTTACAATTAAAAATTCTTGACGATTTCTTAAAACCCTGTTATAGTTATAGACAATTAGGTCATGCCTCTGTGGATAAGGGAAATTTGGCACAACCGCACCACTTAAAATGGTGTATCCGTTGCACGTTCGAATCGAGCCAGAGGTACCAATTTATATGAATGAAAATAATTACGAAAAAGAAGTAAAAGACCGTCTTCAACGAGAAGCAGATGATCGTCGTCGTCAACAAGAAAAAGAAGTGGAAGAAGATAATGATCGTAGGAGAAAAAGACAACAAGAAGAAGACGATTCGGATGTTATAACAACCATGCTGACAATAGCGGCTATTGACTCATCTTTATCGGATTCATGTTCATGTGACTCGTGTTCGTGTGATTAATGATAATTTATATGAGTGACGAAGATAGAAAAAAGGAAGAGGAACGTGAAGAAGAACATCGTAAGAAAAGGCGGCGTGAACAAGAAGAAGAAGAATCTGAGCGTCGTAGGAAAAAACGGCAAGAAGAAGACTTAATAAATGATATGAGGATACATACTATTATTAGTACATTGTAATTTATGTTGATCGATTCCAATACAAAAAAACCTATAAAGTTGCCAAAAATCCACGGTAATACAAAAATTAGAAATATTTTAACTGGAAAAAAAGACCGTACAATGTCTCAATGGAAAAGACAGGCAAGAGAAAGTATGAGGAGTCTTGTGGAAGCATTTTCAATCTCTAATCAGGATAATCTTAGTGGTCCTGGCTATTGTGATGCTTGTGGAGAATACGCCGAAAGTCTTATGTCTATTAGTCAAAAAGGAGGCAATGGTATAACTGCCATTGGTGGTCTTTGCTCCTGTAAAAAATGTGCTGGATCTGCTTGGCCCAAACAAGAAAATTTATTGATTTGATGAGTAATGATTTATTGGCTGGATTAACAGTACTAACGATTATTAATCTTAAGTACTCCGAAGACGAATATATTTGTGTTACCCATGCCGGACCAACATCAAATGGAAAATATTTGGGTTGGATAACGACTCTTGAGGGGCGTCCAGTTGTTAATAGTGATCCAATTTTTGATACGGCTGGTGAGGCTGAAAAACATATGCGGAAAGTAGTTGAAGCTGCGAGGGAATGGGTGAACCCTGGCGTTAATGAAAAATCTTCTTGACAATTTGATTAATTCGGTTATACTTATTCAAGATTATAGCTCACTACAGTTGTGAGGCTATTTAAATTAAAGGAAAACACAAATTATGAATAAATTCACAAAAATTATAGTTAGCACTTTTTTTGCAATTGCGCTTTCAATTCCGGCATTTGCGGCGGACACATCTGTAAAAGCAACAAATGCTCCTCCAACTTCTACTACGAACACTACTACTAGTACTACAATTATTCCCCCACCAGCAGCTCCAACACGAGTTCAAAATTATGAAGAGGGATCTCTGTTTAATGCTGGCGAATTCGGATTAAGCCTGGGACTTGGATATGCATTTGGAAAAGCTAGTGAGATCAATGGAAAAAGCGTTTTCCATGGATCACATGATTTTAATATTAATGCTGGAGGATTTTATTTTCCGTGGCGTAATGTTGGATTTGAAGCTAACCTTCCGTTTTATCATTCAAAGGGAGTAAGTATTGATGAAGTTCAAGTTGGATCTTTGTTTCGATTTCCTTTATCAAAGACAGAGAGTGGATGGAAAAATATAGCACCTTATGTTGGCCTTGGAGGCGTTAATAATTGGCAAACCGAAAAGACATGGGCTTATATTGCCAAGATAGGTACAGAATTCCGTCTTAACAAAGATTGGGGATTTTTTATTGAAGGTCAATATCGCAATTCCTCTCTTAGTCATTGGGGACAAGGACAGACTACTCTCAATGGAGGATTACGTATAGCGTTATAAATTTGTGGAGAAATCCTCAAATGGTGGAGGGTTTTAACCCCCAACGGGTGATAGAGTCCTCAAAAACCTATCACCCGCTTTTAATTTATTGTTATGAAAAAAATACTATTATCAATTCTTCTATCATTTATTGCATTTTCTGCAATGTCTCAAACCGTTCTTAAGGTTTCTTGGAATGTAACTGATACAACAAATACATTTTCTTATTCTTTGTATTATAAACCATCTTCCGCTCCTAATTATTCTATCACTAATATAGTAGGAGTGTTTAATACTAATGCGGTTATTGCGGCAGTTCCATATACGCTTTATGAAGTATATGTTACAGCAAAAGACTCCGGTGGAATGGAAAGTGATCCATCCAATAAAATTCGGGCTGAAAATATTTATGTAAATGGAATAGGAAAATCAACTCCTATGACTCTTCTTGATGTAGGTACTGCAAACTTCCCTGGATTTGTATTAGTAATTTCTCCTACTAATGGCACATTACAATGGGCTGTTCCAAATATTACCTATACTACTACTGGAACTGCTAACAAAGATTTAATTGCTTATAAGTCGCCAGAAATATTTTTTGGAAATAATATAACCAATTATTATGCTTTTTATAAGACATTTATTAATAGTCCTCCAGTTCTATCATTAACTCCGTAAGCTCATGTGAAATATCCAATATGCCCCAAAACAAAAAGTCGGGATTTGATTCCGATGAAGTTTAGGGTGCATAATAAACTTATCTTTGATGAAAAGGACAAAAACGTTGGTCAATGCTGGCCTGGATCAAAAAAGCATATTATAGAAATAGATCCTCGGCAATGTCCGAAAGATTATCTGGATACACTTCTTCATGAAGCTCTCCATGAACTTTTCCCTTATAAACCCGAAAAATTTATTCAAAAGGCGGGAAAGTCTCTTGCCAATCTTTTGTGGAGATTAAAATATAGAAAGAAAAATGAATATAAAAAATATTAAACGATGGAGAATTATTCCTAAGATCAGATTTGTTAATTATAGGAAAGAGTTTCCTAACATGAGTGCTTCGTGTTTTACAGAATGGTTTTATATAAGTCGCTCTTGGAAAGGAAGATTCATTTCAATAGGAATAAAAGATAGAGCTCTTAAATTAGATTTTAGACGAAATTGGATAGCAGATTTATGTGAAGGAGCCTAATATATGAATAATAGTTATGTAGATCCCAAAACTGTAAAATTAACTGATTTAGTAAAAGACAATAAGAAAGTATATTTTCTTTATTTTAGAGATAAAGACTTTTGGTATCGTCATGAAGACGGTCTTGTTTTTTCAGTTTCTTTGGATGAAATTGATAATCCGGAATCTCCTGCTACATTGCAAGCGGAAGACAAAGCCATTTATTTTATGAGATGGATCAAGAAATATATTGAGGTTGCTAAAAAAGAAGCGTTGTTATGAGTGCCGAGATAAACAAATGTGAATTTTGTAAAATGATAGCTTTGACTAGGGGGCATCATGTAATTCCTAAAAGCAAAGGTGGAAAAGAAATTGTTCCTACCTGTGAAACGTGTGAATCTTATATTCATTCAACGTGGTCTCATAATCAACTTAGAGATATTTACAATTCGGTAGAAGCCATTTTAGCAAATGAAGGATTTCAAAAATTTCTTAAATGGAGAAATAAACAGTCGGCAGAGGTATTGTTTAGGTCCGATCCTGCTAAGTTTAGAGATAAGAGAAAATATACATGAAATATACTAAAAATAGTGAAAAAAACTGAAACAAATAGAAAATATAAAGTCGTCTATTTTTTATTTAAAACGGGCGGTTAATGAATTATTAAGTGATAATTGTCCTACAAGTGGAGAAAACAAGGATATAGATTATGTTCTTACAATGCTTATAGAAATAGGAGATTTGGGAGATTAATAAAATCATAACGAATATGAAAATATTTGAGTATCATCTGGGAGGAAAACATCATAGAATAAGTTTTAGTTGGAAATTTCCTTGGATAAGACATGGCAAAGGAATTTGCATGTGTGATATAAATGAAATGTTAAAAAGATGAAGCATTTTGTCTATATATTAAAATGTATTGATAAAACACTTTATACTGGATATACTACAGATATTAATAAAAGATTACGTGAACATAATGAAACTAAAAGAGGAGCGAGATATACAAAATCAAGAAGACCTGTAGAGTTGGTTTATTTGGAAGAATTTCCTGATAAATCGTCGGCAATGAAAAAAGAATGGAAGATAAAGCAATTGTCACGAGTAGAAAAAATAAAAATGTTATGATAGAATTAACAGATGAAGAATGGGACGGGCTATTTGACAAAGCAGAAGAGACAATTCAACAAGTTATTTCTGAGCTTCCCGAACCTGTAAAAAATAAAGCGGAGAGTATTGATTGTAAGCTTGATCGGTATTGTCCCAAAGAGAATTGGAAAGTTCTAGGAATGTATTTCTCATGGACTAGTGGTCCTATATTCGTTTATGTGGGTCAAATTTACGAAGATTCGAGAAAAAATATGGAAGAAGCTATGAAGTCGGTGAGACAAGTTTATTTACATGAGCTAGCACATGCGGTGGGAAATTTGGAAGAGTATGAAGTGAAAGAAAGAGGATTATAGTTTTTCTCTAATATATCCATATTTATACCTATATATGAATGAAAAAATTCAAGCCATATTGTTAAGCATTATTCTTGAGCTTAAAAAATTAAGATGGTCGCCAGCGTCAGATTGGGAAATAACTCTTCATACAGATAAAAAGGGATCTTTAATTAAGCAAATTCCAGTAGAAGGATCATTCAAAGATGAAAAGTGGAATGATAATATTGAAATTTTAATGGAACTGACTCTTAATTCTGAAGATCAAATAACATACTTTCCTAATTTTACTATTTATGGACACATTTTTATAACAAGTGGATTGACTGGAGACATTGTTTATACTATGGAAGATGATAATTCTTATATGGAAGACGACGTTAAAAAGAATGGAAAATTCAAATTATCGGCGGCAAATATTAATAGACTTGTAGAAGATTACGTTCAGAATGAATATACAAGTTATATTAGTTCTCACAAAGATGATATTGATTACTACAAAAGTGGTGGTAGAAGAAAAGAAGGAGATATGGAGAATGACCTTTAAAGCTTGACAAGTTTAGAAAGTGTGGTATAGTATCCTTCTTTATTATGAAAAAGAGAAACCAACAGATTTCAAAGAAACCATGGAATTATGGAACGATAGTTAATAATCCTGTACAAGAATGTATGCATGACCGTTGTCCGGAGTGTCATGGAACAGGTAAAAAATGGAATGGACAAATGTGTGTACATATGTTAAGTTGTCCATGTCCAAAATGTTCTCCACAATTTATGGCGGAATCTGAAAAAAATAATGATTTTTCTTTTCAAGATGATATGTATGTGATAGAAGAGAATAATACATATTCAATGTAATATTTAATGGCAGTTTGGTAGATGTAGTATAACGTCGCTCTCATAAGGCGAAAAATCAGATGCAAGTTCTGAAATTGCCACCATTTTTAAAGAGAAAGAAAAATTTATGGGATCATTTCATGACGATTCAGCAGAAAGATTAAAAGCAGCTCAAGAAGGAAATCAATCTACACATGGTTTGCCTGGGGATAATGTTCCAAGAACTCCAGGTGGAACTCCTTGGTATCCAAGCGATCCTCCAACCGGAGTAACTCCACCAACTGGTGGCCCATCTAAGGGAACCAAACCTCCGGGCTGGTCTGTAGTTTTCTTGCATGTTTTACAAGGACTGTTAGCTAATCCATCATTTAATGCGGAAGCTGGAGTAGATAAAAGTCTTTCGGATTTGGCCGCTAAACTTGCGGATAGTATAATAGCACATTATCCAGCAGAGTTTGGAGCATAATATAATGCGGAATTAGTTAATCGGCATAACATTACATTGCCAATGTAGGGTGACGAGTTCAATTCTCGTATTCCGCACCAATTTCTTAAATCACAATGCAATAATAATAATAATAGTAGCAGGATTTTAATCTTGATAAGCATAAATATTATAATATGAAAAAGGAAAATATAGAAGATGTATGTCCAGATGAAGATCTTGAGGATGCACAGAATATAATAACTAAGCTTCGTAAAATTTTGCGAATGGATCCTAATCAACCTGACGATCAAATTGTTCCATTAGCTACATCAGTTATGAAACAGTTGGATAGTTTGAAATTCGATAAATAAAAATATGAATGCACCAACAATTGATGCTTTGTTTTCAGAAGTGAAACAGTTGCGGGATGCCGCTACTCAAAATACTTCTTCAGCCGAAATTCAAGCACTTAAACAAGAAAATTTAAGGCTAAACACTTATATTAATACACAGAGAAACGACATTAATTTTGAAGCAATGACTTTACTAGAAATTGGAAGAATTACAGGACTTCCAGCAGATAAAAAACTTTCAGATTTAGTGGAATGGGTCAGAGCACATTGGAAACCTTAAAATTTTCCTTGACATTTTTTGAAAATCGGTTATAGTTATAAACAGTATAAGATAATTTGCGGGTTAGATGTTTATGGATACATACGAGTCTTCCAAACTTGAATAGCTGGATCGTTACCAGTAACCCGCTCCAATGCATTATTAGCATAAAAGTAATGTTTCTGGCTTCCAACCAGAAAAAGTCGGGGCAGTACCGACATAGTGCTCCAGTTTCTATAGAAAATTAGGTTAGTTGATTATTACCTCAAATTAAAAAGTCAACGGTGTCTTTAGGTCATGTTTGTGTTACCTAAGTTAGAAACAATCCGTCAATTGCAGGACTAAATTTGCAATCGTTAGAGCTTCAACGTAAAAGAAGCAACGCCATTGTAGTATAAAAGTATTATGCGGCTTCGGTAAAGCTGAGAAGAGAGGGCAGTACTCTCCTATGGCTCCAGTTTGTAAGCTCCTGTAATGTAAAGAGCATCGTTGGCCTTATAAGTCAAAGCGCACTAGATTTGTGCCGTGTATCGGGGCAGTACCGGTCAGGAGTACCAATTTGAACGAGTAGTAATTGACCGAAAGGACGAATAATGAGAACCATGAATCAGCACCTATTTGTAAAGTGTAACGATGGGCGTCCGGATCGGAAATGTCATAAATGTGGATATGATGAAGAGACAATTGGTGGGGATGGATTGTGTGGTCACTGCCGATGGGAAAAGAAGCGATTTAGAGTACATGAAATTATCACAAGCAATATTGATGCTTAATAAACTTAGGAAAAAACATGGTGATGTTGAAGTTCTTGTTAAGGATGATAATAATGGACAAGAAATTGAATTTTATGGTGGATTTGTTCCACCAAAAATAGTAACTACTGGGGATGGGGAAAAACATACTACTGGTGGATATGTATTAATAGGTTAAATATATTTGTGTTTATGCCATAACAGGGCGAATTCCAGAATTGCTGTTAGAAAATTCAGGAAACACAAACTTTTATTTATGATAACATTATTAGTAATCGTTCTTATCATTTGTGTTTTGTGTGGAGTGTTCCATCATAGGAACAGAAATTAAAAAATGATATTAACATTAATAGTTTTAACTGTTGTTTTCATTTTTTTGTTTAGATCGTTTAGGGCAGATAAAAGAAAACAGAAAAGATATTGATATTTGTTCGGTGTCATTGAGGACAGCTAGAGATACCATGTTAGTAGTTGGGACGCTTGCCTTCAAGCGACGAAGGGCTGCTCGATGCTGAGTGACCTGAAACATCGAACAAGTTATTTATATGCCCGTGTGGATAAGGGAAATTGGTACAACCGTAAGTTTCAAAAACTTATATTCGTTGCACGTTCGAATCGAGCCACGGGCACCATCTTCTTACACAGTACTTGCAACAACGGTGGCACTTCCAGTTCCCGAATTCAATTGATCAATCAAATTTGCGCTCATTTGATCAATTTCCGCTTGTGTAAACCGAGATGGCATTGCCATAGTTTTTGATAATCTTATGTTATTTATATGATCGGCGGTTACTCTTGCGGAAAGAATTGATAAATAACTTGATTTAACTTCAACTAATGAAGAAGTAGGTAAAGCAGATCCGGTTGGTGATAAAGATAACAATCTTTGATTTTCAACAAAAATAGTTTGTTTGGCTGTTCTGATATCGTCATTATCAGGAACGCCAGTAAAAGTTACGGAAAGTATAACATTCATATTGCTAATAAATAGAAAAATGGCAACTATA